>Ga0316223_1001324_pt1 | contig 23782 bp, 18 predicted proteins | sample TBH18009metaG_FD_206007 | JGI IMG/M metagenome (GOLD analysis project Ga0316223, IMG submission 206007) | Freshwater microbial communities from Trout Bog Lake, Wisconsin, USA - TBH18009 | ecosystem: Environmental > Aquatic > Freshwater > Lake > Hypolimnion/Profundal zone | place: USA: Wisconsin...
CGGGGCATAACCGCTTTGCTACCGCGCCATGTCGCAATATCCCTGCATTTCCACCAGGGAAACAAGGAATGAAAAGGGGAAGCTTAGCTTCCCCTTTTCTAACATTTGGAGCGGGAAAAGAGTCTCGAACTCTCGACCTCAACCTTGGCAAGGTTGCGCTCTACCAACTGAGCTATTCCCGCGTTTCAAGCCTCAAATTATAGCGTGCTTTTTGGAACTCTGGGCGTGGAGTCCAAAATTTTTAGTTTTAGACCCACTTCGTCATCAATGCTTCACCGACTCCTGCTCTGCAACCGCTGCCGCAGCAGCCACCACGGGTGTCGGCGTTACCAGCACCGGTTCTTCGTCGGGCAGTGGCACGGGCATGGTTTCCAGGGCCAGATCCAACACTTTGTCGATCCAGCGTACCGGCACGATTTCCAGACCGTTTTTGACATTCGCAGGGATGTCCTGCAAGTCCTTGGCGTTCTCTTCCGGGATCAGCACTGTTTTGATGCCGCCGCGCAGTGCAGCCAACAGCTTTTCTTTCAGACCACCAATGGCCGTAATCTCACCGCGCAGGGTGATTTCACCAGTCATGGCCACATCGGCACGCACCGGAATGCCAGTCAGTGCCGAGACGAAGGCGGTAGCCATGGCGGCGCCCGCACTCGGGCCGTCCTTGGGCGTGGCACCGTCAGGCACGTGGATGTGGATATCCTTTTTCTCGAACACTTCGTCCTTGATGCCCAGGCGCCGCGAGCGGCTGCGCACCACGGTGCGTGCTGCTTCGACCGATTCCTTCATAACGTCGCCAAGCGAGCCTGTGCGCGTGATCACGCCCTTGCCCGGTGTCAGCGCAGCTTCGATGGTGAGCAGATCGCCACCCACTTCGGTCCACGCCAGACCGACCACCTGACCAACCTGATTGCCCTCTTCGGCGCGGCCATAGCTGTACTTGCGTACGCCCAGGTAATCGTTGAGATTGTCTTCCGACACCACGACCTGTCCTGTGAGCTTCTTCAGCAGCAGACCCTTGACCACTTTGCGGCAAATCTTGGAAAGTTCGCGTTCGAGCGAGCGCACACCGGCTTCGCGGGTGTAGTAGCGCACGATGTCGCGCACGGCACCGTCGGTGATGGACAGTTCGGACTCTTTGACGCCGTTGTTGGTCATCTGTTTGGGCAACAGATAGGTCTTGGCGATGTTGGATTTTTCGTCTTCGGTGTAGCCCGACAGGCGAATCACTTCCATGCGGTCCAGCAGGGCTGGCGGAATGTTCATGGAGTTGGAGGTGGCGACGAACATAACGTCGCTCAGGTCGTAGTCCACTTCCACATAGTGGTCACCAAACTTGTGGTTCTGCTCAGGGTCCAGCACTTCCAGCAGCGCGCTGCTGGGATCACCGCGGAAGTCGGTGCCGAGTTTGTCAATTTCGTCCAGCAAGAACAAAGGGTTGCGCGTGCCAACCTTGGACAGACTCTGCAACACCTTGCCGGGCATGGCGCCGATGTAGGTGCGACGGTGGCCGCGAATCTCCGCTTCGTCACGCATGCCGCCCAGCGCCATGCGCACGTATTTTCGACCGGTGGCTTTGGCAATCGACTGGCCAAGCGAGGTCTTGCCGACGCCCGGAGGGCCCACCAGACACAGAATAGGCGCCTTCACCTTGTCCACGCGCTGTTGCACAGCAAGGTATTCCAGAATGCGGTCCTTGACCTTGTCCAGGCCATAGTGGTCCTGGTTGAGCACGTTTTCGGCGTTGGCCAGGTCGTGCTTGATCTTGGTTTTGGTGGCCCACGGCAACGCCGTCAGCACGTCGATGTAATTGCGCACCACGGTGGCCTCGGCCGACATGGGCGACATCAGTTTGAGCTTTTTGAGTTCCGCTTCCACCTTCTTCAAGGCTTCCTTGGGCATGCGCGCCGACTTGATCTTTTTCTCGATCTCTTCGATGTCGGCGCCATCTTCGCCCTCGCCCAGTTCCTTCTGGATCGCCTTGACCTGTTCGTTCAGGTAGAAGTCGCGCTGGTTTTTCTCCATCTGGCGCTTGACGCGGCCACGGATTTTTTTGTCGACGTTGAGGATGTCCACTTCGCGTTCGATCTGCTCAAACAGATTCTCCAGCCGGTCCTTCACACCCGACAGGCCAAGCACGGCCTGCTTGGCGTCGAGCTTGAGTGGCAGGTGGGCGGCGATGGTGTCGGCCAGCCGACCTGCGTCGTCGATGCTGGAAATGGAGGTGAGGATTTCCGGTGGAATTTTTTTGTTGAGTTTGACGTACTGGTCAAACTGCTGCATTACGGCGCGACGCAGGGCCTCGACCTCGCTGCCGCTGGCGCGCTGGGCATCAGCCGGAACAGCAACAATTTCGACCGGTGTGACATTGGCGGTGAAATGCGATTCGCCTTCCTCAATCTTGTTGACTGCGGCGCGCTGGTGCCCTTCCACCAGCACTTTGACGGTGCCGTCGGGCAGCTTGAGCATTTGCAAAATGGTGGATACACAGCCGACATCGAACATGTCGGTCACCAGCGGATCGTCCTTGGCTGCGGCTTTTTGGGCCACCAGCATGATGCGGCGCTCGGCTTCCATGGCGGCTTCAAGTGCCTTGATGCTTTTCGGGCGTCCGACAAAGAGCGGAATCACCATGTGCGGAAAGACCACCACGTCGCGCAGCGGCAACAGTGGCAGGTCGATGGGGTCGGGAGGTAATGTGGTGTGGCCAGACATGGGAAGCCTTTTAATAACTGGTTATATCGTTCCAGAATACGACAATTTCAAGTACCAAGCATGCATGAAACCAAGGCCCCGATTCCACGCGCTATAGGTACACAGCATACGTCCCCCGAACCCAACATAAAGTCGGCATTTGGGGGCTCACCTCAGGCTTTTTTCGCCGCTTCGCGGTAGACCAGCAACGGCGGCTTGCTTTCTTCGATGGTGGACTCGTCAACCACCACCTTTTCAACATTGCTGATGTTGGGCAGCTCATACATGGTATCGATCAGCGACTGTTCCATGATGGAGCGCAAACCACGTGCGCCCGTCTTGCGCTCCAGCGCACGTTTGGCGATGGCCTTGAGGGCGCTGGGACGCACTTCCAGCTCGACGCCTTCCATGGCCAACAGCTTGGCGTATTGTTTGACCAGCGCGTTCTTGGGCTCGGTCAGAATTTGCACCAGCGCGTCTTCCGTCAGTTCGGCCAACGTTGCAACCACCGGCATGCGCCCAACCAGTTCGGGAATCAGGCCGAACTTGATCAGATCTTCCGGTTCCACTTCCTTGAAGACATCGGTCAGGCTGCGCTGTGCCTTGCTCTTGACGCTGGCGCCAAAACCAATGCCCGACGACTGCGTGCGGTTGTCGATGACCTTTTCCAGGCCGGAAAAAGCGCCACCACAAATAAACAGGATGTTGGTGGTGTCGATCTGAACAAAGTCCTGGTTCGGGTGCTTACGCCCGCCCTGCGGGGGCACGCTGGCCATGGTGCCTTCGATCAGTTTGAGCAGGGCCTGCTGCACGCCCTCGCCGGACACGTCACGGGTGATGGACGGGTTGTCGGATTTGCGCGAGATTTTGTCGATTTCGTCGATGTAGACAATGCCACGCTGGGCGCGCTCGACTTCGTAATTGCAGCTTTGCAACAACTTGAGCACGATGTTTTCCACGTCTTCGCCGACATAGCCGGCTTCCGTAAGAGTGGTGGCGTCAGCCATCACGAAGGGAACGTCGAGCATGCGCGCCAGGGTTTGCGCCAGCAGGGTCTTGCCGGAACCGGTGGGGCCAATCAGCAAAATATTGCTTTTGGACAGTTCCACATCGTCCTTCTTGGCCTTTTCCTTGTGGCGCAACCGCTTGTAGTGGTTGTAAACCGCCACCGCCAGCGTTCGCTTGGCGGGCTCCTGACCAATAACGTAGTTATCGAGGTTGGTCTTGATTTCAGCCGGTGTTGGCAAATCGCCCTTGCTGTCCTTGCCGTCAGTCGTGGCAGGCAATTCATCGCGGATGATTTCATTGCACAGCTCGATGCATTCGTCGCAGACGAACACCGATGGGCCCGCAATCAGTTTTTTGACTTCATGCTGGCTTTTGCCACAAAACGAGCAATACAGGGTTTTTTCGCTCGAGGTGCCTTTTTTTTCGGCCATGTGCAGACTGCCCTTCAACAACGGATAACGGAATAATAACCAAAGAGGTACACCCACACGCGTCGCGTTGGCACCTCCGCCACAAACTCGGCGACGCGGGCTTCAGATCAGGGGCGCTTGGCGATGACCTGGTCCACCAAGCCGTATTCTTTCGACTCATCGGCCGAAAGGTAGTAGTCACGCTCGGTATCGCGTTCAATTTTTTCCAGCGGCTGCCCGGTACGCTCGGCCAGGACGCGGTTGAGCTGGTCGCGCGTTTTCAGGATTTCACGCGCATGAATTTCAATTTCGGTAGCCTGACCCTGGGCGCCGCCCAATGGCTGGTGAATCATGATTTTGGAATTCGGCAGCGAAAAACGCTTGCCTTTGGCGCCGGCGGCCAGCAAGAACGCGCCCATGCTGGCAGCCATGCCAATGCACAAGGTGGAAACATCGGGCTTGATGAAGTTCATGGTGTCAAAAATAGCCATGCCAGCACTGACGGAGCCGCCTGGGGAGTTGATGTAGAAGGAAATATCCTTGTCTGGATTTTCGCTCTCCAGGAACAGCAACTGCGCCACCACCAGGTTGGCGGTCTGGTCGTTGACCGGGCCCACCATGAAGATCACGCGCTCTTTGAGCAGGCGTGAGTAAATGTCATAGGAGCGTTCACCGCGTCCCGACTGCTCAATAACCATGGGCACCATGCCCAGGCCCACGGTGTCCAGCGCTGCGGACGCACCATATTTCACTTGCATAGCGACTCCATTCATAGCATTCATCGTTGTACAACTGTGTACCACTGTACCCAAAAATCCAGACTCCAATGCAAATGGGGCTCACAACCCAAACTGCAAGGGGACGCACCGCCAAACCAATGGCGGCGCTGGGAACCCCGGCTGGTGCGGAGCGCCCCACTCCCGTTTCGGGTCTTTATACCTGCAAAATTGGTGCCAGATTTCAGTTTTGTGCCATCAGCTCGTCAAACGCCAGATCCTTGGCTACCACTTGTACCTTGGACAGCACATAGTCGGTCACGTTGGTTTCAATCACCAGGGCTTCCACTTCGGCCATACGGCGGTTGTCGCCGAAATACCAGCGAATCACGTCGGCGGGCTTTTCGTAGCTGGACGCCAGTTCTTCCACGTGGGCCTTGATCTGTTCCGGAGTGGCTTCCAGGTTGTGGGCACGAACCAGTTCGGCTACGACCAGACCCAGACGCACACGGCGTTCGGCTTGCGGGCGGAACAGGTCGTCAGGGATGGGCGCCTTGTCGGCGTCTTTCATGCCGCGCTGCTTGAGGTCGGCACGGGCGTTTTCAACCATACGGTCGAGCTCGGCCTGCACGCTGGACTTGGGCAAGTCGAGTTCGGCGTTGGCAATCAGCACTTCCATGACAGCCGACTTGTTGCGGGCCAGCAGGCGCTGACTCACTTCGCGTTGCAGGTTCTTGCGGACATCGGCGCGCAGCGCTTCCACGGTGCCTTCTTCAATGCCGAGCGACTTGGCCAGCACGGCGTCCACTTCGGGCAAATGGGCCGATTCGACTTTCTTCAGGGTCACCAGGAAGTCGGCGGTTTTGCCAGCCACGTCCTTGCCGTGGTATTCCGCAGGGAACGCCAGTGGGAAGGTCTTGCTTTCGCCGGCTTTCATACCGCGCGTAGCGTCTTCAAATTCCTTGAGCATCTGACCGTCACCCAGGATGAACTGGAAGTCGGCCGCTTTTCCACCAGCGAATGCTTCACCATCAATCTTGCCTTCGAAGTCGACCGTAACGCGGTCGGTATCTTCGGCTGCTGCGCCCAGCGCGCGTTGTGCAAACGTGCGGCGCTGCTTGCGCAGGATTTCCAGGGTTTTGTCGATCGCCGCGTCGGTGACTTCGGTGCTGAGCTTGTCAACCTGTGCACTCGACAAATCGCCGATTTTCACTTCCGGGAACACTTCAAAAATGGCATCGAACGTAACCTGGCCTTCAGCACCGGCCTGGCCTTCCGTGATGCGTGGCTGGCCAGCAACGCGCAACTTGGCTTCGTTGGCGGCAGAAGCAAAGGCTTCGCCTACCTTGTCATTCATGACTTCGTAGTGCACCGAGTAGCCATAACGCTGTGACACCACGTTCATGGGCACCTTGCCGGGACGGAAACCGTCCATCTTGACGGTGCGAGCCAATTTACGCAGGCGCGACTCGACTTCCGATTGAATGATGCCCAACGGCAGCGTCAGCGTGATCTTGCGTTCCAGCTTTTCCAAAGTTTCAACAGTTACTGCCATGGTCAATCTCCAAAAAAAGGTACGCCACGGCAGCCGGGCCGGCTGTCACATGGACCCACGATACTCACATTACGGTGGCGCACGCACGCATTTCGGCCAGCACGTATGCCTTGCCGGCACGACTCACCGAAAACCTAACCCACGATCAGGAACCCACAGGCCAGGTTCAGCGCGCTTCCAACCCACACAGGCGCCGCGATTCCCGCGCCGCCCAACTTTTCAGTTTGCCACTTGGACAACCCGCTATTCTAACCGAGCGCAAAGCCCGCCAAGGTCAGGTGGCTGGACGCGCAGCCCCGGTGTTGCCCACGCACGCACGTCGCCGGGCCAATTCAGCCGCCATTATTTAAATGCGTGGTTGGGAACAGTTCCGTCTGGACGCTGTTTGGTATCTACAGAGAATGGATTGGTCTGCGGCACGTGCCCGCTTCAACCCGCGAAAGAATTCCCATGAATCCGTCTCAATTCAGTATTCGAACCAAGATCAGCATCGGCTTTGGCTCCCTGATCATCATGGTTGCTTTGCTGGGCCTGGTTGCGCTGTCGCAATTGCGCTCGATCAACGCGTGGACTGAGCAAATTGCCACGAACAACCTGCCCAGCGTACAGACCGCCGGCAGCCTGCGTGACATGACCAACGAGCTGCGCCGCATTGAGGGCCTGCATGTGATGGCCAGCAATGACCACGACATGGACGAGCATGAGAGCCGCATTGGCGACATCCGCAAACACCTGCGCGATATGGACCCCGCACTCACCAAGTTATTTAACACGCCAGCTGAAGTCAAGGCGCTGGAGTCATTTCGTCAGCACATGGATGCCTGGAATTCCATGTGGGAAACCTTGCGCCCGATTTCACGCAAGCGCGAAGCGTCGTCAACACAGGCATCGCACTTGTACGCCACCGAAGATTACCAGGCGTTTAGTGCCGCCCTGGCTGACGCCCAGCAGCTGAGCGAGATCAATGTCAAGCTATCCGCGGACGCTTGGACCGACGCGCAAAGCGCCTACGGCGGTGCGCGCGCCCTGGTATGGGTCTGCATCGTCGTCGCCATTTTGCTGGCGGTGGGCCAGGCCTGGCTGATTTCGCGTGCCATTGCGGACCCAATCAGTGCCGCAGTCAGCGCGGCCCGCGCAATGGCCGACGGCGACATGACGACCATGATTCGCAGCGCAGGCAACGACGAAACGGCGCAGTTGCTGCACGCGCTGGAGTCCATGCGCAGCAACTTGGCCTCGGTGGTGTCGAATGTACGACGCGGCTCTGAAAGCGTGGCCAATGCCTCGTCTGAAATTGCGCAGGGCAATAACGACCTGTCGGCGCGCACGGAACAGCAGGCCAGCGCCCTGGAACAGACCTCCGCCAGCATGGAAGAACTCAGCTCCACTGTGAAACAAAATGCCGATTCCGCGCGTCTGGCCAACCAGCTCGCCGCGAACGCGTCCACGGTGGCACTGTCGGGCGGTCAGGTGGTGGGTGAAGTGGTGGAGACCATGAAGGGCATCAACGAATCAAGCCGACGCATCAGCGACATCATCAGTGTGATCGACGGCATTGCGTTCCAGACCAACATCCTGGCCCTGAACGCCGCGGTCGAGGCCGCGCGCGCAGGCGAGCAAGGGCGTGGCTTTGCGGTGGTGGCGTCGGAAGTGCGTTCACTGGCGGGGCGCAGTGCGGAAGCCGCCAAGGAGATCAAGAACCTGATTAACGCCAGTGTCGAGCGCGTGGAACAGGGCACTGCACTGGTTGACAAGGCCGGCCTGACCATGACGGAAATTGTGACGAGCATTCGCCGCGTCACCGACATCATGGGCGAGATCAGCTCCGCCAGCACCGAGCAGGCCGCCGGGGTAAGCCAGGTGGGCGAAGCGATCACCAATATGGACCGGGCCACGCAGCAAAATGCGGCGCTGGTTGAGCAAATGGCCGCCGCCGCCAGCAACCTCAAGCAACAGGCCAACAGCCTGGTGCAATTGGTGTCTGCCTTCAAATTGAGTGACCAGGAACCGCTGCGGCCGACCGCCGTGCGCGCGGCACCTTCCGCCGTGCCGTTCAAAGGCGACGATCGACGCGGCGGCGGCGCAGCCCGCGCGGCAACGCCTCAGCGACCGTCCACCAAAGCCCCTCCCGCCAGGCCCGCAACGACGGCCGCGACACACAAAACGGGGCACACGCTGCTGGCGAAACCAGCGTCCGCACCAGCCGCTGCTAGCAAAAGCAGTACCGCATCCAAATCGGAGGATGGCGACTGGGAAACCTTCTAGGCTGCAAGGCTGCAAGACTACCGAGCGCGCCCCGCGTGAGGGGCTTCAGTCGCGCCGGTACGTTCCGGTCGAAATGAACTCCAATCCATAAGGGATCTGCCGCGACTGCCGCTTGCTGCGTACTACAATGAGAATGAGTCGCATTCATATAATTGCATCATTGTTTGCGGACACCCTGGAAACGCCACGTGCAGCACATGGCACGCTCCTTCTGGCAACCGTTTGAAGAGAGATCCCACATGAAAGCATTCACCCATCCGTTGAAGGTGCGTCACACACCCGCCATGTCTTGCAGCGCAAGCGCGCCGCGCCCCACAGGAACCCACGGTGCGGGTGCCTTCACCTTCCTGTAGTCCGCGTTGGTCGGCGCTGGCGCTGGCCTGCGTGTTGCTGGCACATCTGGGGGCGCTGGTGTTGCCGATGTCGTTTGGCTCACCGCGCGCCGTGGCGCGGCAACCCGCGCACAACACGGTGCTGGTGCAGGTCGTCCAAGCCGAAGCCAAGCCAGCGGTGCCAATCGGGCCCATTCCAATGACGCCCCTGAATCCCTCGAAGCCCTTGAACCCCATGAAGCCGAAGGAGCGGACAGAGCAGGTGAACCGCACCAAACCGGCGCCCGCGCGTGCGCCGCACGCCCCCGGCGCACCACCACACCAGCAAGAACCAGACGCGCCCCACGCAACGCCTGAACCGGCGCCAGGAGACGCAACGGTGGCAGCAGCGCTGCCACCAGCACAGCGGCCTTCGCACCCGTCCGTACCTGCAGCCCCAGAACCGCTTGCGCCCCAGTTTCACGCCGACTACCTGCACAACCCGCCGCCGGCCTATCCACCACGGTCCCGCCAAGCGGGCGAAGAAGGCGAGGTGATTCTCAAAGTCTATGTGGAGCCGTCCGGGTTGGCCCGTTCCGTGGAAATACAAAAAGGCTCCGGATATGTGCGACTCGACCGATCTGCCGTGCGCGCTGTCAGCCTCTGGCGGTTTATTCCGGCACGGCATAGCACCGAGGCAGTGGGTGCGTGGGTGCTGGTGCCGATTGTTTTCAATCTGAACGGATGAGGAGGTGAACACCATGAACGACCTGCATGCAGCACTCGGGTTTGGCCATTTTCTGGAACAGACCGATGCGGTTGCACGGGTGGTCCTGGGACTTTTACTGATGGGGTCCGTCGTGAGTTGGTATCTCATCGTGACCAAGGGGCTTCATATTTTTCGCACCAGTCGCCTGAGTCGGCGTTTTCTGGATGTGTTCTGGGACGCGCCCAATCTGGAAGCCGTGGCGTGTGAGATCCACCGTAGCGGCACGCCCGAGCCTTTTTCGCACCTGCTGCACCACGGCTTTACCACCATTGACCACCTCAGCCGTGGGCAGGCGGCATCCAGTCTGGTCGGCTGCGGAGCCCCCGACCAAATGTTGACACGTGCATTGCGGCGCGCCATTGAGGAGGACCAGCGTCACCTGGAGTTTGGACAGACGTTTTTGGCCACGGTTGCATCCAGCGCACCTTTTATCGGATTGCTGGGCACCGTATGGGGCATTCACCGCGCGCTGATGCGCATTGGCCTTGCGGGTCAAAGCGCGCTCGATCAGGTTGCCGGGCCCGTAGGCGAGGCACTCATCATGACCGGGATAGGCCTGGCCGTTGCCATTCCTGCGGCCATTGCCTACAACTGCTTTGCACGCGCCACCCGCAACACGCTGACGCAGCTCCATTCTTTTGCCTACGACGTGCACAATTTTCTGGCGACTGGCATCAAGGTGTCGCCGCTGCGTAACGATGCCAGTGCCACCTGCGACAAAGTCATTTCACTGGTTCGTGCGCAAGGCGCAAGGCAACCCCAGAGCGGGGGTCTATGAGTTTCGCAAGCATGGACACCAGTGCCGACAGTGCGCCACTGACCGACATCAACGTGGTGCCGCTGATTGATGTCATGTTGGTGCTGCTGGTGATTTTCCTCATCACGGCGCCAGTGCGCACGCATGCCGTCAAAGTGGCGTTGCCCCTGGCTTCGTCCACGCCCAACACCGCACCGCCCGACGCGATTCAGATCGCCATCGACGCGTCCAACCTGCTCCACTGGAATGGAAGCGCTGTGGACGAGAACACCCTGAATGAACACTTGCGGGCCGTTGCCGCCTTGCAGCCGCAACCCGAGGTGCACATCCACGCTGAACGCACAACGCCGTATGGAAACGTGGCGCAGGTGATGTCCAACGCTGCGCGCGCCGGTGTGTTGCGCATCGGCTTTATGACGATCCCGGAGTGATCAATGCTTGATTGAAGGGAACGCTGCACGTTGAAACAGGGTTGGGGCGAGACGCGCACCGCACATCACATTTACCCTGAGAAAAGCAGGATCGATGATTCGGGTGATTTCAGCCCGGGACAATCCCTGATTAAGGTCTGGTTGCAAGAAAAACTACACAGCCGCTGACATACATAAGACCCCGCGTTCTTGCGACTGCCGTTCAAGAAATGGTCAATACGGGGAAATACGTCCACCAAGCGATTCAAAACCATCCACCTGCGTGACACGTTGCACCGGTGAAAACGGCCTAAATTCTTTATCAATCAAGAAATTAGGTCATATCAGAATGGTGCGCGGGGCGGGACTCGAACCCGCACAGTATTGCTACCGTCAGGACCTAAACCTGGTGCGTCTACCAATTTCGCCACCCGCGCAAGTCAATTTATTTAGGCCAGTCTGCGATTTTAACCTGCATCGGGACCCGGTAACGGCTATTCTGCGCCACGTCTCAGGGCAAAATTGCGGCATGCAACGCCGCCACACCGAAACACACATCGGGCACTACGAAAATTTTCCGGTTGCCTCACTGCTGTGCCCGCCGCAGTGGCGCGTCCCGATCGCCGCCATCTATCACTTTGCGCGTCAGGCCGATGACTTGGCGGACGAAGGTAACGCCAGTGCGAACGAACGCCTGCGCGACCTCGACAGTTACCGCGCGCAACTGCACCTCGCCGCCACCGACGCGCCGGCCAGTGCGTTTGCGCCACGCTGGACCGGTTTGTTTTTGGCGCTGCAACGCGCCATGCAGCGCTATGCCCTGCCGCTGAATCTGCTGGAAGATTTGCTGGACGCGTTTGCGCAGGATGTGACCATGACACGCGATGCCGCCTGCTACGCTGATGAGGCCGCGCTGCTCGACTATTGCCGTCGCTCGGCCAACCCGATCGGACGCCTGTTGCTGCATCTTTACGGCATCACCGATGCGCGCGCACTACAGCGCAGCGACGCTATTTGCAGTGCGTTGCAACTGATCAATTTCTGGCAAGACCCCAGCGTTGACATTCCACGTGGACGCCACTACTTCAGCGACCAGGTCTGCGCGCAGCACGGCGTCAGCCGTGCCACGCTAGGCACGCTGCGTTCAACGCCCGCCACGCGGCAGTTGCTGCGCAGTTGCGCTACGTCGGCACGTGCCCTGATGCAGGAAGGCGCCCCGCTGGTCCACCAGATTCCCGGGCGCGCTGGCTGGGAGCTGCGCCTGGTGGTGCAAGGTGGACTGCGCATTTTGGACAAAATTGAAGCACTCGACTTCGCCACGCTGGAACAGCGCCCCGTGTTGACGCACTCCGACTATGGACTGCTGCTGTGGCGCGCGTTATGGATGTGACAACGACGGGCACGGTCGGCGCAACGGCTTCGCGCATTGCAGCGACCGCAACGCACACCGATACTGATGGGACAATCGCGCCATGACACCAGAACAATATGTGCAGGAAAAGGCGGCCGCTTCGGGTAGCAGCTTCTACTACGCCTTCCTGTTTTTACCCGCGCCACGGCGCGCCGCCATCACGGCCTTCTATGCTTTCTGCCGCGAAGTGGACGACGTGGTGGACGAAACGCAGGACGCCAGCGTAGCGGCGCAAAAGCTGGCATGGTGGCAGCAGGAAGTGGTGCAATCGTTCAATGGCCAAGCCAGCCATCCGGTGATGCAGGCGCTGTTGCCGCATGCGTCCGGCTACGGCATTGAAGCGCACCATTTGCTGCAGGTGATTGAAGGCTGTCAAATGGATTTGCAGCAGACCCGCTATCTGGACTTTGCCAATCTGCAGCAATACTGCCATCTGGTCGCTGGCGTGGTGGGCGAAGTGACGGCACGCATTTTTGGCCAGTCGGATGCACGCACCACCGAATACGCCCACCTGCTGGGCCAGGCGCTGCAGCTGACCAATATCATTCGGGATGTTGGCGAAGACGCATTGCGCGGGCGCATTTACCTGCCGGTCAATGAGTTGCAGCAGTTTGGTGTCAAGGCGCAGGAAATCCTGTCGCGCAGTTACTCCGGGCGTTTCACCGCCCTCATGCATTTCCAGGCCCAGCGGGCGCACCAGTGCTACGACCAGGCGCTGGCTTTGTTACCAACCGTAGACCGACGCGCCCAAAAGCCGGGCCTGATGATGGCCAGCATTTACCGCACCTTGCTGCGTGAAATCGAGGCCGACGGCTTCACTGTGCTGCACCAGCGCATCCGGCTCACGCCAGCCCGCAAGCTGTGGCTGGCATGGAAAGTTCAGGCGCTGGGGCGGCTCTAGTGTCCTGTCCCATTCCCACCAATTTCAACGTATGCGCGTCGCCGTTGTAGGTGCTGGCTGGGCTGGACTCAGTGCCGCCGTCCATGCCACCCGTGCCGGGCACCAAGTCGCGCTGCTGGAAGCGGCCCATGAAGCGGGCGGGCGGGCGCGCGGCCTGACACTGCGCGATGCGAATGGTCGCGCGTTGCGGGTTGACAACGGTCAGCACATCCTGATCGGCGCCTACCGCGAGACCCTGGCGCTGCTGGAGTGCATCGGCGTGGACACCCGACAGGCCTTGCTGCGCCAGCCACTGTCGCTGGGCTTTGCGGACGGCAGCGGGCTGCAGACGCCGCACTGGCATCCGTCCCTGACCAAACTCGCCACCCTGGCCGGTATCGTGACCGCGCCGGGATGGAGCCTGTCCGACAAGTGGTCTTTGCTGCGCACCCTGCACCGCTGGCAAGCGAGTGGCTTTCGCTGCGCCGCCGATACCAGTGTGCTGCAGTTGTGTGGCGCGCTGTCGCCGCGCGTGATGCAAACGCTGATGGATCCGCTGTGCGTGGCGGCACTCAACACACCGGCCGCCGAAGCCAGCGCCCAGGTGTTCCTGCGCGTGCTGCAAGACGCGTTGTTCGGTGGCCCGGGCGCAGCCGATTTGTTGCTACCGCGCACCGACCTTGATCAATTGTTGGTGCAGCCAGCGCTGCAGTGGCTGCGCCAGCAGGGAGCTGACTTGCGCCTGGGTACACGCGTGCTGGGCGTGCACTGGAAACGGGGCTGGCGCGTGCGCCACCAAAGCGCTTCGCACGGTGCCGAGTACGTGTGTGACGCGGTGTTGTGGGCCACATCGTCCACGGTCGCGGCGCGCCAATTGCCCAGCGGCGGCGACCACGTGCCGGCCGACACCCGGCAAGCCATCCAGACCTGGGCGGAACAATGCAACCAGCTGCAACACGAATCGATTGCCACCGTGTATGTGCAAGCTGGCGCCGACGCACGCCTGACACAGCCCATGCTGGCCCTGCACTGCGACGCGCAGTCCCCGGCACAATTCGTATTTGACCGTGGCCAACTCGGCGGCACGCCAGGTCTGCTGGCCTTCGTGGTGAGCGCCAGCCGTGTGCCACGCGAAACGCTGCGGGTGCAGGTGCTGCGACAAGCGGCTTTGCAGCTGGCGCCCATGCTTGGCGCCACGGCGCTGCAACACCTGCAGACTGTGGTTGAAAAACGCGCAACGTTCGCCTGCACCCCCGGCCTGCAACGCCCGCCCATGGAAATTGCTCCAGGCCTGCTGGCCTGTGGCGACTATGTCGCCGGCCCCTACCCAGCCACCCTCGAAGGTGCCGTGCGCAGTGGTCTGGCAGCTGCACTGGCATTGAAAAACACCGGCAACCAACACGCACACCGCTAGACTGAGCGTCTGCGCGCGCAAGCCCCTCACCCGACCCAATCTGCAGCCATGAAACGAATTCTGAAAACGCTGGGGATCAGCCTGACGCTGGTGTTAGTCATACTGGCGGGCATTGCTGGCTGGTATGTGTATACCAAACTGCCGGATCGCCAAGGCAAAATCCAGCTCGACAACCTGAACCATCCGGTCACGGTGCGCTACGACGAGCGCGGCGTACCGCACATCCGGGCCAAAACCGAAGCCGACATGTACCGTGCATTGGGCTACGTGCAGGCGCAAGACCGTCTGTTCCAGATGGAAATGCTGCGACGACTGGCCAACGGCGAACTGGCCGAAGTACTGGGCCCGGACTACCTGGACTCCGACAAATTGTTTCGCACCCTGGGTCTGGCCACCGTAGCGCGCGACCAGGCGGCCGCCATGAACCCCACCAGCCCATCCAGCAAAGCCCTCATGGCCTACCTGGACGGCGTCAACCAATTCCAGAAAACACACCCGGCACCGGTCGAGTTTGACATCCTGCATCTGCCGCAGCGCCCGTTCACGGCCGCCGACAGCTATGCCGTCAATGCCTATTTTGCGTACAGCTTTGCCGCCGTTTTCAAGACGGCGCCGGTGCTGACCTATATCCGAGACAAATTAGGTCCGCTCTATCTGGCTCCTTTTGACACCGAATGGCACCCGTTGGGCGCGGTTCAGGCTCTGGCCCAGGGCCCCGTCAACACGGTGCCTACCCAGCGCACCATGCTGGCTGGCGCCGACTGGCGTGCGCTGCAGCAGCTCGCCCGTATCAGCCAAAGTGCCGACTTTTTGGCGGGCATTACACAGTTCCAGGGCAGCAACGCCTGGGTCCTCTCGGGCCGACGCACAGCCAGCGGCAAACCCCTGCTGGCCGGTGACCCGCACCTCAGTTTCGCGGCACCCTCGGTCTGGTATGAGGCCCAACTGAGTTGCCCCGGCTTTGATCTGTATGGCCACTACATGGCGCTCAGTCCGCACGCGCTGCTGGGCCACAACGAAGACTTCGGCTGGTCACTGACGCTGCTGGAAAACGGTGACATCGACCTGATCGCCGAAAAAGTCAATCCGCTCAACGCCAACCAGGTCTGGCAGCTGGACCACTGGGTGGAGTTGGGGGCGCGCACCGAAACGATTCACGTCAAGGATGCGCCCGACGTGCTCATCAAAGTGCGCCAGTCGCCGCATGGGCCGATCGTGACCGATGCCGTCGCAACTGGGTATGACCGCACCCCGGTCGCCATGTGGTGGGCCTACCAGCAAACCGACAACACCCTGCCGGACGCGTTATACGCACTCAACCGTGCCGACACGCGCGACCTCGCGCGCAACGCCGCCAGCCAGATCCATGCGCCCGGACTCAACGTCGTGTGGGCCAGCGCCAGCGGCGACATCGCCTGGTGGGCCGCAGCCCTGATTCCGCAGCGCCCGCAAGGCGTCAACCCCATGTTCATCCTCGACGCCGGCAAGGGCGAAGCGGAAAAAGCCGGGTTCTACAACTTCAACTTCAATCCGCAGGAAGAAAACCCGGCACGCGGCTACATCGTGTCGGCCAATCAGCAGCCAGCTGGCGTGATTCCAATGCCCGGCTTCTACCGCCTGCCCGACCGCTTCATGGAAATTGACCGGCAATTGCAGGACCCCAAACGGCGCTGGAACGTCGAAGACACTAAACTGCTGCAACTCGACGCCTGCAACGGCTACCCCAAGCGCCTGCTGACCGAGCTGCTGCCGGTCATGGATCAGGTGTTGACCGATGCCAACGAACGCGCCTTTGTAGAACCGATGCACAAATGGGACGGCTGCTTCGACGAAAACAGCGTCGCCGCCACCCTGTTCAGCCAGTTCAGCTACGAGCTGGCCCGCGCCATATTTGCCGACAAACTCGACCCCGAGCAATTCCAGAGCCTGTTGCAGTCACCCGCTCTCGACCTGGCACTGCCACGCCTGGTGGGCGACGCCAACTCGCCGTGGTGGGTCAACAACACCACGCAACGCATTGAAAACCGCTATGAAACCGTGCGCATCGCCTGGGCTGCCACGCTGCAACACATGGAAAAGCTGTACGGCACCAATCTGCTCGACTGGACCTGGGGCAAGACCCACACCCTGACACACCAACACCTGCTGGGCACCCGCTTTCCCTACCGCCAGCTGTTCAATGTAGGACCGTTTTTTGTACCCGGCGGACGGGAAACGCCCAGCAATTTTTCAGGACCCATTGGTCCTGGGCCGTGGGCTGTCACCTATGGACCGTCCACCCGGCGCATCATCGACTTTGCACAGCCGGACCAGGCCCTGGGCATCAACCCGCTCGGGCAAAGTGGCGTGCCATTTGACAGCCATTACGCCGACCAAGCCAAGACCTTCGCCGACGGTGGCTATTTCACCGAACACCTGGACGAAGCCGATGTACGCAGCCACACCAAGAGCGTGCTCAGGCTGATGCCAACGCGCAGTGAATAGCGAATAGCGCACGCACCCGTGTCGGGTCTCTTTTACTGGCGCCAGCAGCAAAACCGTGCGGACTGGGTGAAAATAGCGCATGTCATTTCTCCCTGAGCCTCCCTTCACCCACGGCCAGCCGGCACGCACCGCCGTCCTGCTGTGCAACCTTGGCACCCCGGACGAGCCCACGGCGGGTGCCGTGCGCCGGTATCTGGCGCAATTTCTGAGCGACCCACGCGTGGTCGAGATCCCCCGCCTGCTCTGGCTGATGATCCTGCACGGCATCATTCTGCGCACGCGCCCGGCACGTTCGGCCACCAAATACGCCAGCGTCTGGACGCCTGCGGGCTCCCCGCTGCGGGTCTGGACCGAAAAACAGGCCAAGTTGCTGCAAGGCTGGCTGGGGCAGCGCAACCACTACATCCGGGTGCGCTGGGCGATGCGCTATGGTGCGCCGTCGATTGCATCGCAGCTGAGTGCCCTCAAGGCGGATGGCATCACGCGCATTCTGGTGCTGCCGACCTATCCGCAATATTGCGCCGCCACCACCGCCAGCGTCTGCGACGCTGTCTATGCCTGGGCACAGCAAACACGCAACCTGCCCGAACTGCGCTTCATCAACCATTACCACGACCACCCGGACTATATTTTTGCGCTGGCCGCGAGTGTCCAGCGCCACTGGCAAAAACACGGCCGACCAGACCAACTGGTGATGAGTTTTCATGGCGTTCCGCAACGCACACTGCAGTTGGGCGACCCGTACCACTGTGAGTGCCTGAAAACGGCGCGCTTGCTGGCTCAGCGACTCAAGCTGGAACCAGACCAGTTCAAGGTCACGTTCCAGTCACGCCTGGGTCGCGCGCAGTGGTTGCAACCCTACACCGAGCCGAGCCTGGTGGCACTGGCCAAAGCGGGCGTGCAACGCGTCGACGTGCTATGCCCGGGCTTCAGTTGCGACTGCCTGGAAACGCTGGAAGAAATCAATATCGAAGGACGCCACGCCTTTTTGCAGGCAGGCGGCGCCGAATTTCACTACATCCCGTGCCTGAATGACGATCCGGAGTGGATCATGGCCCTGTGCAACCTGGCGCAACAACACTTGCAGGGCTGGCCCACTTTGACGCCGCCCGACCTGCACGCGCTCGACCAGTCACGTGCCGAGGCACTGGCACACGGCGCCCCGGACTAAGTTCGATCGCGCCTGCACCAAAGTGGCACCCCCGCCCTATAGAAGTGCGCTGCCAAGCGCACTATTAGCGCTATGATCTGCCATTGATACACAGTGCGCGCGCCCAGGCTTCTAAAAAGCGTGGGCGCTCCCTATTTCGCTTACTACAAACGTACCAGGTGGCTCATGGCGACCCTATCGCAGGCAGAGTTGTTGAGACGGGTTCCGCTATTCAAGTCGCTCTCTGACGCCCAGGCGCAGGCACTGGCCGAAGCGACCGAAAAGCGCCGCTTCAAACGCAACGAAAATATTGTTGAAATAGGGAAGAATAGCCACGCGCTCTACATTATTTTGAGCGGTCAGGCACGGGTCGTTCTGACCAGCGAAAAAGGACGAAAAATCGTGCTGGCGACGCTCGACTCGGGCGACTGCATCGGCGAAATGAGTCTGCTTGACGATCAGCCCCACTCAGCCACCGTCACAGCCGACACCACGCTCGACGCTCTGGTTCTGGCACAAAACACCTTCAACAAATGCCTGCTGCAAAACGGCCAGTTGGCCGTCACTATCATGCGCGGCCTGGTTGGCCGTCTGCGCAAAGCCAACCAGAAAATTTCCGACTTGGCGCTGGTCAGCGTCTATGGCCGCGTAGCGCGTTATCTGTTAGATGTGGCGCAACCCATGGCGCCCGGCAGCAGCACCGCCTATGTGAAGAAGTTCTCGAATATCAGCCTGGCCAAGGAAATCGGTGCATCGCGTGAAATGGTCAGCAAAGCGCTCAAGGATTTTGAAAAGCAAGGCCTGATCCACAAGCAGGAAGATGGCCGTGTAATCCTGATTAACCAGGACGCCCTGCCCCGAAACTGAGCCCAAAAACCGGTTGCGACTGCCCGCGCTGCAAGCGGCATAGCCCTATTTGTGGCTCCACCACGACACAAAACGCCCATCGACGAAACGCACATCACGCACAAATATACTTGTAATTTATGCGTCAGTAATGTATCATATTGTTCAATTTTGTGCAGCTCGTATCCACGTGCCATGCCGCATTTTGATGGAGTTACGGGCGTTCTATGGGCCATTTTTTTACTTGGGAAAAACACGGAGTTTTGTGCTCCTACACCGGCTCACTGGCACTTGACGACATTGTCGCGGCGGTCACCTCCATGCACCGCCACGCCGATTTCGACCAACTTAAATTTGCGGTGCACGACTTTCAGCGCGTCACAGCGATGGAGTCCGGCCCGGTGGATCTGTCGATGCTGGTGGCGCACACCCTGGGCGCCAGCTATTCCAACCCACACATCAAGACGGCCATGGTGGCCACGCTACCGGAATTGATTGAACTGGGTGAAAACTATGCGTCACGCACGCGCCAGCACATCAAAACGTTCCGTAGCTTAGCTGCCGCACGCACCTGGCTACACCCCCATTGGGTGTCCAACTAATGCAGCGCCAACCGACCGCAACGCCCCGTCTCCCATGCACGCTGCCTTTTCACGCCTGGCACACGAACGCCATTCCGTTCGCGCCTATCTGCCCGATCCGGTACCGCTGAGCACACTAAAGCAACTGCTGGTGCTGGCGCGCCAGGCACCCAGCGGCGCCAATCTGCAACCGGGCAGTTTCATTGCCTTGCAGGGCGAGGTGCGCCAGACGCTGTCACACGCGCTGGTACAGGCCTGGCGCAACGGCGCCAGTGCGGAGGAAGACTACGGCTATTTTCCCCACCCAATGCCGATGCGCTTGCGCAAGCGCCAGATGGCTGCGGCCCAGGCGCTGTACGACGCGCTCGGCGTGGAGCGCCACGACCACGAGGCACGCGATGTGCAGTTTGAACGCAACTTCCGTTTCTTCGACGCCCCGGTGGCGCTGTTGGTCTGCATTGAGCACGACTTCGGCAGCGGCGGCTATCTGGATCTGGGCATGGGCCTGATGTTGGCAGCGCAGTCGATCGGGCTGTCGAGTTGCGCCATTGGCGCCGTTTCGTCGTATGCAGCACTGATTCGCCAGCAACTGCAACTCGCACCCACCACCCATATCGTGTGCGGACTGGCGCTCGGGTACGCCGATCCCGAAGCACCGGTCAACGCCACCCGCACCGTACGAGCCGCGTTAGACGACTATTTCCGCGTCATAGGCTAAAGGCTAAAGGCTAAAGGCTAAAGGCTAAAGGCTAACGCCAACACACGCATACCGCGGCCTCAGCGCAACCGCTCGACGAGAACAGCGCAACCCAGGCCACCAGCCCCGGCCACCGCCGCCAGCCCCAAGCCGGTGCCACCAGTCTCACACTGCAAATCGCTCAACATGCGCACCACGGCGATCGCCGCCGAGGCGGCAATGGGATGCCCGCGCGCCAGCCCGCCACCGCGCCGGTTCAAGCGCTCAGCATCCAATTCCAGCGCACGCAAAAAAGCCAGGCCCTGCACCGCAAAGGCATCGTGCAGTTCCACCACCGCCAGTGCTGCGCTGTGCTGCAACCCGGCGCGCGCCATGCACACCTGTGCGGCCTGTTGCGCCGCCAGCAGTGGCATTTCGGGCGCAACACCGACCGAAGCAGCGGCATACCATCGCCAGGGTGCGCGCAACTGCAAACGCGCACAGGCCTCTGGCGTTGCCAGCAACACCAGACCGGCACCATCGGCCCGTGCGGACACCGCCAGCGTGCTGACGCTGCAATCGCTGTGCCCGGCCAGCGCCTGCACACAACACAAAGCAGGCATGCGCGCCACGCGCTGCGGCGCCAGCAAGCGCGGATAGGCATCGGCATCAAGCCCGGCCACGGGCACAATTTCCGATGCCAACCGCCTCTGCTGCGCGCAAGCGCGCGCATGGCTGAGACGGGCGTATTCGTCCTGCGCAGCGCGTGTGATACCGACTTCCAGCGCGTAGCGCGCCGCCGCTTCAAGCAAATCCGGGTCACGCCGGGGGTCCGGTGCAAAGGCCGGGCGCTCATAGGCCACCGGCGCAGCGAGCGGCTCCAGCGGTCGGTGCAGGCGCAGCGGCGCGCGACTCCAGGCCTCCACACCACCGGCCAACACCACCGAGGCCTGTCCACTGGTCAACAAACCGGTCGCCAGTGTGAGTGCATCCATCCCCGAACAACACTGGGTATCGACTGAAAAAGCGGCACAGCGATCGGGCAACCCCGCCGCCAGCGCCAGCATGCGGGCCGGATTGCCGCCCGCGCCCATGGCATTACCGAGCACGACGGCATCCACCATTTCCGGCGCTACATTGGCCCGGCGCAACACGTCCCGCGCCACCGGCGCCGCCAGCGCGTGCGGGGTCAGCGCGCGCAAGGCTCCGCCATATGGCGCCACCGGACTGCGCGCCGCCGCCACAATCAGGACAGACGCTGCAACCACGGCACCTCCTTTTCGCTGATTTGTTCCTGTGCGTTCTCTGACCGGTGCAAACCACGCGCCAGCGCGCCGTGGTCGGTTTTGCCGCTGCCGGTCCAGCACCATTCAGCACAGACATAGAACCGTCGCGGCACCTTGTAGGCCTGCAGTTGTGCGCGGCACCAAGCCGCCAGCAGACGGGCGTCGGGCAGGTCCACGCCTGACGCCGTTGCCGTTGCCGTTGCAGTTCCAGTTCCAGTTCCAGTTCCTGTTCCAGTTCCAGCTCCAGCTCCAGTTCCAGTTCCAGTAGTCGCCCAGTGAATCAACGCGACCACTGCGGCACCACGACGCGCGTCGTATACACCGTGCACCGACGCCCGTGCCACCAGAGGGTGGGATTCAAGCACCGCTTCCAGCTCCTCCGGAAACAGCTTCTTGGCCTGCGTCACGATCATGCGGCTGAGTCGGCCCAGCATGTGCAAACACCCTTGCCCATCCACGAATCCCACGTCACGCACCGACACCCAGTCACCGTCGCGCAGGCAGGCACTGTCGTCGGCGCTGGCGTCGCCCACATACGAACCAAACAGCATGGGACTGCGCACCCAGATCAGGCCTGGGATTTCGGCAGCCGCCGTCAGCGCCACTGCAGTGCGCAAGCTTGGCAGGCCGAAGGCACTAGGTTGAACCTGCTGAACCTGCTGAACCTGCTGAAACTGCCGACCTGGATGACCTGGATGACCTGGATGACCTGGATGGATTGGCGCAGGGGCCGCCGCGGTTTCTCCGGCACTGCCCGGCAAGGGCCGGATGGCAATATCGACACCCGCGAAGGGCCGCCCCACCAGTGCCATCGGCAAGGCCGGATCAGCCACCGTCCAGGCCACAAAGCTCAATTCCGATGCGCCATAAAACTCGCAAATGCGCGCCTGTGGAAACAAGGCTTGCAACGCCGCGCTGTGCAGGCGCGGCCAGCGCGCACCGCTGATCATGATCAGCTGCAATGCAGGCAGCGGTGCCAACGCCCGCTGCGCTGCGAGTTCCAACAACACGATGAGCTGACTGGGCACCGCCACCAGACTGCACGCGCGGCCCCGGCGCACGCTGTCGAACAGCGCGTTCGGACTAAAGCGGTCCTGCAGCTCCACCCCGGCACCGGTCCACAAACCGAGCAAGGCACCAAACAGAAACAGCGAATGCGAGATACGCCCAGGAACCAGCAGCGGCAGCGCCGCAGAGGTACCAAAAGCCTGCAAACAGGCACCAAAACTGGACGTCCATGAAGCGTGGTTGCGCCGAAATCCTTTGGGTTGGGCACTGCTGCCGGACGTGAACCCAATATAAAAATCGGTGCTGGCGTGGGGGACTCCCTGCGCGAACGGCTGCGAACCAACGCAGTCCTGCGCTGCGGCACGCATCGCGGGCGGCCAGTCGGGGTCGCCCAGCGCCGCACAGCGACCGCTGGCCACTATGCCCAGAAAATCCAGCAATTGATCCAGCTGGGGTTGTGCATCATCAACCAGAATCTGCGCTGCGGCGCGTGCGCGTGTCAGCGCGCCAGCGCGCTGCTGGACGGCGGCGTACAGTTCGGCAAAACTCAGGCTGCGCCGACCATCGCTCAGCGCACACGCATCGGCCCGGCATTGTGCCCAGTGCGCCAGTGGCGCATGCACCCCATTGGCGTGCCGCAACGCCGTCATGCGCGCGTGTGACCGCCCAGGCGCCAGTCTGGTAAACCACGCGCCACACTTTGCACCAACAGCGCGCACACGACGCACTTGATCAGGTCGCCCGGAACAAAGGCCAGAGTGCCGATTAGCGCCTGCGTCCAGCCCAGGTGCGCTAGCAGCACCAGGCCGACAACACCCGAGGCATGCACCAGCAATAACCCGCCCAGTGCCGAGGCCACCAATGCGCTCAAACCAGCCGCGCGTGGCGTGGAGCTTGGTAGCCAGCCCATCACCAGGCCGGTCAGCGCTGCGCCCAAAGGCCACCCCAGCAGATAACCGGCCGATGGCGCCACAAACACTCCCAGACCACCCCGCCCGCCCGACAGCAAAGGCAAGCCCAGCGCCACCCCCGCCAGAAAAAGCAACATGGCAGAAAACGCCAGCCGGGGCCCAAGCAGACAGCCAGCCAGCATGACGCCCAGCGTTTGCAGTGTGATGGGCACGCCCAGCGGCAAATCAATCTTCGGGATAAGA
>Ga0316223_1001327_pt1 | contig 23764 bp, 25 predicted proteins | sample TBH18009metaG_FD_206007 | JGI IMG/M metagenome (GOLD analysis project Ga0316223, IMG submission 206007) | Freshwater microbial communities from Trout Bog Lake, Wisconsin, USA - TBH18009 | ecosystem: Environmental > Aquatic > Freshwater > Lake > Hypolimnion/Profundal zone | place: USA: Wisconsin...
ATTGGTAGAGCCGCCGGGTGGCAGCGCGATTTGCAACACGCGCACATTGGCCTTGGCTGCCAAAACGGACAACGCCTGCGACGAGTAACTCGGGGCAATCAGCACTTCCACGAACTGCTTGGAAATTTGCAGCGCAGCGGCTTCGTCGACCGGGCAATTGAGCGCAATGATGCCGCCGAAGGCCGAAGTCGGGTCGGTCTGAAACGCCTTGCCATAAGCCGACAGTGCGTCAGTGGCCACCGCCACACCACACGGGTTGGCATGCTTGACGATGACGCAAGCCGGTTGCCCAAAACTCTTCACACATTCCCACGCGGCGTCGGCATCCGCAATATTATTGAAACTCAGTTCCTTGCCCTGCAGTTGGTGCGCCGTTACCAACGAGCCCGGTGCCGGGTACAAGTCACGGTACCAGGCCGCCTGCTGGTGCGCATTTTCGCCATAACGCAAATCCTGCACCTTCACAAAGCGGCCGTTCGACTGCGCGGGGAACTGCTGCAGCACCGGCGCCTGCCCGGCCGCTGCTTCTGCCGTGAACTGCACCGAAGACAAGTAATCGCTGATGGCGCCGTCGTACTGACTGATGCGGTTGAATGCCGCCACACTCAGCGCGAACTTGGTTTGCACACTCACCTGTCCCTGCGTCTGCAATTCGGCAATGACGCCCGCATATTGCGCGGCATCCGTCAGCACCACCACGTCTTTCCAGTTCTTGGCGGCGCTGCGCACCATGGCCGGCCCGCCAATATCGATATTTTCAATCGCGTCTTCCAGCGTGCAGCCTGGCTTGGCCACGGTGGCTTCAAATGGGTACAGATTCACCACCAGCACATCGATGGTGTCGATCTGGTGCTCAGCCAGCGCCTGCATGTGGGCGGGCACGTCACGCCGAGCCAGCAAGCCGCCATGCACACGCGGATGCAGCGTCTTGACGCGGCCATCGAGCATTTCCGGGAAACCGGTCATGGTGGCGACTTCGGTTACGGGCAACCCGTTTTCAGCCAGCATTTTGGCAGTGCCGCCGGTTGACAGCAGACGAATGCCCTGTGCGTGCAGTGCCTGCGCCAGTTCAAGGATGCCGGTTTTGTCCGACACGGAAAGTAATGCATTCAAGGTGGTCATTTTTATTTGAGGAGTTTGTGTTCTATCAGTTTTTTGCGCAGGGTATTGCGGTTCAGGCCCAGCCAGTCGGCGGCGCGGGACTGGTTATGGTCCGCACGCTCCATGACAATTTCCAGCAACGGCTTCTCCACAATGCGCAGCAGCATCTCATGCAAATCGTTGGGTTCAGTACCGTGCAAGTCCTGAAAATAACCTTCCAGACTGGCACGCACGCATTCTTCAATCATCTTTTTACTCATATCACTCCCGCATGGTTTCCAACACCCCACGCGTCTCACAGTCGCGCGCGGGCAGCCGGTCCATGGCCAGATTCAAATCATCCACGTATTGTGTCACGGCGCCCATCTGCGCCTGCACATCCTGCAAGCCATTCATGTGCTGGCGAAACGACTCCGCGCCCGGCAAGCCCCGCACATACCAAGCCAGGTGCTTACGCGCCGTGCGCACACCGGTAACGTCACCATACAGGGCATAGTGGTCCTGCAAGTGCGCCAGCAACACGTTCCTGACCTCGCTCAGCAACGGCGGGGCCAACAGCGTTCCGTGCGCCAAAAAATGCGCCACTTCCCGGAATATCCAGGGGTTACCTTGCGCCGCCCGACCGATCATCAGCGCGTCAGCACCCGTGTGGCGCAGCACCTGGAGCGCCTTCTGTGGTGAGTCGATGTCGCCATTGGCAACCACCGGAATATGCAAGTCCGACTTCACGGCGGCGATCGTGTCGTATTCAGCAAACCCACGGTAACCCTGATCCCGACTGCGACCGTGGATGGTAATCATCTGAACGCCTGCATCCTGTGCAGCGCGCGCCAGTGAGCGCGCATTTTTTTCTGACTGACTCCAGCCAGTGCGCATTTTCAACGTCACCGGAACCGCCCTGGTGGCACAGGCCGCCACCACCGCCGAAACAATTTCCAGCGCCAGTCGCTCATCACGCATCAACGCCGAACCGGCCCACTTGTCACAGACTTTTTTGGCCGGGCATCCCATATTGATGTCGATAATCTGGGCACCCCGGTCTATATTGAAGCGTGCGGCATCGGCCATCATCTGCGCATCGGTACCGGCAATCTGAACCGCAATCGGACCACTCTCGCCCACATGATTAGCGCGCCTTGACGTCTTCAGCGTGTGCCACAAATCGGGGCGCGCCGTCACCATTTCACTCACCGCGTAGCCAGCACCCAGCCGTTTGCACAGTTGGCGAAACGGGCGATCAGTAACTCCCGCCATGGGCGCTACGAACAAGGTGTTCGCCAAGGCATACGGACCAATGTACATAGTGGTTGAAGGACGTGACAGGAAAGCAGCACAAAGCAGGACGGGGCCACGATTCTACTGCCCAATTTATCAGCAACCCAAAGCATTCCGGGTGTCACGCGACAACGGCGACGCCAGGGCCATCACGGCCCGACAACGCGGCTCAGGAACTGAACAGGAAATTCATGACGTCGCCGTCTTTGACCACGTACTCCTTGCCTTCGGCGCGCATCTTGCCCGCATCCTTGGCCCCCTGTTCACCCTTAAACTGGATAAAGTCCTCAAACGCAATGGTCTGCGCGCGAATGTAGCCTTTTTCAAAATCAGTGTGAATGACGCCAGCCGCCTGCGGTCCGGTATCGCCCACATGGATAGTCCAGGCACGCACTTCCTTGACGCCCGCCGTAAAGTAGGTTTGCAAACCCAACAAACTGAACGCCGAACGGATCAGGCGATTCAGACCCGGCTCGGACTGGCCGAGTTCTTCCAAAAACATCTGGCGGTCTTCGTCAGTCATTTCCGACATATCCGCTTCCAATTTGGCGCAAATGGCGACCACGGGGGCGTTTTGTGCCCGCGCATATTCGGTCAGACGGTCCAGCAGCGGGTTGTTCTCGAAACCGTCTTCTGCCACATTGGCCACGAACATGGCCGGCTTGGCCGTAATCAGGAAGAACTGCTTCAGCTGCAATTGTTCATCCTTGCTGAAATCAATAGTGCGCACCGGCTTGCCTTCATTCAGCGCCTGCAGGCAGCGGTCAAGCAACACCAGCTGCTTGATGGCTTCCTTGTCACCCGCACGCGCAGGCTTGGAGACCCGCGCGTGGGCCTTCTCGACAGCGGTCAGATCGGCCAGACACAACTCGGTCTGAATCACTTCGATGTCGGAGATCGGATCTACCCGCCCCGCCACGTGCACCACGTTGTCGTCTTCAAAACAACGCACTACGTTCACAATGGCATCGGTTTCCCGGATGTGCGCCAGAAACTTATTCCCCAAACCTTCCCCGGTACTGGCGCCCGCCACCAGACCCGCAATATCGACAAACTCCACAATGGCCGGGACAATGCGCTCGGGGTCGATGATGAGGGCCAGCTGCTGCAGACGTGGGTCCGGCACTTCCACCACCCCCACATTGGGCTCAATCGTGCAGAAGGGATAGTTCTCCGCCGCAATGCCCGCCTTGGTCAGGGCGTTGAACAGGGTCGATTTACCGACGTTGGGCAGGCCCACGATGCCGCACTTCAAACTCATGAAAATTCCTTAAAAGTCAAAGCCCCAGAGGTCGCCGCATGCCGCGAACGAACCCGATCGTGGTGGCGTTGCTGGGACTGGACCCAATCGCTCCGAAAACCGGCAACGTCAGCCCGTCCAAAACCGCGCCCTTGCGCACCGTTTTGTCCTCGTATTGTTCTGGGGAATAGGCGCTGATTGTACTTATCAGCGAGGCGCCACTTTTCAAGGCCAGCGTAACGGACAGGCGGGTCGTGCGGGATCGGTCTATCTGCCGTAATCGTCAGAAAGCAGATCCTGCAACTGCCGCTTGCGAAGGCCCGCCGGCATTTCCAAGGTCGACCGGTCCCAGTTTTCCATCGCAATCACTTTCTCCAAGCAATCTTGCATGATCGAATGCGACTGAATAGTGCTTTGCGCTATCAGGGCATGAACAGCCAGGCTGCCCTCAGGGTGGATAGCTTCAATGCAGCGAAGTTGATAGCGATACAACTCCCGCAGCTTACGCACACTTTCAGCAACTTGTGCAGGGCACGCACACATGTAAATCATGGCCTGCTCAATCACCTGACCTAACTCAGCATCTGTGAACCGCTCTTCGTATTCCATGCCGGAACTCCTTGAACGCGCCTGCGTGCAATACCGCCAATAAACCTGCTCCATTCTCCTACAGCGCGCACTTGCGCTGTTGCGTTTTCCCCCGCGCGTTTTCCCCCGCGCGTTTTCCCCAGTAGATGACTGGGCGATGCGTTCCATGGCCGCCAAGCAGGACCTTTCTTTCCCCGTTGCGGCCAACGCCCATCTGCCCCAGACTCCTTGTACACTGGGGCGGAATCGGGAATCAGGCTACGCCACAGGCAACAACCGTCAATTAGCACCAATACGGCTCTCGTGGGCACTATGAAAGTAACAGGCACAATCCTCTCCGCGATCGTTCCGTTGACGCTTCTGTTCCCCAACATGGCCCACGCAGACATCGCAATAAGCACCGGGACCACAGAGTACGTCCATTCGACCCCGGCGCAACCTGATTCAGATCCGACGGTTACAGATTACGAGTACCCGGGTGCGGTGACCGCAAATGTGAGCGATACCACCCAGTCCTTTGATATAGGGTGCATCGACATTTTTCATAACGGACACTTCAACTGGTCTAGCTCCGACTTCGTAAGTGCATCCAGCACCATTTATCCCCGGTCCGATGTCGCTAATGCCTTACTCCAATTGGCAACCGCCTCGTTCGGGTCAGGTGATACGGGTCACACAACGTCCGCATTCCAGACAGAGGTCTGGGACATCGTGAATGAAACCGGTGACAACGACAACCCGTCAAATGGCCGTTTTACCGCACCAGGTGCGCCCAACGACTCCAACCCATCGACGCCCCCCTGGCCAAGCACAAATACCCCCACCTACACCGTGCCGCTTCTTCATAACGACATTGGCCAGGAATCCGCAGTCGCTGCGATGATGCAAAAACCCGGGACCCTGGCGCTTATTTACGCTGGTCTTATCTGCGTTGCTGCGCTGCATCAGGGGTTTACCCGCGCACGGAACCGTCGATTGAAGCGACGCAAAGCACTGGAGTTGCACAAAGCATCGTCCGCACGCCACCCGTGAGCGTTTTCCGGCAGCAGGCGCGGTGGTGTCAGTATCGGAACAGGACCGACAGCGAGCTATTGGTCGCCGTGCCTGCAACCGGTTCGTCTGAACCGACCACATAACGGTCGACTCCCACACGAATTTCCGCATTTTTGACGGCGGAAAAGCGCAGACCAGCGCCCCAATTCAGTCCAGAAATAACCTGCGTCGAGTTCACCGAACCCGCCGGACTGGATGCCCAGTCGGTTTCCAATGTTGCAACGCCAAACTTTCCGTAACCGGAAATACTGCGACTCAGCGGAAACGATGCTATGCCAGCAATGCCGTAGCCGCTGGTATTGCCGGAAACACCGGTAGTGGTCGAAATCGCACCCAGATTGACATAGGACACTTCGACGGCCAAATTGCGCGAAAACTGGTAGCCGCCCAACAGGTTGTAGCTCAGGCCGCCCGTGTTGCTCAAGTCGGCACCCAGACTGGTGCGGCCCTGCCCCACGCCAACACCAACATAATAGGGCGTTGGCCCTGAAGACACCGTTGCGATATCAACGTCGCCCACCGCAGCATGCGCCGCCGTAACAGCGAGCAAGATGCAGGACACTGCAACGCCAGAGTTGAGTTTTCTCATTTCATTTCTCCAATAACTACACCGTGCCTGCAGAATGCAGGGTAAGAGACCATGCGTGCCATGCACCATGGAAGCGATTCTGGCCGATAATCGGACACGTAATGGTGCTTAAAAGCACCGATTTGCCCGCCATCAATGCGGATTCATTGCCTACGCGAACACAAAGCAATCCCGCCTCGTCCGCAGTCAGAACGCAGTCAGAACACCCATTGCATCGTAAAGATACGTAAATCGCCCGAATTTTCACCCGTTTATTCCGCCTTTACGCTTATCAAGACTGCTATCCAATAGGACACTCGCATTTATAAGGGGCAAGGCCATGAACATCAACAGCGTCAATTCCGGCTCGTACTTCCCGACCAGTTCTTCCGTCCAGGCGCTGCAGGGAGGCACCGCCAGCATCAGCAGCACCACGGACACCGACACCGATAACGGCACCACGGGGATTCACCACGGTCATGGTCACGGCGGTCACCATGGTGCGGGGGCGTTCGGGCAGGCATTGGCCCAGGCGCTGCAGAGCCTAGGACTGGCACCAGCAGCCAGCGCCAGCAGTGCAACCAACACAGGCAGCACCACCGCAAACACAACCAGCGCCGTGCAAGGCACAGACGCCGACAGCAACAGCACAGGCTCCGGTTCCAGCGCCACCGGCAACGTCCGCCAAGACCTGCGCAACTTCATGCGCAACCTGTTCCAGGCCATCCAGGGGCAGTCGGCTTCACTTGAGAGCAGCAGTGGGACAACCGCCACGACGGCCAGCGCAACTTCAGGCACCAACGCCAACGCCAACGCCAGCAGCAATTTTGCGACGGGCCTGGCAAACGTCATATCCCAGGTTAGCAATGGCACCGCACCGAGCGGACTGCAGTCGGCATTCAACGCCCTGACTGCCGATTTGCAACAAAACACCGGCGCCAGTAGCACCGCCAGCACGTCCGCCACCACCAGTGGCAACTCGACCACCGCAGCAACCGACAGCAGCACAGCCGTCACGTTGCAACAGTTGCTGACGCAACTGCAGCAAAACCTGGGCTATGGTGCCAGCACCAGCAATGCAGCCTTGGGAAATCTGTTTAGTGCCACAGCTTGAGTCGAAGCAGCTGTTTTTTAGCAAAACTTTACATGCGACACCCCAACTTGGCATTCATTTTGCGCTTGGCAGGCCGATAAAGCCTACATCAGGCCCGCACTAGCCGCCTGAAACTGATCCAACCGCAACTTTGAAGGAGTCATCATGACAACGGGTATTAACACTTCGGTCATTGGTACGACGTCGTCCTCATCGACCTCGTCGACCGCTTCTACAACAAACTGGCAGCAGAAAAAATCCGACTTCCAATCCTTGTCCCAGGCACTGAAGTCCGGCAATCTGGATGCAGCCAAAGCCGCGTATGCCCAATTGGCAAAAGATGACCCGAACGCCGTTAAAAATGCGAACAGCCCGCTGGCCCAGATTGGAAGCGACCTTCAAAGTGGCAACCTGAGCGGCGCTCAACAGGCCTTCAGCGCCCTGCACAACGGTCGCCATGGCGGCTCCAGCAGCGCGAGCGCTTCCTCTACCTCCACTAGCAACCCCACCGACACCCTGGGCAACAACGTGGATGCCCTGGCGTAGGGCGGTTTATTGACGCGAACTCCTTCGATCAGTGACCCACGGGGTGACCGATGACGGTTCACCCCGTAGGCGTTGACGATTTCGCTGAATGGAATCCCCTCTGGCGTGGCTACCTGGACCACTGTCAATTTGCCTATCATCCCAAGCAAGCACAGCTAACGTGGTCCCGACTACTGGCCCACGAAAACGCCCTGCATGGATTGCTGCTGCACCACGACAACGTGGCTGTCGGTTTGGCGCACTACCTGTTCCATTTCACCACCACCACGCCTCACCCATTTTGTAATCTGCAAGATTTGTATGTGCGTCCGGCCTTTCGTGGTCGTGGCGGAGCAACGATGCTGCTCACAGCCGTGGCGGACGCCGCCCGGGCACAACAGGCTGACGGGTTTTACTGGCTCACTGAATCACACAACAGCACCGCGCGTGCGCTTTACGATCGCGTTGCCGTGCGTACCAGCCATGTGTTGTATGCCATGGCGCTGCACGCACCCGCGCCCGCTCCCGACCAATAACCGCACAACGCGTGCAGAACTATCCACAATTGACGGTCGGCACAAAAGCGTATGAATCTACAATGGCGGCATGTCCAAGACTTATGACGTGTGTATTCGTGGCGCTGGCATTGTCGGACGCACACTGGCGCTGCATCTGGCTGCGCGCCGCCTGCGCGTGGCCCTGATTGGCCAAGCCGCCGGTAGCAATAGCAACAACAACCCCGCCCACTCCGATGTGCGGGCGTACGCGCTCAGCCCCGCATCCCGCGCCCTGATCGAGGCGGTGCGCTGCTGGCCCACCGAACAGCACGCCACACCCGTGCTCCGCATGCAGATTCAGGAAGAAGCCGGCGGCCGTGTGCATTTTGATGCGGCAGAACAGGGGGTTGGAGCGCTGAACTGGATTGTGGACGTACCCGAATTGGAACGACTGCTGTCGGAAGCCGTCCGATTCCAACCACTGATTGAGGTCCTCGAACCGCAACATCGCCCCACAGCAACACTGACCGTCGTGTGCGAAGGGCGCTACAGCGCTACGCGCAACGAATTTGGCGTTGAATTTGACGCAACGCCCTACCAGCAGTCGGCATTGGCTGCCCGCGTCACGTGCGTGTGCGCACATGCGCAGGTCGCCCGACAATGGTTCTCAAACTCCGAAATTGTGGCACTGCTACCCATGGATGGAAGCGGCGGTCATGCCTGTGCGGTGGTCTGGTCCGCCAGTCCTGAACGGGTGCAGGCGCTGCAAGCCATGGACGCCGACGCGTTCTGCGCGGAACTCCAAACCGCCAGTCAGTGCGAGCTCGGTGAAATAGCACTGACCAGTGAACGCAAGGACTGGGTGCTGCAAGCGGCATTGGCGCGTCAATGGTGCGGCAGTACCGCCACGGGCAGTTGGGTTTTGGTCGGCGACGCTGCCCACAACGTGCACCCACTGGCGGGCCAGGGGCTGAATCTGGGCCTGGCCGACGTCGCTGAACTAACCCACATTCTGGGCGAACGCGCTTACTGGCGCAGCGTCAGTGACCGGCGCTTGCTGCGCCAGTACGAACGTGCACGCAAGGCCGACTATGCCCTGATCGGTGGCGCTGGCGACGCGCTGCAACTGCTATTCCAGAATCAACACCCCGTGCTGCAATCCTTGCGCAACTGGGGCATGCGTGGCTTCGAACAAAGTGGCCGACTGAAACAATGGGTGGCAGCGCAAGCCATGGGACGCCAGCATTCGACGACCCACCACCCCTGACACCGGAGAACCACCCACCATGATCTTCCCAAAACGTATCGGCCTGGGACTGGCGACACTGACATTGGCCTTCACGGCTCTGGCGCAGGAAGCGATCATTCGCAAAAACATCGCCCAGCGTTTCCCTGACTTGCAGCAAATCGACGAAGTCACGAAATCGCCCATCCCCGGGATCTATGAACTGCGGGTCAACGGCGCCGAAATCTATTACAGCGATGCCAGCGGCAATTACCTGATGGTGGGCAATCTGTATGCCACCAAGGAACACCGCAATCTGACGGAAGAGCGCGTCAACAAGCTCACCGCCGTGAAGTTTGACAGCTTGCCATTCAAGGACGCCTTTACCATCGTGCGCGGCACCGGCGAGCGCAAGCTGGCCGTATTCGAAGACCCGAATTGCGGCTATTGCAAACACTTCGAACGCGAACTACAGAACGTTAGCAACGTCACTATCTATATGTTCTTGTTCCCGATTCTGGGCCAGGACTCGGTTGACAAAGCCAAAGTCATCTGGTGTGGCAAGGAAAAGGCACAGATCTGGCAGGACTGGATGGTGCGCGAAAAGACACCGCCGTCAATGCAACCGATCTGCGACACCAGTGCGCTGCAGCGCAATGTGGAGTTTGGCCGCGCCTACCGAATCAACGGCACGCCCACACTGTTCTTTTCCAATGGCACGCGCGTCCCAGGCGCCATTGACGCCAAACAGATCGAGAAGCACTTCGCCGACGCTGCGTCATGACGCGCCCCCGGTCTGCCCCCGCACGCCACAGCGAAAGTAAAAGAGACACCGACACCGACACCGTAGCGCGTGGCTACCGCATCAGCCTGGAGCCGGGCACCCGCCGATTCATGGTCACACTGACCATTGCCCAACCAGCGTCCGATCAGATTCTCCAGCTGCCGGTGTGGATTCCGGGCAGCTACCTGGTGCGTGAGTTTTCCCGCCATCTGCATTCCCTGCACTGCACACAAGGTGGCCGCTCCGTAGCTCTGCGACAGATAGACAAAGCCAGCTGGCGTGTTGCCTGTCAACCCAACCTGGCGCTGCAGGTCGCGTACGAGGTCTGCGCGTTCGACCATTCGGTGCGCGCCGCATGGCTGGACGCCAACCGGGGCTTTTTCAACGGCACCAGCCTGCTGTTGCAGGTGGTGGGACAAGAACACCTGCAACACCACATGGATGTGGTTGCGCCTGACGCGCTGCCCCAATGGAACCTGGCCACTGGCCTGACGCCGGTGCATACAAACCGGCGCGGTTTCGGCCGCTATCAGGCCGACAACTACCAGGATCTGGTCGATTGCCCCGTCGAAATGGGTCTATTCTGGAGTGGCACATTCACCGCCCGTGGCATTGCGCACCGTTTTGTAGTCAGCGGTGCCAGTGACAGTTTTGATGGTCCACGCCTTCTGGCAGACGCTCAGGCTATTTGCGAACAGGAAATAGATTTCTGGCACGCAGCCCAGACGAACCAGACCGGCCAACCAGCGGAGCCGCCCTTCCAAAATTATCTGTTTTTACTCAACGTCTGCGCCGATGACTACGGTGGACTGGAGCACCACAACTCCACCGCACTAATCTGTCCGCGCAAGGACTTGCCGCGCAAACCAGCCACCGGGCCACGCCCGCACAAGCAGCCCGAAGGCTATACCCGCTTGCTCGGACTCATCAGCCACGAGTATTTCCATACCTGGAATGTCAAGCGCCTGCGTCCCGCCGAATTTGGCAACTACGATTACACCCGCGAAAATTACACCGAGCTGCTCTGGTTTTTCGAAGGATTTACCAGCTATTACGACGATTTGCTGTTGCGCCGTGCCGAGCGCATCGACGACGCGCACTACCTGAAGCTGCTGGGAAAAACCATCAACCAGGTTCTGCAGACGCCCGGGCGCCTGGTGCAAAGTGTGGCCCAGGCCAGTTTTGATGCTTGGACCAAGTATTACCGCCCAGACGAGAACACGCCCAACATCACCGTCAGCTACTACACCAAGGGCGCGCTAATCGCCCTGTGTCTGGATCTGAGCCTGCGGTCTGAAGGACACACCACGCTGGATGCAGTGATGCAAGCACTGTGGCAGCGCTGTGTCGGCGGTCCAATGACGCAGGCCGATTTTCTGGCGATACTGGAAGCGCTGGCAGGGCGCTCGTATGCCAAGGAAATGGCGCAATGGGTGCACGGCACCCGTGAATTGCCGTTGCAACGCCTGCTCGAACTACACGGCGTGCAATACCTGCTCGACCCCGAACCACTCGCGCAGCAACTCGGGTTGCGCGTCAAGGGCGGCGAAAAAGACACTTCCGGGCTCTACATTCAGCACGTGTTGCGTGGGGGCGCGGCTGAACAGGCGGGCTTCGCAGCGGGCGACGAATGGCTTGCGGTGCAGGCTACCGGCCACAGCGCGACCGGCCCCTGGCGCATCCAGACGCTGGACGACATCGCACTCTACTGCGGCCAGGCGAAGCAACTCCGCGCCACCGTCGTGCGCGACCGCCAACTGCACACCCTGGCAGTGCGCGTGCCGAAGCAGGGCCATGTCGTACGCTTGGCGGTGAAGGATGCCGCTGTGCTGCGACGCTGGTTGGTGCCGACGCCGAATCCCGTGCATGCACTGGCGACTCTGGCAGAGGGCAACCCAGGAACGGCCAACACCACACAGAAGCCGGTATAGTTGCCGCTACGCTTCCAACTTCTTCTTATCACAATGAACTATGAATGCATCCTGACCCGCGTCGAAGGCGAGCGCGTGGGCGTAATTACACTGAACCGGCCCAAGGCGCTCAACGCGCTCAATGAACAGTTGATGACGGAACTCGGACGCGCACTACAGGCATATGACGCCGACGCCAGCATTGGTTGCATCATCATCACGGGCAGCGAAAAGGCTTTTGCCGCAGGTGCCGACATCACCACCATGGCCACGCTGAATTTTGCCGACGTTTACAAGGGTGACTTCATTACCCGCAGTTGGGAAACCGTCCGCTCCATCCGCAAACCGGTGATTGCCGCCGTCAGCGGCTTTGCCCTGGGTGGTGGCTGCGAACTGGCCATGATGTGCGATTTCATCATTGCTGGCGACAACGCGCGCTTTGGTCAACCCGAAGTCAAACTGGGCATCATTCCGGGCGCCGGCGGTACGCAACGCTTGCCGCGCGCCATCGGCAAATCCAAGGCCATGGATCTGGCCCTGACCGGCCGCATGATGGACGCCACCGAGGCGGAGCGCGCCGGATTGGTCAGCCGCGTAGTACCCGCCGACAAACTGCTGGAAGAGACGCTGGCGGCAGCCCTGGTCATCTGCAGTTACTCGCAAATTGCCATTACAGCCGCCAAAGAATGCGTCAATCGTTCCTTCGAGGGCACCCTGAGCGACGGCGTGATGTTTGAACGCCGCATGTTTCACGCCCTGTTTGGCACGGAAGACCAGAAAGAAGGCATGGACGCTTTCATCAACAAACGTGCACCCATTTTTCGCCATCAGTAAAATCCGGCTTGCATAACTTGCTATAATTGCGCCCTTCGGTGATATAGCTCAGTTGGTTAGAGCGCAGCATTCATAATGCTGATGTCGGTGGTTCAAATCCACCTATCACCACCAATACCAAAACCCCAACTCGTCTGAGTTGGGGTTTTTTCTTGGGCGATCGGGGCGTGCCAGACGACAAAATCCAGCCGGAACGGGCCTCCCTGCATCTGCTCAATGCGCGTCACGGTGTGTCGTTGCCGTCTAACGTTCACGCTGTTTCACCCGTGCGGCGCATCCGGCGCAGCATTCCCAGACAGGTCCGCCAAAAGCGGCGGGAATCGTCGATCGGCGTTCCGAACGTGGTTGACGATCAACTCCTGCGCCAAAAATTCAAGCAGTTCGCCAATCCGCATTTTGGCATTGCGATACTGACTGACCACCTCCACAGCGCGCCCCATGAGCTTGCGATGAATACCCACATGTTCTGTCAAGCCCGGGTATCCTGCGGCAGTCAATAACTGCTCCTCCACCTCGAAGTGTTGCGATACATGGCGAATGAGGTTGTCGATTAACGGCGCAACCTCCGACGCGGATCGCCCAGCCAGAAGTGCGGCAAAGATCCCATTGACCTGAAGGAACAATTGTTCATGTTCTTCGTCCATCCGGACATTTCCGGATGCGTACGACGGTTGCCACTCCAGCGGCTCCAAGTCACTCGGTAGACCGACATGTCCGGTGGATTGCGAAAAAATATCCGGAGCCCTATGGACACGGTTGCGACCACCCCATTTTGCATAATAAAGCGCGTCGTCCGCCGCTCGAATGAGGTGCTCGGCTGTTGCCGTCGAATGCGCCTGCATCACCGCCAATCCTGCGCTGATGGTCACGACGCCGGTCATGGAGTGCTGGTGTGGTATCGCCAAACCTTGCACCACGGCCAACAATTCTTCCATCAGTCGCATCGCATCGGCTCCATCGGCGTCGGGCAAAACCAGTGAAAACTCTTCCCCACCGTACCGCGCGGCCAAATCACCCGCACGCTTGGCACATTCCTGCAACGCACGCGCAATGGCTTTTAGACACGCATCGCCCGCCTGGTGTCCATAGCGGTCATTGAACTTTTTGAAATGATCAATGTCGATCATGACCAGGCACAGTGGCTTGCCCTCCCGCAAGCAGCGCGCAATCTCACGCTCCAGGCTGCTGTCGAGATACCGGCGGTTGAATAAATGGGTCAGGGTGTCCCGATTGGCCTGTTCGGCGAGCCCCCGTCTCAATCCGTCTATTTCGACCAAATTTTTGTGCAGCGTCTGATTGGCTTCCAACAACTCCTGTTCGCGCACCTTCAGGTTCGCACGTGTCTGGCGCAGTTTTACATTTTGATAAAACGCAATATTGGCCACCACCAGAACGTAGCCACCAATCCCAACGATGCACAGCAGCACGGCAGGCAACTCGGTATGCGGAGCGAAATGAAACCCACCAACCAGACTGCCGATCAAGGCACCAACAGCCAACGCCAGCGCTGTAGGGCCTGTGCTTCGCCATCCTTTATTGGCTCCGTTGTTACTCAGGGTTGCCAGCGCAACAGAAAAAGTCAACCAGTCCGAGAACGCAACCACTGCGCAAAAAGCCCCCAGCAGAAGCGAATCAGCGGTTAGCCCACGCAGTTCCGTCTTGATCGGTTCAATCGATTTTTTGGCAATCCAATACTGAACATGGGGATAGACCAGCAACAAGGCAACCAGGTAAGCCCATGCACCAATGCCATACCCCTTCCCACTGATCTGCAGACAGGTGGCTGCAAATACCATGGCAAACGCCGCCGTACGCATTCGGTGGTTTGTGCGTATCAGCCAATGCGTCTTTTTTACCAATACCGTCATCAGTTCTTTCGGGGGCAGATCAACCACGCACAGATTGGCGTGTCCGGTCAGAGAACGGCACCGCCGGGACGTTCACCACGCTCATAAACGACGTGCGCACGCCCGACCAGCAGACTGTCCAGTGCGCCGATGTTTTTCCCATCTTTGTTCGGATAAGGCAACTTTTGCAGCACATACCGCATCGCATTCAAACGCGCGCGTTTTTTGCAGTCTGACTTGATAACGGTCCACGGCGCATCAATGGTATCGGTTTCCAGGAACATGGCCTCTTTGGCCTTGGTGTAATCGTCCCATTTGTCAAGTGACGCTTTATCAATCGGGCTGAGTTTCCATTGTTTCAATGGATGCAACTCGCGCTCCTTAAAACGCCGACGCTGCTCCTTCCGACTGACCGAAAACCAGAATTTAATCAGATAAATGCCGCTGCGCACCAGTTGCTGTTCAAACATGGGGGCCTGGCGAAAAAACTCCTGATACTCCGCTTCACTGCAAAAGCCCATCACCCGCTCGACACCGGCGCGGTTGTACCAGGAGCGGTCGAGCAGCACGATTTCTCCGGCAGTCGGAAGGTGCTGCACGTAGCGCTGAAAATACCACTGACCCCGCTCAATCTCGGATGGCTTTTCCAGCGCCACCACCCGCGCGCCGCGCGGGTTCAGGTGTTCCATGAAACGCCGGATCGTGCCGCCTTTGCCCGCAGCATCACGTCCCTCAAAAACAATCACCGCGCGCGCGCCGGTTTCACGAGCCCAGTGCTGCAGTTTAAGCAACTCCACCTGCAGCTTGTATTTCTGTGCCTCGTACGTCTTGCGTGACAGCAGGTTTTTGTAGGGGTAGCCACCGTCACGCCAGTCAGCCGACAACGCATCGTCGGGTTTGACCACTTTTGTAAGCGGCAAATTCGACGGTCGGACCTTTGTTTTGGCATTGACACCGGCATTGGCAACTTTGTGTGCGCGCAACAAGGTTTTTCGAATGGCAACGATGTCGTCGGGAGAACTGCCCTCCAACAACGTCTTCAGTGCATCGGCGCGCCGCTGGCTGATCTGCAGGATATCGTGCACCGCGACCGCTTTCGAATCCTGTGCTGCGTCCACGCGCTCAACGACCTGGGATTTCGCTATGCCGCCCGCGCGCCCGCGGCCCAACGTGTCGCCAGCAGACACTTTGCGGGTGCGTCTGGCCGATGGATTGCGTGCGACATCGCCTGTGTTGGCTGGCAATTTACCGACGTTCTCCGCCATGGTGTGCATCCTCAATCTCCATCAGTGGTGGACACCCCCGCGTGTCAGGGGGAAAGCACTTCAAACGCCCCAAACCACGTCTTTGCCAGCGGCAGCGCTGACTTGGAGCAGCTCTATAAAGGGCGCAGCACGCTGGCGCAGCCGGATGCCATCACCTTCGACATGGGCGGCACGCGCCGGGTCTTGCAAGCGCAGGGCATCTTCCGTTTCGTGCGCCACAATCGCGGCCTCCAGTGCGGCAAGAGCGGCCGGAATCTGTTCCAGCGTGATGATTCCGGGCGACTCGGTACGCTTCCCTACGATCGACAGCATCTGCTCGCCGTTGAGTTCCTGCATGATGACGTCTGCAGCAGCTTGAGATTTGAATTTGTACAGCATGATTCCCCTTTCAAAGTAACTGTTTCAACGATGTAATAATCAAATATTAAAACTCGGGGCGCAAGGGGACCCCGTCAACAAACATCTGCGCATAGAGTTCCTCGACACGTTCTGGTGTAAGTTGCAAACAAGCAAGACAGACGTCGCCCAATTTATTCCATTCAAGGGCATGACTCTTTTGCGTGGCGCGCTGGTGGAAAAACTCGGCCAGCTGGGCAATTGCAATGTAGTACCTGGAAACATCGGATAGCGGCGTCGCACCGTCGCCCTGGATGGTGACCCGGTCATGGTGAAATTCGATGGCATTACGGTGCTCATCGGGCAGCTCCCATTCTTTCGCCAGTTTGGCACCAATCAGGGCGTGGTTGATTCCGTATTCCTGGTCTTCTATGCGCGTGAAAGGCTGCTCGGCTTCGGAGTTCGCCACCTTGAGTACATCAAGGTAGTCGGAGAAATTAGACAGCAGGACCGGAATTCCGGCATCCCTAAACAGTCCATAGGTGTAAACCTCGTCCGGACGGATGGGCCGTGCCGGGAAAACAACCTGGGAAGTCAGCCAGGCAGATATCTGGGCGACACAGGCCGACGCATCCCAGAACCGCTCCAGATTCGGAACATTAGCGAAGGCTTTGCGCAGGGAGAGTCCGGCAATGGCAGTTGCCACGATTTTCAAACCCAGAACTTGCAGCGCATCCTTGATGGTCCGGACATTGGCTGAATTTCCAAACAGCGGCGACTTGGCAATTTTCAGCAGACTCGCAGCCACACCCACATCCAGGCTGATCACCTTTTCCAGCACTGAATAATCAGGCTCTTCGCGCCGCATCTCACGTTCGATGCTGAGCAGTACTTTGGGACGCGGCGGAATACCAATGGTAATCAGCTCGTCGCGGAGCGCCAGCACGAATTTCTCCGAATCGGCAGCGCTTTCATTGGCCTCAGTCATTTCTCAATTCTTTCGTGAACACCAAGCATCGCATGAAAATTTCAGGTCATTCTACGGCGCTTCGCTAGCGCAGAACTGCGCACCAAAAAAAGGCCCCCAACCCATGACAAGGCTGAGGGCCAAACGTTGCGGACTGAAGCCAAACGCAACGAGGAGACATACACCACGCAACACACAAAAAAACACCAAAAAAGTGCACAGCGCTCTGTGCCCGTTCACGCCGTCACTCCAAGCATATTCAGTGCCAGTTGCGCTGAAGGACGCGGATCAGCCCCGGGTGCGTACCAGCGGCACAACACAGGGGCCCGATTTGCGGCGCAATGGAATCAATAACAACATGGCCTTTGCAAACGATATATACTATTTATATCGTTTTAACCCAGCCACCAACCGGAGACTGCCATGTTCAAAGTCATCCTCCATGCCCTATTTCGCCGCCACAAACTGCATGCGCCCGAACACGTCGGCATGTTTGCCGGTTCCCTGTTGCCGCGTTCGAGCTGGGATCATTCCTGAGCGGTACAGTGTTGTAAAAACCGGTGGCAACCGCCCTGTTCCGTTGCCCCTGCTGCGTGGTAGCATGTGCGCACTTCTGACTACACAGCCTCTGGATACACACCATGAACCGCTGCCTTTCGCTACCGCACCGCATCCCCCGACGCCGGTTCATTTCGGGCTGCGCCTGTGCCGCGCTGGCGGTTTGCCCGCTGGGTTCTGCCCTTGCCCAGGACGTCACACCATTGCCACGCAATTTCCCGGAACACGTGAAAAGTGCCTCGATGGTCATTGTTAATTGGCCCAACATACGGATCAACGCGACGCCTGACCGACTCTCTCCCGGTGCGCGCATTTACGACACCCACAATTTGATCGTCTCGCCGACCTCGCTCGGCAACCTGCCTTTTTGGGTCAATTACGTGCGCGAGTCCCATGGCATGGTCCATGAAGTCTGGATCCTTACGCCGCAAGAAGCTGCGCTGGCACAGGCGGCCCCAAAAAGCGTCTGGTAGTTGCTACTGCACGGCACCCAGTGGGTGCCTGCACCCCCTCGTTTTGTTACCCCGGCAGGTCGCCCGAGCCCTCGGCACCCAGGACGCCCTCCCGCTTCCCGCATTGAACTCCAAAGCCTCGCATGTCCAAAAAAGTATTTATAAAAACCTTCGGCTGTCAAATGAATGACTACGACTCCGACAAGATGACCGACGTGCTGCGCGCTGCACAGGGCTATGAGCCAACGCAAAACATGGAAGATGCCGACCTGATTCTGTTCAACACCTGCTCCGTACGCGAAAAGGCACAGGAGAAAGTGTTTTCCGACCTGGGCCGCATCAAGCACCTCAAGGCACGTGGCGTGCAGATTGGCGTGGGCGGCTGCGTTGCCAGCCAGGAAGGCGCGGCCATCATTGCGCGCGCTCCTTATGTTGACGTCGTGTTTGGCCCGCAAACGCTGCACCGCCTGCCTGAATTGCTGGCGGCACGCGCCGCCACCAACCGGCCCCAGGTGGACATCAGCTTTCCTGAAATAGAAAAATTTGATCACCTGCCGCCCGCCCGGGTCGAAGGCTCCAGTGCCTTTGTCAGCATCATGGAGGGTTGCTCCAAGTACTGCAGTTACTGCGTGGTGCCCTACACCCGGGGTGAAGAGGTCAGTCGCCCATTTGAAGACGTGCTGGTGGAAGTTGCCGGACTGGCGGATCAGGGTGTCAGGGAAATTACCCTGCTCGGCCAGAATGTGAATGCCTGGCGCGCGCCCATGGGCACCAGCGGTGAGCAGGCCGACTTTGCCACTTTGCTGGAGTATGTGGCCGAAATCCCCGGCGTCGAGCGGCTGCGCTTCACCACCAGTCATCCCAACGAATTCACGCCGGCGCTGATTGACGCCTTTGACAAAATTCCGGCATTAGTGAACCACCTGCATTTACCCGTACAACACGGCAGTGACCGCATCCTGATGGCCATGAAGCGGGGCTACACCGCCATGGAATACAAAAGCACGGTCCGCAAGCTGCGCGCCATTCGCCCGGACCTGGCCATGAGCAGCGATTTCATCGTCGGCTTCCCCGGCGAGACCGACGACGACTTTGGCAAGATGATGAAACTCATCGACGACGTCGGATTCGACAACAGTTTCAGTTTCATCTTCAGTCCGCGCCCCGGCACACCTGCCGCCAATCTGCAGGACGACACACCACACGAGGTCAAGCTGCAGCGCCTGCATCGGCTGCAGTCGGCCATTAATGGCAATATTGCCCGCATCAGCGCGAGCCGGTTGGGCACCATTCAGCGCGTACTGGTGGAAGGCAACAGCAAGCGCGATGGTGACGAACGCATGGGCCGTACGGAATGCAATCGGGTGGTCAACTTTGCCGGACCGGAACGCCTGATCGGACAGATGATTGACGTGCGCATTACCGAGACCCGCAACTACACACTGCGCGGGGAAGTGGTCGTTGCGTAAAAGCGGGGAAAAGAAGCGCACGCCGAGTGGAGACGGTCATGCGGACCGTCGTAGGCGTGCCGAAGGGAACGAAGTGCCCCCCCGGAACTAGAACGGCATTTTGGGCATGCCTTTCATGCCCCCGAGACGCTTCATCATCTTCATCATGCCGCCGCCCTTCATTTTCTTCATCATGTCCTGCATTTGCTCAAACTCCTTGAGCATGCGATTGACTTCCTGCACATGAACGCCGGAACCAGCAGCAATGCGGCGCTTGCGCGTGGCTTTGATGAGTTCGGGCTTGCGCCGCTCCAGCGGCGTCATGCTGTGAATAATGCCTTCCTTGCGCCGGATGTCTTTTTCGGCCTTGTCCATGTCGAGCTGACCGGCCTTGGCGGTCATGGCCGCCGGCAACTTGTCCATCAGGCTCGACAAACCGCCCATTTGTTTCATTTGCTGAATCTGCGCCAGAAAGTCATTCAGATCGAAACCGCCACCGCTTTTGACTTTGGCCGCCAGCTTTTGCGCCGCTTCCATATTGACACCGGAGGTGACCTGCTCCACCAGCGCCAGAATGTCGCCCATGCCCAGGATACGCCCGGCGTGGCGCTCGGCATCGAACACTTCAAGTCCGTCAATTTTCTCACTGACACCAGCGAATTTGATGGGTGCACCGGTGACTTGCCGCACCGACAGTGCCGCACCACCGCGCGAGTCACCATCGGTTTTGGTCAGCACAATGCCGGTCAGCGGCAACGCATCGCTGAAGGCCTTGGCCGTGTTGATGGCGTCCTGGCCCTGCATGGCATCAACCACAAACAGGGTTTCGACCGGGTTGAGCGCGGCATGCAGTTCCTGGATTTCCGCCATGAGCGCCTGGTCAATAGCGAGGCGCCCGGCGGTGTCCACCAGCAGCACGTCAAAGAAATGTTTTTTGGCGTAATCCAGCGCGGCGCGGCCAATGTCCACCGGCTTTTGATCAGGCGTACTGGCGAACCATTCGGCCCCGGCTTGCGCCGTGACGGTCTTGAGCTGTTCGATGGCGGCCGGGCGATAGACGTCGGCCGACACCGTCAATACTTTCTTCTTGCGCTTCTCGATCAGGTGCTTGGCCAGTTTGGCCGTGGTTGTGGTTTTACCTGCGCCTTGTAAACCCGCCATCAGGATCACGGCTGGCGGCTGGGCGGCCAGGTTGATGTCACTCACCCCCTCGCCCATGGTGGCAGCCAGCTCACGGTTGACAATGCTGACCAGCACCTGACCGGGCTGCAATGAGCCCAGCACTTCCTCACCCAGCGCCTTGTCCTTTACGCGGGCAATAAAGTCGCGCACCACGGGCAGCGCAACGTCGGCTTCCAGCAAGGCCATGCGCACCTCGCGCAGCATGTCCGACACGTTGGACTCGGTGATGCGGGCCTGCCCCCGGAGTTCCTTTACGAGGCGGCTGAGTTTGTCGGTAAGTGCGGAAGCCATGAACGATTTCCGATTGTCGGAACCTGTATTGAAGGCCAGCGCAGGGCTGGCGGGTTGTAAAACGCTAAACTGCGAACATGATTTTAGCCAGCGCGCCACCCGCCCCACTGATTCTGACTGTTTTTTCGGCCCTGGCCTATGCCTTGCCGGCCTTGCTGTCACGCCACATCAGTCTGCGTGCCAGCCATATGCTGGTAACGCTGGCCTGGGTCTTGCACGGTGCCTTGCTATCGCACGGTCTGTTCGGCGCGCCCGCGTTGTTCGGTTTTGCGCCCGCGCTGTCAGTCACCGCCTGGCTGGTGGCGGCCGTATACGGCGTTGAAAGTTTGATTTTTCCGCAATTGCCCACCCGCTGGACGCTCAGCGCCATCGGCACCGTGGCAGTTCTGCTGGCCTACGCATTCCCTGGCGCTCCCATGCCGGAGAGCACGTCGTACTGGCTGCCGATCCATCTGGCCTTTGGCATTTCCTGCTATGGATTGTTTGGCATGGCCGTGGTGCACGCGTGGTTCATGCAGCATGCGGAAAAACGCATCCGCCTGGCCAAGGATTCGCGCAGCGGCCTGCCGCTGCTGACGCTGGAGCGCCTGACCTACCGCTTCGTGGGGGCCGGGTTCGTTTTGCTCAGCGCCACCCTGGCCGTCGGCATGCTGTTTGGTGAGGTGGTGTACGGACGGGCCTGGAACTGGGATCACAAGACCGTATTTTCCGTGTTGTCGTGGCTGACCTTCGCCATCCTGCTGCTGGGTCGGCGCCTGCTCGGCTGGCGCGGCAAGCGCGCGACTGGTGTGCTGTATATGGGGTCGGTATTCCTGTTGCTGGCGTATGTCGGTTCGCGCTTCGTGATGGAAATCATTTTGGGGCGCATGCCCTGATGCCATGAAAATGCTGCAGATTATTTTGCTGGTGATGGTGATCGCCCTGCTGTGGCGCAAGGCGCGGGGCGCGCCAGCCGCTGCACCGAAGCCACCTGCAACGCCAGTTCAACCGCAGCTGATGCAGGTCTGCGCCCAATGCGGCGTGCACCTGCCAGTCAACGAAGCCATTGCCGGGCGCAACGGCATCTATTGCTGTGCGGCACACCGGGCGCAAGGCGAACGGTGAATGGCGCACGGTGAATGGGTGTCAGCGACGTGACGGCGAACGGCGACCATGACTGACATCCACGCCCACATCGACACCGACACAACCCCATCGCCCTGGACCGATGGCTGGTACCGCTATGCACACCAATGCCGCTCGCCCAATTTCGGAGTCCGGCCCGCGCACACAGCGATCGATCTGGTCGTGCTGCATTCCATCAGCTTGCCGCCGGGCGAGTTCGGCAACGGCCATGTCCAGCAACTGTTCTGCAATCAGTTGGACTGGCATGCGCACCCGTATTTCCAGCAGATCCAGGGGCTGGAAGTGTCGGCTCATTTTTTCATTCAACGCGGCGGCGAACTGTGGCAGTTCGTGAGTTGTGACGCACGCGCCTGGCATGCCGGCGTGTCGCAGTACCAGGGGCGCAGCAATTGCAACGACTATTCCATTGGCATCGAACTCGAAGGACTGGAAGGCGGTGTCTTTGAATGTGCACAGTATGAAACGCTGCAGGCACTGATTGCGGCGCTGGCGTGCCACTATCCGATTCGCGGCGTGTGCGGTCACGCACACGTGGCGCCTGGGCGCAAGAACGACCCAGGAGCCGGTTTCGATTGGACGCGGCTGCAACAGTCGCTGGGTTTTCCAGATCGGTACTTTCCCGTGCTTGCCAACGACAACACGACCGGCTGAATGCGCGCGCATGCGCGTGCGCGGCACAGGCACATCGTTGCCGCATGCGTGTGAGCGCGGCAAAGGCGCAGGAAAGCGGCTCCAGGCAAGCTTCTCGAAACCCGGATCCAGCGCCCACCGGACTTGCGCGACGACGCGTCGCAAAGGGCGGCAGCAGACGGGCGAAAAGCACTTTTTTTCGCATTCCTGGCTTACGCCAAAATTAGCCTAGTACACTACTGGTAGTGGCTTGTCGCAGCACAAGACACCAGATATAGTGTCTGCGCGACACGTAAAACGCAGCCGCCGACCGGCCTGTGTCAGCGCCGAAGCCCAAAAAATAAAACTGCTTTAGTAGAGGAAATAATGCAATCTGCAGCCCCCGCATCCAGCACGCTCACCGGCGGCCATCTGAGCACCACCGTACCAACCCAGTCCCTGGCGCTTGAATCCGGCACCCTGACCCATTACCAGATCATTCGCCGCAACGGCGCGGTGGTTCCGTTTGAGCCGGCAAAAATCGCAGTGGCCATGATGAAGGCCTTTCTGGCAGTGCACGGCACGCAAGGTGCGGCCTCGGCCAGCGTGCGCGAAACGGTGGACACACTCACCCAGCAGGTGATGCGCGCGCTGATGCGCTCGCGCCCAGGTGGCGGTACGTTCCATATTGAAGACGTGCAGGACCAGGTCGAACTCGGTCTGATGCGCGGTGGTCACCATGAAATCGCCCGCGCTTATGTGCTGTACCGCGAACGCCGCACGCAGGAACGTGCCAAGCAGGTCGCCGATGCAGCCCCGGCAACGCCCGTGCTGCACGTCATTGACCATGGTCAGCGCGTGGCGCTCGATCTGGCCCAACTGCAGTCGCGTATTGAAAATGCCTGCAGCGGACTCGGCGCCGAAGTCAAGGCGGCGCCGATCGTGACGGAGACCATGCGCAACCTGTACGACGGTGTCCCGATGGACGAGG
>Ga0316223_1001355_pt1 | contig 23364 bp, 35 predicted proteins | sample TBH18009metaG_FD_206007 | JGI IMG/M metagenome (GOLD analysis project Ga0316223, IMG submission 206007) | Freshwater microbial communities from Trout Bog Lake, Wisconsin, USA - TBH18009 | ecosystem: Environmental > Aquatic > Freshwater > Lake > Hypolimnion/Profundal zone | place: USA: Wisconsin...
TTCCATTCCTTGTACGTTGATATGCTGTATCATTATCGGTATACTCGCCATGAACTCGAAGAATCCCCAAGGTGGGACTTCGGGTGTAGGGTGGTTCCTTTGGGTCGTCGCTGCGTGCTGCGTATGCAGCTGTGTGTCGGGAATAATGGATTATATGAAACAAAAGTCTATAGTTGATTCCCATTGTACGTCGCCATCTCCTACCGGTCGATAACTTGCCACGAGGCGGAAGTGGATGCAAACTCCTCTTGTATGACGGCGGCACACACATTAGGATCAAAATGAGGTGCGCAACAAAACACGTCTATATAAATCATGTTGAGTTCTGGGTACGTGTGAGCACTAAAGTGACTCTCAGCCAAGACCAGAACACCTGTTGCCCCATGAGGCTCAAATTGGTGAAAAGCTCGGGCAACGACGTTGAAGCCGCACTTTTCAGCGATTCGAATCATACTGTTCTCAAGGTGGGATGCACACGAGACCCAAATGCCATCGATGTGACCTACCAAGTGCTTCATAATACCCATCTAAGGGTGGCTTATTTTATATACAATTAGATAGATTGCAAGCACAATGTACAAAAGTCCGAAGAAACGCTGGCCGAGTTGGTTCTGACCTTTACTGCTCGCCTCAACAAAGTTGCTGACTCCCAAAGCTCCCAAAATCAGAACCAACATGACCATGAAAGCCAAATCTGACTTAGGGTCAACCATTTATATATTACTACAAAATAAATGGACTCCTTGTCTGGTCCTGACCTTGTGAAACACATTCAGAAGATGAATCCTGGAGCGGGTATAGAAGAGGTTCTTGAAAAGACACGGACTATTTCACTTCAACGAATTTTTGTTCAAATTGAAACGATTCCGTATAAAACACCCATGAATCTCCTGGAAGACTTGTGTGACTTTGAACTGTCGCTTGAAGATACACGGGCTCTTATGGCAATGTGTGGAGGGGCCGCCAAACTCTTGAGTGAATCACGGTCATTCGAGACCATTTACGAGTACATGTCCTCTAAGGGTAAAGGGGGGCCGAGTTGCTGCTGGAGCCGAGGGTAACCTGAGTGTACCAGAAGTACAGCAGGTACAGGCCGGTGACCATCAGGAACGTCGCTCTGATCACCTCGGAGGCAACTCGGCGCTTATCCTTGTCTAGGAAAGCCTGAAGACCAATGAGGATCATTGACACAGAAACTACAAAAATCAGGGTATCGTAGAGTGCCATATTTACTAAGAGCGCGGATAAAAAATAGAAAACTACTCTCTGCAAAGGTCAGATGGCCTTTGCATACATTGATCCGTCACAGGCCATACTTGAAATGACTCTTGAGGCTATGGGTGGGTTCGCTCCTGTAAGCCGCCAGATGAAATCCCCGGACGTCCCAACCATTCCGTGTGAACTTGACGAGTCCTGGAAAGAGTTTGAAAAGGAACTTGGTAATTTTAAACGTAAATTCGCCAAGGAGAAGCGTGACCTCGGCATCAAGCTGAGCGAACTTGAGGAACTTCAAAAGAGTGCTCAAATTTCCAAATTGATTATAGATACAGTCCCTTCTGAGGACTTAAAGGCGAAGCTCGTATCAGTCGTAGACAACTACGAGTCCGAATCGGGCATTGTCGCCCTGACTCAACAATGTGGGAAGCTCAAGGGAAAGGTTGAAGCGATGGGGGAGGTGCTGCAGAACACCGAGGCTGAAAGGTACGCCAAGTTTTTGTGTTTGATTTGTCAAGACCGGCTTATTGACCTATTTATCGACCCATGTGGCCATACGGTCTGTTCGACGTGCTGGACGAATACCCGCGTCAAACGCACGTGCCCCGGGTGTCGTACCGACATTCAAGGTGTGAAGAAGATTTTTAGTATGTAGTCGAAAAGCTTCAGCTTTTCTCCTCCCCGGACCTGAATACGTCCCTAAACTTTTCCCCCGACCTTAGTTTAATGGCAGAACCGCGGATTGTAGTCCCGCTGATACCAGTTCGATTCTGGTAGGTCGGAAGGAGCGCGCATAGTATAGTGGTAGTACAGCACCCTTCCAAGGTGCTAGCTCGGGTTCGATTCCCGATGCGCGCAGGCGGTTTCCGCCCCGTGCTTCCGTAGCTCAGTCGGTAGAGCGTCAGACACTGTTTTACAAAATAGCTGATGTGTTAATCTGAATGTCAACAGTTCAAACCTGTTTGGGAGCGTTTTTCATTTGGTTTTCCCAAATGAAAAATTGCTTTCACCGTCTTTTGTTTGGAACAGCCACCATCATGTTCCCACCCGGTCCAATGACGAGTTTGGTCCCACGGGCCTTGGCACGTTTTCGGCCTGCTATACCCCGAGCACGTGCTTGTATCGTGGTTGCGGCCGCGTGCGCCCTGGGAGACCCCGCACCTATGCGTCGGACGCGCGGGAGGGCGTTCAGGGCGCGGTTCAAGGCGGCATGGTTGCCCCGCGCGCCGTTGATGACGTTGCGTGCAAACGAATTTGCAAGGGCCTGATACGACCGAGGGAACGAGTTGATATTCAGGTACTGGAGTCGGCGAAACTCTTGGGCCATTTCCATAATTGCAAACTCTCTGTTGAGATTTCGGGTGATACTTCGCATCACAACGGGTGAAATACTCGGACGTGAAGGGGTGTAGGGCGAATGTGAATTCGTCGACCTAGGCATTTATTACTATATACTTATAAAGCTTTTGGGCGCGTGTTTTATAAATGACGTTTGGAGACTTGGAACCCCGTGTGCTCGAGTTTCTGAAGGAGCGTGGTCCCGTCACGGTCAAGTGTATATCGAAGCGTCTCGGTCTTCCCCGCCACCTCGTGCGCGGTGCTCTGTGGCACTCGAACAACACGTGTCGCGTGGATCGGTCCCCTGCGTGTCGCCGGAAGAAGCCCATCTGGTCCTGGTCAGAGGCGCGGGAACGGCCGAACACCCATAAGGTGTCTCATCTTGTCCTGCGTTCGACGCTGGAAGAACATGAAGATGAAGACCATTAAAGGCAAGCTCCGTAATTCACCTAGTGCGGAGTGCTCGTAGCCGTACCACCCTTCGAGTGGGAAGGGGATATTCTTAATGAAAACACGTGAACCATAAATAATCGCACCTATAATTCCAAACTGTACACTCACTTCCAAAAATATTTTGAAGTTCGATTTACTCTCATCAAGTTCAGGGGTCAGTGCGTCGAGCCCCATGGATACGAGGTACGCAAACACGAAACAGGCAATCCCGACCCACGCAACACCCAACGTCTTGACGACTTGCTTGTTCATTACTCTTTCGCGAGAGAAAAACTCCGCTCTCGTAGCATAATTGGTCAATGCCCCAGCCTTATGAACTGGAGATTCTGGGTTCAAGCCCCAGCGAGAGCAGTCCCGAGCATCAGTGTCCGAGTTGGTCCAAGGAGATCGGCTTAAGACCGATTGTTCGCAAGAACGCGTGGGTTCGAACCCCACCTGATGCAAAAGGGCGAACCTTTTTCCCTTTTCATAAAGTAATGGACTTTATGAAATGTGAATGGGAGGTGGCACTCATGAAGAGCGACTGGGAAGAGGTGCGAGTTGCCCGCGTCTTCATTTTCGTAAAAGATTTCCCAGACGAAGGCGTCCTTCTTGAGGATCTCAAACCGCTCGTTAATTCTATTCGTGAAAAGGCGACGGATATGTTCATACGAGCAGACCTCTCGGGTGTGGGCCTCGTTGGTATCGAGAGGTTCAAACAGATTATGGGTCTCATTCAGGAAGTTGTCGAGTACACGAAAGAGGACAATTTACTACGAAAAATAGAGATCCAGGGGGCTGGTTTCATCTTTCGAACCCTCTATGGACCCGTCAGTTTAGCCATACCCAAGTACTTTCGCGATATGATCCAATTTATTTAATAAATTCAGAGGGTAGATGAGCTCCTGGCTCAGATTCAACCCCGACCAAGATGCAAAGGTTCTGTATGTTGACATCTTGGTTGGAAAACTCATAGAAATACAACCTGATACGACCGAAGAGACGGATGCTATGTGCCAAGACTTGTACCCAGTCCTGGACCAAATTCAGACGGTGTGTCTGACCCATGGCCTTCGACAGGTCTGTACAGCAAACCTCGAGGGTGTGAAGGTCAGAAACATCAAACCCTTGACCATGATGCGTATCATATGGAATGTGTATGAGCACACCAAGAACTGTATTTTACTCTCAAAATGCGAGGTGTCAGGGGGTGGACAGTTCTTCAACACGCTCGTAGAAGGCGTCCGGGGCTTCCTCCCGCCCTTTATGAGAGGTATGATCACACTAATCCCTGATAAAAAGCTTGTACAGACTCACACTTAGGCTAAACCCTACGACGGATACAAAGGTCATGACCTTTTGCCGTTCATTTCCATATATAAGTTCAAAGTCTTCGTCGGTGTATGGGATAATTTGACGTTTCATGAGAGTCAGAATACAGTTGCGTCCAAGTGCGAACCAAAGACAAAACACGAATGACGAAACAATGACGTGAAACATAATATAGGGTCTCGTCTGGAAAAACATACCCAATATGAGAAACATAGCAACAAGTTCATGAAAAACGATTAACAGAACTCCCTCCATTGGAAGGTCATACTTGGCATGAATTATCTTTTCGGCTTTGTTTCCACAATATACTGCGAGGACGGCCATGGCCTTACACAAGGTCAAGTCGTCCATTTAAATGTCGCGACACTTTATTCTCATTAGAAAAAGGACAATACATGCGACGACCAGTCCTATAAGGACACCAAACTTTTGGAACCCAAACCGTATAAAGTAATTGAAATCATATGTACGTTCAAGGCCTATGTCCCCGTCAAAGGCTGATTTCATGAGACCAATAATAGGTGCGTCTTTTATCGAAACCTGTTTAGCAAGTTGCTCATTGACACACAGAATTTTCAAAGGAAATCTGTTGAGTTGAAAGTCCACTGAGACCTTCATGAGACTCGCGTCAAAGGGTGCAATTTTCTTGGCACATTCGAGACTCATAATGTACGCATGAGTCCCAAGTGGTTGTCCCTCATAAATACCAGGTGTTAACTGCTGCTTGACTATAGGTAAAAGTGGTCCGAGATGGATAACATCCCATGGAATATCCTTCACGTCTCGAAACACTTCATCTAATTTTGTTTTAAAATTCGTCGTGAGACATACGTCATCTTCAAAGACGAGAGCTGTTTCGTACCCCTTTTGGACCATGTCCCGCCATACTCGAGAGTGACTCATTGAGCATCCATATTCTGCGGGGTTGACATAGAGTCCTTGGGGGGTGTTGACTCGACCGTCAGTTGCGGGAAAGAACTCGACATCGAGACCTTCTCGGGCAAACTCGGCCAAAGCACGTTGTCTTCTGTCGTCTCGTTTTTCGAGATTGATGCAGTATGCGTGCATTTATACATATCGTCATTTTTTGAAAAAAATGCAAACGCATCGAGAATGTTCCACGTGATCAGGGCGAGTATGAGTGCACGTGTTTTATCAGGCTCGAATCTGAGAACAACTATAGGAAAGAGTATCCATAGAATACGTCGAACCAGGTGGACGTCCTGTAGGGCGACATATGCAATGTATGTTATTCCTAAAATTGAAAGTTCGAGTTTCATTATCTTTTCGTTGGAGAAATAACGACGTAAATTAACGCTGTAGATGCCAATACGAAAAACCAGTTGACTTTTTGAAGCTGTTCACGAAGGATAAAGTCCCAGTCACGTGTTCGAGAAAAGCCTATATCACCTTGGACCCATGACATGAACCCGCCCAACGTGCTGCTCCCTGCAGATACCTGATTTGCAAGCGCATCTTTCGTGTAATAAAGTTTATAAGGGCTCCTCGCTATTTGAAGATCTATTCCATAGTTTAGATCTTTCGCGTCCCATATAGCCATTTTCCGCGCTCCACGGTTACTGATGAGATAGCAATGCGTCCCGTAGGCGGCCCCTTGTACAAGTGAGGGTGACACGCGCTCTGTGCCAACGCGCCCGTCAAGAGACCCAAGATTTATAAGGTCCCAGTTTGCAGGTGCTTCACGGAGTACCCGAACCAATTTTTCATTAAAATTAGGAAGAATCCTCACATCATCTTCAAACACGAGACCCATCTCGTAATTTTGTTCAACAATGTCCCGCCATATACGTATGTGACTATCGGCACAGCCCCATTCGGCGCCGGTTATGGCGAGACCATCTGGTGCACCAATTTTCCCATCTGTTGCTTTCCAAAACTCCACGTCAATACCAAACTTTTCAAATTCGTCTTGAGCATCTTGGCGCCTGTCGGGTCGGCGTTCAAGGTTGATACAATACGCGTGCATCTACTCTTTCTATATAAAAAAATAAGGCACAAGAATTTCAAGAATGGACCTCCTCATATTCTACCCACAGGGGAAGCATCTATACATAGAGTTCCTTGGGGGAAAATACATTGAGAATCAGCCAAAGAATGCTATTGAGGCGGCCGAGTTTTCACTCAGAATCAAGCCCGTCATTGAGCAACTCGATGCCTATGTGGAGAAGCATGGACTCAAGGAGATTGTCGAGTTGAACCTCAAGGGGGTCCCAATTTCAAAACTCAATTCAGAGACGGCGATCCATCTCATGAAACTCGTGGCGGATATTCGACCGGAAAAGGGACTCCTTGAAAAGATTAAGATTACCAACTCGAACCCTATTTTCAACATGGTCTATAGGAGCATCAAGAGTCGTTTACCCGATCGGATCAAGGATATTGTCGAATTTGACAATGACGGGAAGTTTTTTTAGGTATGACAGGCAGGGGAGTCGCGCGCGACTCTTCACTGGCTTCAGCGGAGCCTAATGAAACTCGGGACTCCGTGACTTTTTTAGGTGCGTTATATTAAGATATGGCTGCAACCGTGTCTCGGTGGCACCCAGACGAGCAAGAGTTCCTGGCCAAGCTCGAACACCAGTGTAACCTGTACCAGGAACACCACAATAAAGACCACATGTATTACCAAAAACTCGCTTCGAGGTTTAACGTTCCCATCCTGGTCGTTTCGGCTCTGAACTCTCTGTGTGCCATTGCTCTGAACGACTTTTTGGCACAAAAATACGTGAGTATTCTGAACGCCATCCTATCGGCCGGTACGGGAGTACTTGGGTCTGTTCAATTGTACCTCAAAATTAACGAGAAAATGACCAACTCGATCCGGGCTTCACTTCTTATGAAGCGTTTGGCCCTTAAGATTTCCAAGGAACTGAGCATAGACCCCGAGAATCGCGTCACGGATGGACAGGCTTTCTTGGCCGATTGTTTCGCCGAGTTTAACACGGCGCTCGAACAAGGAAACCCGGTTGAAAAAGGCCTAGAGAATCATCTGGCTTTTACACAAGTTCCAAAGAAAGAAAAGTTTAACCTCTTGGCATTGGCGGCGACGGCTGTGACGGGTTCACCCCGGAAGGACTCTACGGAGTCGTCATACGGAAATCTCTCACGTCTTGGGGAGCCTCGCGCCAAAAGGCTTTGGGGTCTCGTTGAAAGAGCTCAAAGAGACGCTCGTTCTCGTGACGTATTACAAACTCCTTTTCGTCCGAACGGATCAGGTTCGGAATCCCCTCAATCGATTCCAGAAGAGCCGGATACAGAGCTTGGAGCTCGGGGCTCTTGAGTTTAGCCACCTCGAAACTGAGATCGAGATCGAGGGACGGGCCCTGTGGACCCGGGACCCGGACCCAGACGTGCTCACACGCCTCCTTCGTCTCACGGATGACGCAATACCCCTTGACGAGTTCACACTTGACTCCTTTTTGTTCCAAAAATCGCTTCAGGAGCGCATTATGATGCACAACGTTCCCCGAGACGTTGTGCATTTTGATTCGCAGGGCAATACGGCGGAGATCCACGTCCATTATGATACGTACACAGATTATCTCTAAGTGACCGTCTTAAAAAAGTCTGACGCTCTATTATCAATGACAGACCCGGCGAATAGGATCTTCGATCCTATTCTCACTCCCTCAACATCCCGTTTCACAACCTTTCCCATCAGGTACCCAGACTTGTGGGCACTGTACAAAAAGGCCATTGGAAGTTTCTGGACTGTTGAGGAGATTGATTTGGCTTCGGACCTCAAGGACTGGGAGCGACTGAATTCCAATGAGCAACACTTCATTAAGCACGTCTTGGCTTTCTTTGCCGCCTCAGACGGAATTGTCATGGAAAATATCGATCTGAACTTTTCAAAGGATGTTCAGATCCCGGAGGCTCGGTCTTTCTATGCGTATCAGGGATTCAACGAGAGTATACACTCCGAGACGTACTCCTTGATGATTGATAAGCTCGTCAAGGACCCTTCCGAAAAGGCGAGTCTGTTCCGGGCGATCGAGACTGTACCCTCTGTGAAACGAAAAGCGGAGTGGGCCTTGAAGTGGCTCGGGGAGGGTTCGATGGGAACCCTCCCCCCGTTTGCCCAGCGCCTCGTGGCCTTTGCCTGTGTCGAAGGTATATTTTTCAGTGGGTCTTTCTGTGCTATTTTTTGGCTCAAAAAGCGGGGACTTATGCCCGGCCTGTCGTTTAGTAACGAGCTCATCTCACGGGATGAGGGGCTCCATCAAGAGTTTGCCGTGACTCTGTATCGCAATTTGAAAACAAAATTGAACGAAGAGACTATCCGTCGCATCGTCGCTGAAGCCCTGGACATTGAAAAGGAATTTATTACCGAGGCTTTACCTTGTCGCCTCATTGGTATGGATTCCGATTCTATGATTGAATACATCAAGTTTGTTGCGGACCGTTTGCTGACTCAGCTTGGGTGTCAACCCCTGTACGGTCAGAGTAACCCTTTCGACTGGATGGAAAACATCTCGTTGGAAGGGAAGACTAACTTTTTCGAAAAGCGAGTCGGTGATTATTCAAAGTTCATGCCGAGCGAAGAGGCGATTGGGTTTGACGAGGACTTCTAGATAGTCACACCGTAGACAAACCGATCCTCCTGGAAGTGCTTGGTGTTCTGGTCGTCCTGGTCGTCCCGGGTCTCGAACGCGAGGCCATCGATGCTCAGATACCCTGAGCGCCGACCAAACAAGGCGGTCAGAACAGCCATGAGAATCACAAAGACGAGACCATGGAGGAGGAGACCTGGGATGGTTGGAGTACCGTCTGGGCCGGCTATCCATGTACCAAGCTGACGGGTCGTCCTGTACGACACGGGACTTGCCACGGCCGCAAAGACGAGTATAGTAAGAAGACTACTCATTTAATATGTTGTTACAAATTAAATGGAAGAGGGTGCCATTCTTCTTTTTATGTTTTTCCTTGTTCTATTCGTATCTGCTACTGTAATTGTACTGTATCAGATGAGTGAAATACCACAACCAGTTCCACAGACAAACTCCGGGTTCCCTCTTCCTGACAGTACAATGATAGGCGCACAGTGTCCTGTTGGGTGTACGTGTTTCCCAAACCCCGACGCTACCATGGCGAGCGACATGCCTACGCAGATATGTGCAATGCTCAACAACGGCGTCATGTACAAGTGTCCGGCCCAGTGTTGTCAACCAACCTGTATCAACCAGGATGTTCAGGGAATTGCACCGAGGGTGTCACAGTGAACCAGTTGCGCAGGAGTTGCCGAGGCAACGACTCGCGGCAGTGCCGCTCGCAACTGTGACCCCGGGCTTCGCCCGGGACAGGGGGAACCCTTCGGGTTCCCTGGCTAGTTGCACCTCCCACCATAGCACGTGTGATAGCACTCATCACCACTATCACAATACTCACCGGCCATCTTTGGACCGTAAAAGTTTGACTTGTGGGGGATCAAAAGACGCATCAGAAAACCGACGATGAGTATGAAAACAATTGCATGAAGCACAAGACCTGCGTTTGTTGGCAGACCTTCTGCGTTCGCGACCCAGCTTCCCAGAATCCCGCGAACCGCCTTGTATGCTGCTGGGTTAGCAATCACTACGTAGGCGCCAAAGGGAATCAGGTAGTTGAGGCTCATTTAATAATGGGCGAGAGTTTTATTGACAATCGGCTCCGTCAATCTCCTCGGGTCCGACCGTGCCCTGGACGGCGCGTGCACTCTGAGCAGACAGCTGCTGAGACGTGAAGGCGTTGCCGCTCATCTTGGACTGGAAGCCGCCAAAGCCCGACTTCTTCTTGCCCCAGACCAGGCGCCACACGAAGTGGGCCACGATCACAAAGACCAGGGCGTGCAGAAGCAGACCCGCGGTCGTAGGCAGACCGTCGGCGGCTGCGACCCAGCTACCGGCCAGGGACCGAGTCAGCTTGAAGGTCTTGGGGTTGGCCACGACGAAAAACACGGCAAAGGGTACAATCTTCTTCTGCCAATCCATTTGGTACTATTGACCAAGAAATTTAAATTATAGCGTTCATAGAACTCAATCGATCAACAACGTTGGTTATCTTCTGGTTTTTGTTCGCATATGGACCAAACCCTCGGAGTTTCTCGACCGCGGTGACGAGCTTATTTCTATTGAACCTTATATTCTTAGACTTGGCGTTTGCAATTGCCCCCATGATGCTCGTACTGTTTGGAGTGTTCACGAGTGTGCGAGCAAATCGAGCGTAATTCAAATTTGTTGCAAGTCCCTGTTGAAATAACGCTTGGCGACGGGTCAAGGGGACTGAAGGATTCACTTTCGCGTTCAGGCGGCGGTGATAGTTGTTGATTTTCTTTTGCAAATTTGCGTTGTTCACTTGACCCACCTTATTCAAAAGAACATTGAGCCGGCGGAGTTCTTCGGCCGCTTGAGCTGTATTCATAAAATTTATATTTTGATTGACGGCACCACGAAGACTGTTCATATTTGCGCTTCCACTTCCACCTTGTACAACGTTTTCACGCAGACGCTTATTAATAAGATTCAGAGTGGCCTTTTTTCGGTTGTTGTTAATGTTCAAAGCCTCGAGGTTCGCCTTGAGCTTTTCAACCTCTGCAATACTCTTTCCGTTTGGATTGGTGATACTGTTATTGGTCACGCCATTCAAGAGTGCTTCAAGAGCTGCGCGTTTGGCGTTCACGTTTGCCGCGGCCGCACCGGCGGCGGCCGTTTGAGCCTGCTGTGTCGCAGATGCATTGGGACGCGCTTGCTGGGCGGCTTTGGCAGCAGCCTCAGCGCCCGCCTGCTGAGCGGCGTTCGGACCCTTGTTCTGCCCCATAGCCTGTTGCTGAGCAGCACCGGCGGCAGCCGCGGTAATTTGAAGAGGGGTGGCCCCCGCTTGTTGTGCAGCCCGCGCCGCATTTTTCCCCGCATTGGAAGGGGGCGCGCTTGGCGGTGTGCTCGCCGCACCCGATGCCGCAGCCGCTTGCACCGGCGGAGTGGCTCCAGCGTTTCCAGTAGCGGCTGCGACGGCCCCCGCCACACGAGCGCGTTTGGTGTTAATGTACTTGTGGAGCGCACGTGCCATGTAATTATTTATCGGGGGAACCTTGTTTGGCGCGTTCCGATTTTTCAGGTACGATTGGACGTAGATTCCAACGTTGCGCTCGAGGTTCTTGTTCGCATTGTTCACGGTCACTGGTTGGCGCCGGAACTTGGAGAACAGGCCAGTTGCGTTTGGCATGATGTCTTACTGAGTACCGAGAAAAAAGGTGCCAAACACGGCTTAGAGGCTCGAGACCCTAATACAGTAGAACACACAAGAGATGGCGACCCTCCAGATGTTTAGCGCTTTCAATGCTTCCAACGTTTCCTTCAGCGATGTTCGCAAGAATGCCAAGGGCGGCAAGGCGGTGTACCTGAACCAGGTTGGTGGTTCCAAGTTGATTTTTCAGCTGCCTCAGCTTCGTGCCCCATTTGGTCTCAGTGAGTACAAGGATGAGGCGTCTGGCCGCGTCAGTTACACTCTGCCTTTGAGTCTGGACAAGCCCGAGGTTCTCGAGGCGTTTTCCAAGCTGGATGCACGCGTCCTGGACTTCATCACCGAGCACAGCGAGGAGCTTCTGGGCAAGAAGATGTCTCGCGAGGTCATCTCCGAGGGTATGTACAAGTCGCCCGTCAAGCCGAGCACCAAGGAGGGCTACGCGCCAATTCTGAATCTGAAGGTGGTCACCGACCCCAAGACGGGCTCGGTTGCTACGGAGGCCTGGAACGCACAGCGCGAGTCCGTGCCTCTGACGACCCTGGAGAAGGGTCAGGCTCTGAGTGCCATCATCGAGATCAACCAGATTTGGCGCACGCCGGCTGGTGTTGGTGTTTCCATCCGCGTCCACCAGGTTATGTTCGCTCCGACCAACAAGCTGAAGCCGTGTGCGTTTCTTGCCCCGGCTGACGAGCCCGTCTCCGACAAGGGGAGTGAGGTTGCCGACGACATCGAGTACGAGACTGATCCGGAGCAGTGAGACCGAGTCCGTAGGACTCGTGATCCCCAAAGAGTCGAAGGGGCTGCGCCCGGCCCGAATTCCAAGATTTGAAATGTAGACCCGAAACTAAAAATATGTGTAATGAATATAAATGAGCTGGGTAAATGCCAGACAGTTTAAAATAGCAAACCGTAACGGTCGTCACTATGTGTTTCGTCGTAACAACGCAGGTAACACAGAGATTAACATCCCCAAAACAATCACAAGTAAGGCGGAGGCTGTGCGTTGGCTCAAGGCCCATCCAAACAAGGTGGCCAAGCCAAACAGGTACAGGGGGAAACGCGCGAACCGACCGATGGCCGTCTACCACAAAGCCTATAACCCTTTTAATACAGGACTCGTAAACACCCGCACGAGCCCCAACAACTTCTTTAAGTACTCGTCACCCAAGTACGCAGGCGTCCCGAGCCCCGCCAAGGCGAGCACGCCCAAGACGAATTTGTCTATTTCAAACTTCAAAAAGAGTCTTCGGAACATAGTCAGTATCGGTTCGGGGAGACAAGGAAAGGCCTACGTTGTCCGCCAAGGTAAGGCGCGTTTCGTGCTCAAGGTGGCCCCATACGACGGGCTCGCCAAGAAACGGGGCGAGCCTCAACCCGGGGACATAGAGTACGAAATCAATACCAAGTGTATGAAAGTCGCCCCCGAAGGAGTCGTCAAGGTCTATTCGCATATCCACGCATTGGACTTTGTTCAGGCCAAAAACCTCAAGAATATTCCAAACCTGAACAAGCCCCACTTTGATCACTCGAAGCAAAACATTATCGTCATGGAACTGTGTGAAGGTGGAAGCCTTGAAGATTGGCTGAAAAAGAACGCGGCTACAGATGGGACTATGCACCAGATTATCAAACAGGTCCTAACGACCCTTCGCAAGTTACAGGCCAAGTACCCTTATTTCCGTCACAACGATTTGCACACGGCAAACATCTTCGTGTCCAGGAAACGAGGGTTTCTCATGGCGGACTTTGGATGGGCTCGTTTGAAAGAAAAGGGGACAAACCCGGCGGTCAATACGGCCAATGGGACCGAGACTGCTTCACACTATGGTGTTGGCCCCAAGACGGATGCACGGTACGACCAACACCTTTTCTTAAACGAGCTCTTGGGGGTCGTGATGAAAACACCGTCCAAGTTTCCCAAGACTCTTGCGTTTTTGAACAAAGCCGTACCATCCGGGTACAGGGGGAAGAATGATACACACGTGAATGATTTCCGTCTTAAATATGAAGACCCGTGTCCAGGTCTCCCAACCCTTGATTCTCTTTTCAAGACTCCCTATTTACGTACAAAATTCGTTTCTTCACCAAACCTGGTGGCAGCCAAGGCGCGTCTCCGAAAGACGGGTCGGAAATTGACACCGGCGCGGAACTCGTCACCACGACGCGCACATGTTCGGGCTCGGGTACCGAGTCCACCCAAGGCGTATACGAATGCTCAACTCATTGCCCTTACACGGAACCAGTTGTTTAAGCTAAGTCCAGCGACCCGGGCCCGGGCCGTCAAGCTCCGGGCCGGGACAAAGGTGGCGTCCCCACCGAAAAAGAAGGCAAAGACTCCAAGCCCTGTTCGAACGAATAAACTCCCTGCAGTTCCCCAAGCCATTCTTAAATCTGCCAAATTTGAAAAGCTGATTGAAAAGATCTGGAGAAACTCGGGAAACCTGACGAATAACGGGTGGACCAGTGCACGAAACAAGGCGTTGAACATCGTTCGAAACAAGGGTCTGTCACTGTCACCCACCGTCGCCGCCCCTCGGCCTCATGGTTTTGCGAAGTTGTCAGCCATGGAACACGTGCGGAGCCCCAAGTCTGGTCGGTACAAGATTCGTGCACCCAATTCAGGCCGTCTCGTGTATGCTGATGGCGGGTCCATCTCACTCAAGTACCTCAAGAGTCTGGCGAAAATGGTCAACGCAAACATAAAGGGTCTTCGTTCAAAGGCGAATATTGCTCAAAGGATTTTCTCAGCATAGTTTAAATGCTGAAGACGAAGGATATCCTTTTGGGCGTACTTATTTTGGTCGTTATTTGCCTGTTCTATTTCAAGGCGACGTCGAAAGGTGATGCCTTGACGCCCCCGGACAAGGGTGACATCATCGTCTACGGATCCAAGACGTGTGGATGGTGTCAGAAGCAGGAGAAGTATCTGATTGATAATGGTCTTCCATACACTTTCGTTGACTGTAAAGACGGCGGGTGCCCAGATTACGTATCTGGGTTCCCTACCCTGCTGGTCGATAACGTGATCAAGGTTGGGTACACGGAGGTCTAAGGGGACGGGTGGAGGGCAAGTGCTTCACACTTGGACCCGGACCCGTCTCCTCAGCCCTGAAAGGGTCTTTTTTGTTTTAAAATTAAAGTGGCGGATCTGACAAGTGCTTCGCACTCAACCCTTGAACGCGGCCACGGCCACTGCCAGCAGGAAGGTGTGCCACAGGGTATCCACTGGCTTGAGGATGCTAATGTGCTTGACGAGGGCCTTGTTCCACAGGAAGCGGAGCAGGATAGTCAAAATGATAATGTAAATGGAGAGAACAACGGCGTTGTAAAGGAGCTCCTTCTTGCTACGGGACTGGAGAAGGCTCAACATCTTTTTATTAGGAACACAGAAAAAAAGTTCCTAATAGTAAGATGGTCCGCCCTGTCCGGCGACGGGTCGCGCCCAAAAAGGCGCCAAACCCGTATGCGCCAAAATATACATGGGCACCCTGGGGAACAACTGGGGTCGTTCACGACAACTGTTATGACTACGCGTTCGGATCCTTCTCCCCTGTACGCCAGTCAAAGAGCGTCCCTGGAAACCGTAGCGGTATTTCATCAAACGGTCTGAACTTTCGGTCGTGCGCTGGAATTGCCAAACGCGTCTTGGCTGATAACCCAGGGAACGTGTACAAGATGAAAAACCCCAACGCCAGACCCAAGCCTGGGTTCTATAAGGTCATGTGTTTCGTCGCACCATCGAACGACTTTGGAGACTCGACGGGCGACTTCCACTGGTACAAAGAGATTAGTGCAGTTCAGTACAAAATACGTCCAGGAGATACGGTTCTGGGATTGGCGAGGTTCTTCCGGGTCACACCCAAGGTGGTGCTCACGGCCCTCGCCAAGGGTCGCACTTCAACAAACTCAAATAATGGACGAATTGCAAACAGAAATACAGATCTCCATGTTCTGGGAAAGTACAATATCATGGCCCTTCAAAGGTCCCAGTGTGCGACGCGTCAGGCTGATGCACTCCGGGTCCTCAAAAGATACAATGCCCAGTCAAATAACTCGAGATTGACTCCGGGTCGAGTTATTGAAATTCCCGTCAGATTGTGGAGTCACAAGACGGGATGGGCCGGTGGACCTCTCCTCATAGATGCGTCCGGAAAGACCATCGCCGACCCTCGCAAAGCAAACAGGAGCTACAAGCCCGGTTTCCACTATACCAAGTTCTGTTCGGCCTATGGGGTTCGACGTGGGTTTGCCAAGACGGGGACGAATAGTAACCGGGGGCGGAACTTTAATAAAGTTCCTACAAATTCTCGGGTGGGGCGGGTAAACCGAGTTCTCTAAGAACATCTCTGAGCGTCTCCTCGGGGTCTATATCGAACCGAATATCAGTTATGAAACCGCCCTGGTGTGGAATAAGGTCCCGAAATTGAAGACCAAACCCATCTAGAACATTTGAAATATTAGAAGTTTCAAAGTCATTTATGTGTCGAAACGAATCGGCGGAACGTTCGATAATGAGCCGACACTTGTATGTGGGTACATCGAAAGGCTCGCGACACATGGGACACGTGGGTGATTCATGACACGTCAGTTTCCAACGGTTCAGGCACCTTTCGTGAAACTCGTGACCACACCCGAGTTTTCGTGTAACACTTTGACCCCCCATGTTCGCAAGACAGACTGAGCACTGAGCCCCTCTGTGTTGCCAACATCGTTCTTGATCGGCTTCCCTTACTATTGTTTTACACGACCCCCCTGTGAGAGTACAGGCTCCACACCGGCGGGGTTCGGTCATTAGTCTAGACCTGTATAACTTTTTAGCGTGGGCGCCGCGCCGCCGCCTCGTAAGCCCGAACCTCTTCTTGGAGGGACCGAACAGCCTCGCGGTACCTTTCACGTATGTTATCCTCGACGTTTTTGCGAAACACGACAATAGGATCATCGTCCTGTTCCATCCGACACTGAGGACACTCAATGCTCGTCTCGAACCATTTCATAATACACTTTGGGTGGAACATGTGTTTGCATTTGAGTTTCTTATCAGTCCGCTTGGTATCCTCAAGACACACAGCACATGTGCTGGAAAGATGGGCACGGCACATCCCGTTCTCTACGGCCTTTTGTTTGCACTTCGTCCCGTTCCGAGTGAGGGCCGAGCAATTCATGGTCTAATAGGATCTCACAGATTTCTTGATGGATTTCCTCAACACTTCTGTTCGCGTCAACTACGTGAACCTTACACGGAACGTTTCGTAAAAGCTTTTGATACTCGACGTCAAGTTCCTTCCAGTACTCGAGGGTCACGCCAGAGTCACCAGCCTGGTGCCGAGCCTGTATATGGTCCCAAGCAAGCTCGGGTGATTTTGAAAGAAAAATGTAAACATCTGGAAACCAGGCATACTGATCATAAAATTTGGAATAGGTGGCGTCCTCACTCTGGGTCACGAGGTTCTGCTTGAGGAGAACAGACCAAAAGACCCACCTGGAACTGAGGAGGGACCGCTCATAGATGACCGTCTCACGAGTCTTGAGAGGTCGGAGGGTCTGAAGAATAACCATGTGAAAATAGAATGCCCAACGTTTTGGGTCTTTATAAAATTCCTCGAGAGGCCAATCATCAATGGGCTCCCGGCGAACTCTGTATCCCAATTTGTCAAGCAAATTGAGCTGGGTCGTCTTTCCTGACCCTATGTTACCGTCGATAACAATCTTCATATGATAAAAGTGCTTTATTCCTTTAGGTAAGGCTCCACGGGTTCGGGCATGTAGTTGGACACCGTTGAAGGAGTGGGGACTGGTGCGGGCGCAGGTGGACACACTGGGCACACTGGGCACGCGGGGTCATTCGCCGACTTGTAGCACAGACCGAACCCCACGTTACCCGTGCACAGGGTGTTGGTAAATGTCAGGGCCATCCATATGGCGATGAAAACCAGGAGCACAAGCACGATTACCCAAGACATTTATATCTACTGAGATATTTTATTCATTTTCCACGAGAACGACCACTTTACCCGTCCGACACGCCGCGTTCTTCACGGGGAGGCTGAAGGCATCGGGGCCCTGTGCCTGAAGAGTCGAACGGTACTTGTAGTTGTCCTGGAAAGCAATATTCTTCTCGGCCATAATCTGGTCATTCAGAATGCGGGAAGACGTGAACTCCGTCAGACACCGACCATCGGCCATGCCATAACGCTGTGACATTTGGTATTACACTACATTTTATTCCTCAACACGCGCTCCCATTCTTCGAAGCTCGTGCCCATGATATTGTTAAACAACTCGGGCTCGGCGACCTCCTTGACCAGTGCGTCTGTGGTGATCACCTTGTTGATCGTCTCGTAGGCCCCTGCAATCTCGTCCAGTGTCTGTGCACCCGTCACGATAATCTTGCCCGTGCTGAAGATGCTGGCCGTCACCTGTTTTTGGTCGGGCTTGGGTATAAACTTGACCTTGACGGCGCTGTATCTATCGGGGTCGAAGGTCACCTTGAAGGTTGGACTCGGAGAGTCCAACCCCGATCCTCCCGACCGACTTGAGAACTTCTGTATAACCTTGTTCAAGTTGACGGACGAGTTCAAAGAGAAATTGGTATTGATCATCTTGATACTTGCTTCTTTGGTTGGCGGGAGCTCCTTCAGATCGAGAACCACCTTCAAAATAAAGGCGAGTTGACCCAGGATTCGCTTACAGTCAAACAAGTCTGAACACCCTGCAACCTGAATCGATCCATTGGGGAACAACTTGATACTCTTGCGCGAATACACATCCTCGTAGCCAATTGTCACCTGGTTATAAAAAGCAGTCTCCTTCATCTTCCACTCGAAACCGCGGAACCGCGACCCGCGTCGGCGGACTGTGATGGACCCCAGCTTGGCGAAATTCTCTCGAAATTTCTTCAAGTCAATATCCTGAAGAAATTTGGAACACATAGTGATGGTTGTGATCCGGACCCATGACGGGGCGGGCCTCGCCCGATCCTGAATCAGGTGTGCCCGGATGGCGTTCAAGTTCCGAATGTACTTGAATGTCTCGAGAGAGTGGACTCCGTTCATTTTGCTCTACACTCCTTAAGCCCTCCGACCCTTTAAGCCGGACAGGACACGTTTTCTAAACGTGTCCCAGGGTCGGGGCGCGGGGCGTCCCTCACCCACGTTTTTTCGCAGCGCGCTTGGCGATCTTGACAAAGGGTGTTCGGAGAATGTTCGCCTTGAGAACCTTCTTGTAATATTTCTTGAGTTTTTCATCGTTCGGGTGGATATTGTGGGTCTTTGTGACGTTATGAGCCACGAGGGAAATCAGACGTTGTTTTTTGACGGCGTTAATAACACGGTTCAGCTCTGCAACACGGGGCCGAAGGACCTTTTTAGAACGCCGGGTTACCACCTTGCGTCGCCGAGTCGCGTGGGTCTGAGCCATTGTGTTGAGACCCTCAAGGACGTTCACGGCGTTGTTCGGTCCTCCAAGCTTCTGAACGGCATTCACCGCTGCCGGACTGGCACCCTTGACCGTAATAGCATATGTCGTGTTTCCCTTTGCCTCGTTGAGGGCCTCGGCCGCCTTGGCAACTTCGGGCGCCCCACCTGGAACTTGGACAACTGTATTCACTGCCCTGTTCACACCTCCAGCGTTGTTAATAGCCTGACGCTGATTGAGAGGGATGGGAGGAGGAGGCGGTGGCGCGTACGCACCTCCACCGTTCCCGCCGCCGCCAAGATAGGCTGCACGCCGACGACGCATGAGTTCCAAAAGTTCGCGTTCACCCTCTGTGTTCTTTACACGTCGATTGTAGTTGTTATTACTTTCGCCAAACCGACGCACAGGTGTAACCCGGCGGGTGCCACGGCCCGTCTCTGTGGTTTCACGATCTTTGTTGCGTCTGAATCGCCGATTTTGTTCCTCGAACGCCCGGCGGATATTCTCGTTTGGAACCTTCCCCAAATTTGAACGCACGTTCAAAAGCTCGCGGCCGTTCCGAGTGTTTCGTATATCATCCACGACAATGCTTGACGCGTTCCGGCGGCCGTTATAGTTTCGAGGTAAAAGGCGCAAAAGGTCCCCGAGCTTACGGGCCCGACGGGACTTGCTATACTCGTACTTTATATCCTTGAGTTCCTTTTCAAGGGCCTTTCGGAGAGCCTCGGAGATTATGGGGCGGTTCTCGGGGTACTTGCGCAACGCATCCAGAAGCTCACGGATAGTCATTTTCGTGTAATTACGGGGGGCCGGAGGACCCGCGGGGCCGAGGGGAACACCGGGACCCTTGTTCCGGAACCACCCCGTCTTGCCGTTGCGCGTCGTCAAAATGTAGCCGGGCGGTGGCGGGTTGAAACGACCTCGATTGTTCTTATTTGGTTCAACAAAGTTTGGTTGAGGCGCGGCTGCAGCCATCTTACCTTTCCCTGAGAAAAAACCAGACCAAGGCCACTTGATGCGTTTCAGTCTTTCAATAAGGCTCAGGTGTTCGGGGGTTGGTTCCGTCTGTAAGGTTTGTACAGCCGCACCTGCAACTGGCCGGGGAATACGCACGCTATTTTGGATCAGTTTTGTTATAGCCGTCGCAACATCACTCGCGTTTGCCTGCTTGATAACTTGAACAGCTGCAGAGGTCTGACCACCTGTCACGAGGGGTGGAATGACCGCGACCGTGACGGGGCTCGAGAGCTTGACTTTGTTCTGTATGATCTTTGTGACGGCTTTTGCAACGTCATTTGTTGGAGCGTAGTTTATAACTTTGACCGCATTTTGATCAACAGCTTTCTTGATGATGGCCATGATACCAGGCACGATATTCTGATTTTGTTTCAGATTCGCAAGACCCTGTTTGGGGTTGACGTGTGTCCGAATAATTTCGACGATTCTTTGAACAAGTGCGTCGTTATTCGACATGGCCTACTAGGTGCTGGGATAAAAAGACAGCGCCGAAGGGGCTGTTCGCCAAATTGGGGGCGCGGTGCGGGGAACAGCCCCAAGGGGGCTGGTAACAAAAAACGTGTCTTGTCCGGCTCAAAGGTTTAGAAGGGTACGCCATGGACCAACCAAGAAACATGGCCACGCTCTTGAAGACCCGCCTCATCTCACCCTATCAGCACGATGGCGTCAAGTGGCTCGTGGAGAGGGAACTTTCAAGTTCCCTCCCAGGTGGGTTTCTGTGTGACGAAATGGGACTTGGCAAGACGGTTCAGCTCATCGCCACTATGCTCATCAACCCCAAGCCGCGCACGCTCGTGATTGTGCCCAAGTCGGTGGTGGGTCAGTGGTGTGATGAGCTCGAGCGGTTTGCGCCCAGTTTGACGGTGGGCACCTTCGACGGGCCCAAGCGCACTTTGCCTTATGGCGCTTTGCCCAACGTCACGGTTGCGCCATACTCCGTCTTGGGGGAGCGGAAGGGCGGCGCGCGATGCGCCCTGTTGACGGTCAGATGGGACCGCGTCATCCTGGATGAGGGGCACGAGATTCGCAACCGCAAGAGCAAAACGCACGTGGCGGCTCTGGAGCTGCGCGCCCCGATCCGCTGGGTCGTGACGGGTACGCCCATCTTCAACTCGATCCGCGACTTTGTGGCTCTGTGTGCCTTCGTGGGCATCCCCAAGGATGTGGTACAGGGGTACACGGACAAGATCCGCGAGACGTACGTGCTCCGCCGGACCAAGGCTGACGTGGCCCGAGGCGTCTACGACGCCGAGGGACGATGCATCGTCCCTGGAAACAAGCGCCTCGAGCTGCCGCCGTGTGACTTCCAGAACCTGGAGCTCGAGATGTACCCCGAGGAGGCGGACCTGTACCGTGACGTGTTCGACCAGGGTCAAGGGGTCGTCCGCTCCATATTCAAGGCGGGAAACGTGGCTATGCACCAGATGGAGCTTCTGGAGTGCCTCCTGCGCGTGCGTCAAGTGATGACGTGGCCCCAGATGTACCTGGACGGTATCGCGGTCAAAAACGGGATGGACCCCGAGCCGTGGACGGGCCGGTCGCGCAAGATGGAGTCGCTCTCGAGTCTGATCAGGACTCACCCCAAGGAGAAGACGCTGGTGTTCACTCAGTTTATGGGTGAGATGGACCGGATCCAAGAGATGCTGACAGAGGCGGGTATCCCCGTCCATAGAATAGACGGGTCCGTCTCCAAGGAGCTTCGAGAGGAGCGCATAGCCGCCTTCAAGGCCGCCACGTCATCACCGGCCCCCGTGTTCATCATCCAGGTCAAGGCGGGGGGTGTTGGCCTCAACTTGCAGGAGGCGACGCGCGTGTATATCACCGCGCCAACGTGGAACCCCGCCACGGAGCTCCAGGCGATCGGCCGCGCCCACCGCACGGGTCAGACCCGGAAGGTGGTGGTGCGCCGCCTCGTGTATACCGGGGTGGAGGGAGGAACCGCAGGTTCAGACCCGAGGCCGCTCCACTCAGTCGAGGAGAGTATCCTGCAGCTTCAAGCGGCAAAGGCCCAAGTGTGCGCCGAGGTGCTCAACGACCCCCGCGTCCTGACCCAAGTGCCCAAGTCGACCAAGATGAACATCCAAGTGCTCAAGCGTATTTTCGCCGTGTAATGTAGTAGCAATGGCTCCAACACCCAACCGCGCCCGGTCTCTCAGTATCGCCAAGTCGGAGGCTACTCGCCGCGCCACGGAGAAAAGGCGGTTCAATGCACTCGTCCAACAAATTGCCCTAGCCGCCATGTACAATGCCCTTCCAGCCCATCTCAAGTCCCCCTCCAAAAAAAATAAACATAGAAAGTAAATGACGGTTGGTTCGCGCGCTCAGGTGTACCACGGCAATGCCACCGAGACGGCAGGTGGCCTCAAGAAGAAGGACCTAAAGATGAAGGACGGTGAAATTGTGTCCAAGAAGAAGGCCAAGGGGGCGAAGACGAATCCCTGGATAAAGGCGGTCGCAAAGGCCAAGAAGGAGCTCGGCATCACGGGCTTTGCGCTGGTCCAGGGCGAGCTTCTGAAGCGGGCTCGTGAGATTTATTCCAAGTAAATAGAAATGCCACTTCTTGGCCTCAAATATGCGACGAGTGAGTCTCTCGTGAACAAAATTCTCAAGAAATCGGTAAAAAGGCGCACACCCCGGGCGTCAGTGCGGCGGAAGACGTCTCCTCGACGGGGAGCGACTCCTCGGCGGTCGGCGCATCGGTCAAGGTCTTGACTTGGTGGGCCCGGATAGTCAGACCCCAATTTTCATTATAAAAATACGTCGAGTCTACGTCTATGAGACACGAAAGCTCTTGACCCCGAAACAAACCTTCCCGGACCTCAGGGCTGATTTGTTTCGAATTTTGATCAAAAATATAGACCGAGTCATCAATCTTGATACGGAGCACCCCCTCTTTGAGGTTCGAGTTAAAGGGGGCTACGCCAGGGCACAGGTGGGACTCGAGCTGGCGCCACCACTGAAGAAATTCAGTGTCGGAAATACTCACCTGAAAACTATTGTACCCGCCTACACCCCAAGTACACAGACCCCGGGGGACTTGGAACCGGAGAGGGCCTCTGTTGTATCTGAACCGTGTTCGGTCTTTCGTCGTAGAGACCGTCTCTATTTGGTTCATGTCGATATCGAACCAAAAGACCATCTTTATAATAAAAGTCTCACTCCTTTTTAAATGGAAAGCGCTTGGAAATTTGCGAAACAAAAGTCCAAAAACAAATATAGTGCCAATTATTCTTATGGGTACTCCCTACGTACGGAACGGGGAACTCGGAACCTATCTAATTTGATAGACAAATACGTTCGGGCCATTCGCCAAAAGACCAAGAGTGAAAACAATATCAAGAGGAATTTCGGGGAGGAGTACGCGCATATAGAGGC
>Ga0316223_1001371_pt1 | contig 23174 bp, 19 predicted proteins | sample TBH18009metaG_FD_206007 | JGI IMG/M metagenome (GOLD analysis project Ga0316223, IMG submission 206007) | Freshwater microbial communities from Trout Bog Lake, Wisconsin, USA - TBH18009 | ecosystem: Environmental > Aquatic > Freshwater > Lake > Hypolimnion/Profundal zone | place: USA: Wisconsin...
AATATCAACGCCGCAAGTGTTGCAACTAATTAACTGTCCCTTTTCATCAAGTGTTTGCTCTTTCACAAACACTACATATATCTGGTCGTTCTCATTTACAAATGATTGTTCAAACCAAATACTGGCTAATTTATTTGAGCCAACTTTCACTTTTTCCATTATATCCGTGGTACCAAATAACTCATGAAACACCATACCTGAATTGGGTTTAACCGCAGAGATTAATGTTTGATTGGTGGAAGGCAATCCCTGTAATGAGGGAGTGGCTTTTATCTTTGAAGCAAATGATCCTTGAGTAAGATTAGAAACCTCAATGCTATGCTCGGATAACTGCGTTGACTCAATCTCAGGCGTTATTAACGGAATGTTTGTATGGTTATTTACATAAATTCCTGAGAGAAAAATCAATATTATTAGATACCAATACCAGTGGTACCTAATATGCCCGATCTTGCTACTCTCTTTATTTGTGTTGTTTTTGCTTAGTGGAGATGCTTTAGATTGACCTTGATCAAAGGAACGGGCCCCTCCCATTGTAAATGCCGTACCATTTTGGTTTTGGCTACAATTCGAATAAGCTCTGGTCTTCCCTATTGAAATAGTTTCTACTTGTGCAAGCCATTGGTCATGTTGACGCCGTGTTATTGGATCAGAGAGTGTTACATAAGCAATATTGATTGCTTTCATCATTCCTGCAGCATCCAACTCGCCTGGATTTTTGTCAGGATGATATTTTTGAGCCAATGATTTGAAGGCTGCTCGGATTGCGTCTGGGTGAGCGTCCCTCGGTATGTTTAGTTTTTCGTAATGATTTTGAGCTTTTGGCATTCAAGCGTTATATGTTTTTACGGCCTAGGCATATCGGCCTTTTACCATCATTCCCACTCGATTATTTCCTGCATCCTGCAACCCGCATGGATACTGGGTTTGGCTGGTTGATCTTTCAGCGATACCGTCGTCGATACCGTCAAAAAAATGACGCTTAGTATTCATGCGGGTTTCAAGGCAATGTCACCAAAAATTACCTATCATCAACTATCGAAGACTACCGGATCAGGTAGTACTCAGAACGTGACAAGAAACTCAAAGAGTTACACTCTAAGCGAACAGTTCGGTTCGCCATCCTGATACCGTCGGAACCATCACAAATAACTCTGAAATCATATCATATACGAGGATTCTACGATCCGATATGCGAACGGAAAAAACATCAGGAAAGCTTGCCCAAACGCTCCGCTACTGACGGATCAAGTTCCCGCTTTGCCAGCAGCTCATCAATTGTTGACTGCCGTGACTTGAGCGCATCGGCTACGAACCCTCTTCGATCTTCAATCACGGGAAGCACTCTCTCTCGCAAAAAATCCCGTTCGACAGGCAACAGTCGTTCATCTCCAATCACCCTGGAGATCGCTTCCGGCAAGTCTTCGCTCATCCGCGACAGGACACCTCTGACGAGACGGGGCGCTACGCCAGCCTCATAGGCCATCGCATCCCAATGCGGCCCTTCTACCCAGCCGGGCTTATTCTCTCCGGCGATGGACATGGACATGGTCTGTCTGGGCAGATATGCCTCTACACAGAGCATATCGTAGAACGGCGCAACAGCAGCCTTTTGACCACGCATCAGGAAGGCGATGTTCTTCGCGTGAGCGTCCAGATTCCCGATCAAATAGTTGAAGGCAATCCACTGGACAACGGCATTGGCAGCCACGATTGGACGATCCATGAAAGTGCCTCGAAGCACTCCAAACAAGTGATGCAAACCCAGACCACCCTCGCTCTCGTATTTCTTCGAGGGAGCCACACCCATCGCCTGGCACAGGTCTATCTGATGGAGCCGCCTGAAAACCTTGTCAGCTCCTTTATCCAATGGCTCCCGGTCAAACCGCTCGATGACATAAAGCGGTTCGGGGAGATGCAGCAACCCAACCGCAGGTACTGGAACCTTCAGCTCATGAGCCAAGCGCATACAGAAAAATTCGTTGGCGGGGCAATGCGGAAAGTCCGCACTGGCATTCTCAGGCTTGACGATATGGGTAGACGGTGCCGATCCTTCGGGAAGAAAAAGCGCTCCGTTGGCATCAATTCGCAGCCCCAGTTTTTCCTGAGCGCCCGCCAGGGACATACGGATTTCATCCCATGATGCCATCAGAGGGAGATTGCGCGCTCTGGAGGCTTTGATCTTTTCCTGTAACGACTCTCGTGAAAGTGGTACCAGAATTTCCTTTGTCGTTACCGCGATTCCTTCAGGTGTAAGTGAAAACGCTCCCGCTGTGTCCTGTCCATGTCTGACCAGAAGCGCCCACGTATCGCGGGGATCTATCCTGTCCCGAGTAGCGATCAGGTTTCGCAGTCTGCCTTCTGGCAACAGGTTCTCGAAGAACCACTCGACCGGTTTATCGTTCGCGGTATCTTCAAATTTTTCGGTGATAATCGGAAAGTTGGGAGAGAGCGCATAATCCTTCCACTCGGTCGCGTAGCCAAATTTCCACTGCCCTTTCTTGACTTCCAGGGTTCCAACCTGCACTCCATTGGCCGTGACGATCAAGACACTCATGCCGTTTCACCCGGTAGCCTAAGCCTGATATCAATGCCGAAGCGGTTACAGACAAACAACACTTTTCCGATCTGGGCTGTAGCTTTCCCTTGCTCCAAACCATTAAGAAATGGCAGGCTGACATTGCACAGCGCTGCGGCATCGCGTTGAGTCAGGCCGGATTCTTTGCGAACAGCCCGGAGTATCTCCCCAAGTTCTGCTACAGAGGAAATTACAACCTCCCTGTGTGCCATAACACCCCCATAAAGATAAACGAGCGTTGAATTTTGCCTTGCATTAGCCTTAAACGCAAGAAAAACTAAACGCTCGTTTATTATTTCAGCCAGCATTGCTCCCGTGGCTGTTTATTTCTTCTTGGATTTACCCTTGCTGGCAACTGCCTGCTTGAAGGTGGCACCGGCAGAAAATTTCGGCACCGTCGTCGCTGCGATCTTGAGTTTTTCGCCGGTTCCCGGATTTTTGCCTTCGCGCGCAGCGCGTGCTGCCGACTTGAACGTGCCAAAGCCAATCAGGGCTACCGAATCACCCTTGGCGACAGTCGCCACAATCTCGTTAATCAGAACATCCAAGGCACGACCAGCCGCCGCCTTGGATAGATCAGCTTTGGTAGCCAGCACTTCAATCAGTTCGGATTTGTTCATTAAATTACTCCTTGGTTGGTTGATGATGAAAGGTGAATCTTATCATTTTTGATTGGGTGGTCTGCGCGAAAGCGCACTCGATACCGAATCGAGGTCGATCCCTTCGGTTGGCGGCTGCCCATTACGGCACAGGTTGAGCTCGTAGCGAACCGCAAACGGGATTTTCATTCCATCCTGTGTCGGCACTTCATCTTGCATCAAGGTCGCTTGCAGGCGAGCACACCCCGCTTCAGCAAATTTCGACACCGTCCTGACCTGAACCTTTAGCGGAGCAGAGGAACGGGTCTGCGCCTTGAAATACTCAGCCATTGGCCCAGTCAATTCCCCATCGGACTGACCATTGTGGGCATCAATCGCCATGATCAGATAATGTTTCAAATCGGCAGCAAGAATGTCCTCGCTGCCCAGAAGAGCAAAAAAGCAGAGTGCCATCGTGAGTATTTTCGTAGGAATGTTCATGGGTGGTAGTAGCTATTGACGCGTTGCTGGACAGTGTTTTGGACGTTCTGCCCCATAGACGAAGCACTGGGCATATTCACACTGGCAGAGATTTGATTGATGAACTCGCTCAGGTCGATACGAGAAAAATCCAACTGTTGAAACTCTTCCGGGGTGAACCCAGAACAGTCCGGACTCTCGGCACTGCCCCATCCTTTGCCTATCTGTCCCCTGCCCTGTTCATTGATGATTCGAGCCAGGATAGAGTTGAAGCAGCAATACGATTCGGTCTGCTCGATACACGTGTGGATAATCGGCACCCGTGAAGAGCAGAAGGAACCAACATGGACGCACAGATTGGCATCCCGGTGCATCGCCAGAAGCTGCTCGGATTGTTCGCACGACAGAAGTTCCGATATGAGTTGAAGTGCAACGGCTGCCGCAAGAGAATAGGGATCGAAGTACAAATTGAAACTCCCTACCGATCCGAGCGAATAGATGGGGCCACCGAGAAGCCCGCTGGTCATCGTTCCCGTGGTAAACGACAGTCCATAAAAACTGAACGATGGGGTAAAGTTCGTAGGGGTAAAAAGCGTACTTGACGGAATCATGGCCTGTGCTCCGGCTTCGACATAGCCGGAATACTGGGGATACATGAAATCGAACATGTATTTGCTGCCCGCATTGATCGCAAGCTGACCACCGGCAAAGGCACCCTGCATCATTGTCGACATCAGCACGTTGTTGCTCCTTGCCGCGCCACCACAGCCCTTCGTGCAACAGTTCACCAAACCAAATAATTTCTTTCGACATTGCTCACCCACGCCTTTGAACAAGCTCAGATCAGCCCCATAGACCCCGGCTTCTCGTGCCGCTTCCATCGATGCAATGCTCTTGCCGAAGTTCTGGTCGGGTGGGCTGCTTGTATCGAAGCATCCCGTGCTGCCCTGGCAGAAAGAGCTCTGGTCACAAACCGTTCGCTGCGTCTGAACTGCGGGCGAGGTCTGACACGAAAAAGTACGCTCGTTAACGTCGCAAGCACCAGATGGCAAAGTGTCAATGCACACGGTCGATACCTGAGTACATCCACGGTCAATCAGAGGCTGGCAATCATTGGTCAGCGTGGTTGCAGCACAGGTGTACTCATCAGACCATGCCCAGCAGGAATCGCCCAGGCTTTGCGCGCCAGCCGGCATGGGAGATACCGTGCTCAAGCAGACTTGCAGTCCATTGATCGTCTTGCACGGTGTGCTGTCCGTGCAGGTATGCGCTGCCGGGGCACAGTTGGCGCTTTGCGCAAGCGTCGTGCAGCCGCTGGTATCGATGGTATTGGAGGTGATAGTGTAGGACGTGTTCAGATACACCACCGTCGGCGTACTGGTCGATGCCGTCACATTGGTGCATTGGTATGTTCGCGTGTATTGGTTGCAGGAACCGTCAAAAGCCGTACTGTCACAGGTAGAACTGACCAGCGCACAACCTTGGGTCGCCTTGATCGCCGCGCAGTAATCGACATGGTTGGCGGCAATGCATGAATAGTCATCCTGATAGCTCCAGCAAGTCGCCGTCGAATTCAGCCCACCCGCTGGCGGGGTTACCCCGGCGAGACAGACCGTGGCACCGCTGGAATCCACCTTGCAAGGAGTCGAGTCGACACACGTATGGGCTGCCAGACGACATTGTGAGTTTTGGGAATAGGATGTGCACTGACTGGTGTTCGCTGTGTCGGTGACCAGCGTGTAGGTGTTGCTCAACTGGATGGTATTTGTCGGCGTTCCCTGATTGGTGCCACACTGAAAAGTTTTCGTGTAGGTGTTGCAGGTACCGTTGAACGCGGTATCGCTACAGGTCGAACCAATTTGTCCGCACCCTGCCGTAGTCAACGCGGCACAGTAATCAATCGAGTTGGGCTTGATACAGGTATAGGTGTCCTGAAATTGCCAGCATCCGCCGACCTGAGCCAGTGTCACCGTGACGCCGGAAATAGATTTGCTGGGTGTGCTGTCGACGCAGGTTGAACTGGCTAGACGACAATCGCCCGCAATTGCGCGGTTGCAGAGCAATGCGACGAAAAAAACCACAATCGTTAGCGCCTTCATATTACTGCGCTCGCTGCTGCAAAGTGGCGCACTCGTTGGACGTCCAATTGCTTACCGTCGTGGACATCGGCAATTGCAGTGGTGCCCCGGTGCCGGAACCGCCGGAAGAATTACACCCGGAACTGACATTGCGCATCGAAGGGATACAGGTTGTCGCGCTACAGTTCACGCTGAAGTAAACATATAGATTGCAGCCAAAACCCAGATTGCTGACGTAGTAGTCGGTAACCGACTGACCGGGCGCGACCGCCACCGGAAAGAAGCCATAGCTTCCATTCCAGGGATAGCCGATCGTGTTGTAGTCGAATCGATTGACACCATCGGAAGAACGGTAGGGTTCAACCGAATAAGACAGGCCGTTGCTGCCGCAATAGATGTTCATCGCCATATAGGGATCGAGACAACTTGGACAGTCAACATAAGCGGATCGCCCCAGCCATGCGCCAGGCGTACATTGACCAAACCCCACCGTGACAGAGACACCTCGCTGACAATTCAAGGTTTCGTAGCCCTGCACCGTCTGATTGCACTGATAGTTGTAACTCGTACTGACGGCAATCTGTTGCCCGATATAACAGGACGCATTGCTCAAGGATTGCATCTGCTCGACGCACTGATAGAGCTGATTTTGATCGACGGTAATTTGGCGCGCAGTCGAACAGAAATTGCTTGTAACCTGATGGTAGTCATTGCAGGTTTCCGTGCTGAATGTTGCCGGTTGCGTATCCGTCACTACCCTGCACTGCTGGCTGCTGGTGCCAGCCGTGACCCCGGTGAAGGTCATGGTCGGATTGCTGGCGATGCTGTTGGCATTGGTGATCAACGGATCGTTTTTCGGATCAATTGTGAAGGACGGTCGTACCGATGGATTTTGCGCCACGAAATTGACGGCATTACACTCCTGCTGAAGGTAGGGATCCGCATTGGGCGGCAAGGTGGAACAGTCCGAAATTTTTGCAGTCCCGGGGCCTGAGAGCTGTCCCTGACCATTCTGGAAATACTGGGATTGCGTGGAGTTCTGTCCGTAACCCGGCACGGCCAAGGCGCCTGTTCCGTTACCAATCCCCTGAAATGCACTATTGATCGATCCTGAGCCTAACGATTTACCATCGGAGAACGCGGTGCTGGGGTCATATGCCTGCGCCAAGGCACTGCTTGCGACAACAAAAAGCGCGATAGCCAACCCAAACCGGAGTTTCATGGCTCATGTCCGGCAAGTTTTGCGGAATAACGGTGAGCCACTTCCGCCCACACTGAAGCGTGTCGCTCAATGAGATCGAGCGCATAGTCCTGAGTAACATCACCTTCGATCTTGATAAAACTGGTCGTAGGCGCGCAGCCATCTTCACTGACCTTCGATGCCTGCCCAGACCTTGCCAGCACCAGTGATGGCACCTGTTTCACATCGAATTGCTTGAAAGCCGGTGGATGGATGATGACCGTGACGTTTCTGTCGCCCACCAATTCCGCGATTTCCTCTCCCATCCTGGTGAGAGAATTTCCCTTGAGACCGCGCAGGACAAGCACAGCGCCAGATTTTTCCGATTGGGAAACGATGCGCTGCAAAGTTTCTTTAGGCAGCGAGAAGGAGACGAACACCATCAACTCTGGAACGTCGGCAATAGTTGCAGCGAGATTGCTCGGGACTGGCTGTCGATAGGCTTCCGCTATTTTGGCTATGTCAGGATTTTTAACGGCTGGCCTGGGCAAGGATTTTTGCTCTGGAATTACAGGAATACCGTGTGTCAATGGGATCCCAACGCCATTCAAGGCCGCAGCCATACGCTCCTGAGCTGCGCGCATGTCAGCGTCTGATGGCAATGCAGCTTGACCATAGACGGGACTCACCGCCCCACTCCAAATACCGATCCCGCTGCATAGCGCCAGCAATCCACGAAATGCCATCTGTCGCATTTTCATAACCTCAGAACGCTCCCTGACAACAGTTACGTTTCCGGAAAATCATGTAAGCGAAGTCTTCACCCTCATATGGGTACTCACGACCTGCCCCCCACAGAATGGTCGACCTGCCCAAAGGCTGGCAGCACTTCCCGGCGATTTCTGCTATCTGGGGAATCGGATAGAGCATGTGGTATTTGTAGCCCGTCTTATCCATGATGGGCTGCGGGTAGTAACCGCACAGCGCGTCATCGCCGGATGCAGCCCACATGAGACCTTCCCTGTGCATCTTTGCAATCAATCGGGTCATTTCCAGACTGGATGCCTGAACGCCCCCAATATGGGCTTGCACGTTTCCATCAAGTGGATAAAGGCTGCCCTGGCATCCGGCGCACCAATACAGACTGTTCAGAGGAAATCCTGCCGTTGCAGCCGCGCAGTCGGCGGCACAGGCAGCGCGAGCCGGAAGATTGCCAAAAAGAGCGACATCAGGATTAAAAATGAAGGTCAGTTCATCGTCATGCCACATGGGATCGAGTTCAGTGAGATAGGCCACATCGAAAGAACTTTGCTCCAGGCACGAGTTATCGAAGATGGCTTGCAGCCAGAAGATGACTGGATCAATATACCAATGGACCTGATAGAAAGAGGATGCTGACTTGCTGTCCTGAGTGTCGCGCGCCCCCCGTGGAGCGGCAAACCCAGGATCAAGCTCAATACCTCCGAGACTGGTCATGCAAAACGGGCGACGAACGACATCGACCCGCCTGACCGGCTCCCAGAAGCTCACCTTGAATCCCACCCGCAACTGCGATGGACAAGCGCAAATGGGCGATCCTCCGGGATTGGGTGTGTCCTCCTGCCCCATGGATACCAGATCCATTCCACCGAACCGGACCGGGAACATGCAACTCCAGCAGATATCCGTGATCGGGTTGGCAAATTTGCCTGTGCAAGTCGGGGTTGCGAACACCGACTGAATGCTCAATATGGCAACGACCAGCAGGAGAAAAAAGTTATGGACGAACTTCATCTACCCTCAGCCTTTTCCCGTCTTGAGTCACGACTGCCGGAACCTGATGAATGCCAAGGCGTCGAACCAGCGCGCCACCCTGGTCGTAGAAAACCTGGCGCTTCCAGTCACGCATGAGATTTAATGGCTCACCGGCGACCATAATGGGCTTTGCCGCACCTTTGAGATTCCGCAGCGTCTGTTTCGCAAAGGAGACTTGCCGTCGATCCCGTCCATCAAAGAAGATGAGTTCTTCTCTAAGAGAAACGTGATCCAGAGGATTTACCTTCAAGCCGCGTGCGAACAATATCTCCCCGTCGGCACTTCGGATGTCATGATCCAGAACCAATGTTGGGTCGATGTAATAAGTGCGTTTGGTAGAGGTTGCCTTGAGGCCGGGTACTGGTTTAGGCTTTTCGACTGCACCGATAACACGATCACGGTATTCGTCTTGTTTTCTGGACAGTTCACCGGATTTCTCCATCCGATGTAGACTAGATTGGATAAGCTCAATCAAGTCCGGTTCGGCAATATCATAGGTCGGCCCGACGACACCGAGATCGTCAGCGTGTGCGATAGATATCAAGCTGACAAGCAGCATAGGAAAGAAGTGAAAGTGAATCGACATGGAGGTCGATTCTCGTCGCGCGGTATCGGCGATGGATTTTGAAATGCGCACTTTTCGTGCATATTTCGGAACCGCAGGTCACACCAGCTTCGATGCGCCTTCAAAAATCAGGCTATGCTTCAGCAACCCCCGCATCCAAGCTTAAATTTGCTCAAGCGCGGCGGGTCGGCTTTGGGGGAGAACACCTCTCAAGGATGTGCTTCCAACCATTTCTGGCGTCAATAGCCTCTCGCAGGATATCGACATATTCGTCTCCATCAACCCGGTCATCTGGCGGCATCGGCCCTTCGGCATGTTCTGACAAAAGTCGGCTTCGCGCTAAGCGGGTTTCGCCAAGTTCAAGAATTCGGCTATAGGCCTCGCAGGAATAGGCGAAGGTTTCACGTTTAAAATAATCAATTTCGAGTACCCACTCGCGGCGGCGAGTTTCTTGCAGTCCGATCGTTTCACGCTTGCAATTGTGAAAAATATGTGCCGCTTCGTGGATCACGTAATCTTCGAGCGGATCGTTGTTGCTGAAATATTTCATGGACACGAAGCAGGTTGTTTCTTCGCTGATGCCGACAATGTCTGGCGCGCTGTCAGAAAGCGGCTTTGCATCCAGGCTTACGAGGTAAATGTTCGCCAGATTCCACGCGGTCTTGAGCCACGTTGCCTTCTCAAGGACAGTGTTTATGGTCGCTGGCGTAAGAAAGACGACCGAGCGCTCAAGCACGTCGAGGATAATCGCTTGCTCCTTCTGCGGAAATAGCCCTCGTACCATGGGCGCAAATTTCTCGCGGGCATTTATGTCAAGGCAGGAATACTCCTGGCATGCAGTTACGGCAGATTGTTCGGCTCGCTGAACAGTTGAAATGAGCGCGTTACGCAGCGTGGTGCTACCGTTCTTCGCTTGATCCACGAACGTACCACCGGGCCATATCTCGAAATGGTTGTCGTAATCTCCGGTAAAAAGAAAGCGATCAATTTCTGTTTGTTGCAGTGTATTCATCGTGCTGGCACTGAGTTTGTTGAGGGCATGGCTGGTATTCGATAGCAATGTGCTTTTTTCCGCGTTTGACACATAAACACGTCTGGAACAATGCTGCCCAAACTAATTATCTTCATTCGATTCAGATCGAGTCGTTCCTTCAAGTATGGTTCGGCTTTTCGGGATTGTATCCAAACGAAGTTGCCATCCTGCTCCGATGTAAGAATGCCTTTTATCATTCCATCACGCAAGGTGACCACAATATTTTGTATCACTTCAAGCCGCATATCTTCACCTGCCATCTCAATCTCGCCCTGCTTTGAATGCTGCTGTTGCACAGGCTCAATGGATTGCATCGGTGAAATTGTCGGTTCTGAGTGGGTTTTTCCAATCCCCATAAGATGCTTCACCACTGGCTGTAGCCGAACAACCTTCCACTTCTCGCCGCTCCCGGTCGTGATCTCTACGACCTTACGGAAAGGAGACAACGGATCAATCTCCAGCCAGTTTCGGCGAGACAACTCATCGAGAATCGCTTTGCTCTCCAACCCATAACCGTTGAGCGCACTAGGCCACTTGAGACAAAGCACCCCAGAAGAGTCAATATAAATCAAACTCTCAAATGACTTCTTGCCAGAAATAATGTCCTCAGCAAGTGCCTTCAGTGCTTCGCCGACCGGGCCGTCTAGTTGATCTATCTGAGTTGGTTTGAGTGCCTCTGCCTGCTCGGATTTATTAGGAATCTGGCTGGGCGCCGGTGATACTGGCGGTTCAGTCTCGGTCGGCAACTTCTTGACAGGGATGTCATGCTGCTCTTTTACGAGCTCCTCCTGATCGAGAATTTTTCCTTGTACTGATGGTGGTGCTGGATCAATGACCATGGCCGTGTCGCGCAGCCTGATGGCGGTCAGTCTGATGTTGGGTATCTTCTCGGCCAGAACAGCGGGAGAGATCACCCAATAGCGATTGCCTTCAACTTGATTGTCCCTGATATTAGCCAACTTCCGATCAACGAGCATGTCAAGAATGCTGTTTGGAGTTCTCGGCAAACCCGGTATTTTTTCCTGATTGATGATGGCGGCGATTTCCTCGCCAGCAACTGGCCATATCAAGTACAGATGCCCGTCAATGTGCCAAAGGCGCGAGCCGGGTTCGTTGATCCGCCAACTACCATCCCGGACAAGTCTGCGCATGATGTCCACCAGAAACCGTTCCACCGGAAGGCCGATCTCGTATCCGGTAAAAGCAACCCCAAGACTGCGCAGGTCTCGTTCGACACTAACCTGGTCTGATCTGGTAACCAGATCGTGAATCGGATTTTCGGCACTGGGATGCCCGTTGATGCTTTCCATCATCCAGAGCACGAGTTCCTTGTTACCTTCGTCACCTTCTGAAATCCAGGCAAGACCTTCTTGACTGATAATGCGCTCTGCAATCAGGGCAGAAACAACTGTATGCTTTTTGGCGCGATTCTCACGCCAATGCAGAAAATAACGATCCACACCGTGCCTGCTGGCCCAAGAGTAGAGGTCTTCCACGAAAGGATTCCAGACTTTCGCACCATCTCTGCTGGTGACGACAAGATCGGTTACCGGTTTGCCAAGATCGTGACAAAGTGCAGCAAGAAACACGGCAAGATGCCAGCGCGGTTCCATCTCGCGTCGTCTCCTTGGTGCCTGTTCTCCGGGCAATAATACTCGATCACAGGACTGGAGCGACCATAGGGCAACTTCTGCCGCGTGACGGAGCAGACCTCCCGCCCCTCTGTGATGATGGGTCTGACTTGCCGGCAAGAGATGCGCATAGGAGGCAAATCGACGCAGCGACTCAAGGTAGAACTGTTCGAATATAACCGGAGAAGCAAGTCCGGCTTCGCGAATCTGGTCGATCAACTCCCGCTGTGTTTCGATGAGCTTCGCTGGGGCTGTTGCGGGCAGTCCCTTCATGAACGGTGGATAGCGAGGAATTTCCTCGTCAAGTTCAGGTTGCGGAGATGCGATCACGGGAAGTGTTGCTACAGGCTCCTGACTTTCACCGTCAAGGCGAATCGCCTTCCTGATAAAACTTAGCATGGCTCACTACTCCCCTTCACCTGCATCCAACCCTGTTCTGTTAAGCCCTCGCCGAATACCTGGCATGAGACGAAGCCGTTGCCGTGCCCGATCCGGATCAATATCCAGAAGGCCGCAGATCGAATCGAATGAATTGGCTGCCTTGGAAATACCGTGAAAAATCCATATCAATGCTTCCCGCTGTATGCCCCCTATATTTTTTTGCGAATCCTCGACTGACCTCACGTTACCCTTCGCGTCTTCGATCGCTTGATGAATAACGGCAGACCATAGGCGCTTTGACCTCTGGATAACCTCCAACGAAGTGCGCTCTGAACCCATTCCCCAAAACCCCATGCAACCCACGTCAGAAAATCCTATACGCTTTCCCGACGATCTGATTCTGCCCAACCCAACCAGTAAGCAAATACCGTGAATCAAGACTATCTGGATGAGTACCAGCAACATAGTAGTGCCCATCCGTAATCTTTCCGATCGGGCCGATTTCTAGCGTCTCTCCGGTTCTCGCTTTTTCCTTCGCATGACCAACTGGATCGCCATCCACGAAAAAGTCTCTGCCCTTTGCCGTAACAACTGAGCCTGGCAATCCGACCAACTTTTTGACAAAGATACTCCCGTGGGGATACGGCCAGTTAGGCTCCCATCTGAAAGCGACCAATTCTCCACGTTGCGGCATGACACCTTTCTCGACTAGGAAAATTGTTCCGGGAAGGCTTTCGGTGAGATTCAGGGCAACAAAATAGGCGCGGCCAAATGCCATATCTGCCGCCATGAGCCAAAGGACAATAAGAAACCAGCGGCCAGACAAATTGAAAAGACGAATATGCATTGCAGCACTGTATAGGCGCGATCAGCCAGCCGATTTTCGAAATACGTCTGTCCAAGGCACATTTCGAACACATCGGACTTGAGAAAGAGGCAACCTGCCAATGGCTGTTTTCCCAACGCGTGCTTGCAGTTTTGAAGAACTGTGCGAAGCTGGATCAAAACTTATCGGAGACACCAATGACTATCGCAGCAGCAACTCAATCAAGCAGCCTGTTTGGCGCTTTCCCATTGTTCGCTTTACTGCTGGCCGGAGCGATGTTGCTACGCTGGAGTCGCAGATCAAAAGCCATGATAAAACAACGACTCGATCAACTTGAGCATGAACTCTTTTTGATTAGAAACCAGATATTAATGGTCACGACGGATGATCTGCCCGGTTTCATGATCGTCAAGACGATTGGTTACGTTGAGGCTCTTTCAGAGTCTGAGGCAGCATCAGACTGGGAGTACCGCCTCACCGAAAAAGAAGCGTTACTGAAGCTGGCTCAGAAGGCGCGGGAAATTGGTGCCAATGCAGTAGTCGGCATCAGAAAGAACAACGCCCAATATGATCAGGCTGGATCGCAGTGGCTAGTTTCGCGAGTGACTTATTGTGGTACGGCGGTCATTCGCAACAACTGAATGGCACTTGCATACAGTTGGAGTCAACCGGTGTCGTAACGAATTGGCATGCCCGAAAGCTGCACTTGGCGACTATCTCTTCACGCCCCACAAGCTACTAATGTCATCGGCAAGTGCTGGGTCAGTTTTATGATCCCTAGCTGCCTGTCAAAAATTGTGGCTGACTGTCTCTGGATCGGCCACTGCGGACGCTGGAAACTTGGAGAATTTTGCTTATTTGAGTGTCCGCTCCCAATTTCGTCGAGCAGTCACTTTTCACCCTTATGTGAAGCTTCAGTGCGACCTGAAAAGTCGCTTTTATTTCTGTTTCACAGGAGGAACCATGAACTGATGAAACCGGTTGTTCCATCAACCGTTCCCTACCCAGACATGCGGAGCCGGTAACAGCTCGGTGTGAAGCTCTGGGAACAACGTAACCTCCGACTATCTCGGTATGCCAACCCGCGAGGGAAAGCGAATTCTACAAGCACAAAGGTGGATAGGGGCTAGGGACGAGTGGGTACGATCAACATACGTGAACCTTCATTAAACGTCGTAACACATGACAAGCCAAATGTGCTGATAGGCTTGAACCAAAATGGTAAGCGGTCAGGTATGGCTCCTTGGATCTGGGTCATCGTGGACAGTGCGCCGCCGGCGAAGAGAAGGGATCCGCCCCGCTCAGAAATAAATGCGGAACAGGGTAAGCCCGTAGTGTCGCCGGAAACGGCAGGTGAACCGCAAGGGATACCGTTGATGCTGCGGGTAAAGGAACAAGGAAAAAGCGAAGGCCATTCTGTAATGGGATGGATAGGGGTTGCAATATCACCTCACGAGAAATCGGGCAGACTTCCTTATGGTCTCTCTTCACAAGAGAGCTTTTAGAACCATCTAAACGAAGGGAGAGCAAATGGATGCTGCAACACTGGCGTGTGCGCCCTTCGACATGACGTGGAACGGTATCAGTTGGATTGATGTTCAACGTCAGGTAAGACGGCTGCAAGCGCGTATTGTGAAGGCAACACAGATCGGCAGACACAACAAGGCGAAAGCCTTGCAATGGCTGCTGACCCATTCGTTCAGCGGCAAAGCATTAGCCGTCAAACGGGTGGCTGAAAATAAAGGCAAGAACACCCCCGGTGTGGACAAGATTACATGGAAAACACCGGAGGCAAAGATCAACGCGATAAAGTCGTTGAAGAGGCGGGATTATTCGCCGCTTCCGCTTCGGAGAGTATTAATTCCGAAGAAGAATGGCAAGACAAGGCCGCTCGGCATCCCCGTAATGAAGTGCCGCGCCATGCAAGCGCTGCATCTGCTGGCGTTGGAACCCATTGCGGAAACCACAGCCGACCTGAATTCTTATGGGTTCAGGCCAGAACGATCAACCGCCGATGCGGGGAAGCAATGTTTCAATTCCCTAGCGCAGAAAGCAAGTGCGGAGTGGGTGCTGGAGGCCGACATCAAAGGTTGTTTCGACAATATCAGTCACGACTGGATGATTGCCAATATCCCTACGGACAAGGCGATACTAAAGAAGTGGCTCAAGGCGGGATACGTTTATCAAAACGAACTCTTCCCCACTGACGCCGGTACCCCGCAAGGGGGCATTATTTCGCCGGTGGCGGCAAACATGACGTTGGATGGTCTAGAAGCGAGGCTCGCGGAGAAGTTTCCAAAAGCAAAGCAGGCAGGTCGAAAAATGAACATGGTGCGTTACGCGGATGATTTTATTGTTACCGGCAACTCGAAAGAGTGGCTGGAGCATGAGGTCAAACCCGCAGTGGTTGAATTTCTGGCAGAACGAGGTTTAGTTCTATCGCCGGAGAAAACCAAAATAACGCACATCAGGGATGGGTTTGATTTCCTCGGATGGAACATTCGCAAGTATAACGGCACGTTGTTGATGAAACCGTCGAAAGCGAACGTCAAAGCGCATCTTGATAAAATCCGCGAAGTCATCAATGGCAACAAGACGGCTAAACAGGCAAATCTGATAAGGCTGCTTAATCCTGTTCTACGGGGATGGGCGAATTACCACAGCCATGTAGTCGCCAAGGAAACCTTTGATAAAGTTGATACCTATGTCTGGTCAATGCTATGGCAATGGGCGGTAAGACGGCATCCAAATAAAGGAGACCGATGGGTTAAGAAAAAATACTTTCCATCCAGAGGCACCCGAACTTGGGTATTTGCTGCAACAGAAAAGAAAGAAGATGGCACACCAAAGAATATCATCTTGCTGAAGGAGAAAGATACGCCAATAGTACGGCATATCAAGATCAAAGCCGACGCCAACCCGCACGACCCGCAATGGGAACCGTATTTCGAGTCCCGATGGGGTAAGAAAATGCTGAACTCGGCAAGAGGCCGTGCGAAGCTTTACCGTGTATGGCTAAGGCAAGATGGCATGTGTCCCACTTGTCAGGAACTCATCACAAAAGACATCCCATGGATTGTTCGTTATATTGTGAAAAGAACTGACGGAGGAACGGATGCGGCAAGCAATCTTAAAATGCACCATCTCAATTGCTGTAGAAATCATTAAAATTTGCCGGAAAATTCAGTTGTGAAACTGAGTGTCGCAAGATGCTTTTGAGAGGCTTGAGCCGTATGCGTCGGGAGGCGCACGTACGGTTCTTAGGGGGCGGCAGCGCAGCAATGCGCTGCCGCTACCCGACCATAAGGGTGAAAAGGTGGCACATAGCATCAGGATTTTTCATAAGATTTAGAGTCTGCAACCTGACGTGAAACTGCCTCTCAAACGATACACCATGTAGTTCAGCACAGGGTCAGTATGCGACCATCACCCAGCATCAGGATCAAAGTCTGTTGTGCAACCAAACCGCCATTAATAACTTCAAACAGCAGGTGGCGTTTATCAAGCATTATGGACAGCTTGTTTGGAGCATAAAACGCAGCTAGCTTTCTGAGTTCAAAAATGGGTATGCAATTACCTTTTGCGCAGTAAATAAATCCCTATGTTGCCTATCGAACAATACCTCTACCAAGTTTGGCGTAGAAGGGTGCGTGAAACGTTCAATTTGACGCAGGCCATTTTCTAGTTTCTACCGTAATTGGAAACCATTCTGATGGGTGGAGCTTGCAGACGTAAAAAGTGAGGCAGCACAATGGATTTCAGTTGTTCAAAGTTAATTCAATGTATGTTGATCCCGGTTGTATTGCTACTAACCGCTTGCGGTAACAGCAGCGGTGTGTCTTCAGGTGGGAGCATTGCCTTGCCAAACGGAGCATCGGTTTCAAATAAATCGGTTGCATTCTCGATTTTAAGTACGGTGCCCGTTACTTTCTGTCCACAAGGGGGAGTTACAGTCGAGTCAGGTATGGACGTTAATGGTAACGGAGTTCTCGACGCATCGGAGATTACCAATACACAATTCATTTGCAACGGAGTCGCTGGAGTTATTGGAGCAAGCGGCATAAATGGTCTCACCGCCTTATTGTCCGTCACGATTGAACCGCCGGGCGCAAACTGCGCAACTGGGGGCAAGAAAATAATTTCGGGGTTGGATACGAACGGAAACGGGATTCTCGACAGTGACGAAATCACTTCTTCCAGTTACATCTGTAATAGTGCGACCGGTGCAGCAGGCACTTCAGGGGCTGCGGGATCAACAGGCGTAACAGGTGCATCAGGCATTAGCGGTACGAATGGACTCAATACGCTGTTAGTAAGTATTGCCGAGCCTGTCGGGACCAATTGTGCCTATGGAGGCACTAAAACGACCTCCGGACTGGATACCAATGGAAACGGCATTCTTGATTCAGGCGAAGTGACTTCCACAACTTACATCTGCAACGGTGCAGATGGTACGAATGGAACTGCCGGCACCACTGGCTTTAAAGGAGATACTGGAGCATCCGGCACTAACGGTACGAATGGCACCAATGGATTCAATACGCTCGTGGCAATTGTTGCAGAGCCTGCCGGGGCGCATTGCACACACGGAGGAAACAAAACAACCTCCGGCCTCGACGCGAATGTAAACGGTATCCTTGACCCAATGGAGATCACCTCCACAACCTACATCTGTAACGGTGCCTCGGTTGCATTTTTGATTTTAAACACGGTACCCGTTGCTTCCTGTTCACCAGGCGGCATTACTGTGGAGTCCGGTATTGACGTTAATGGTAACGGTGTTCTTGATCCATCCGAAATTACTAACACGCAATTCATTTGCAACGGGGTCGCCGGAGCTAATGGAACAAGCGGCACAAATGGTCTCACCACCTTAGTGTCCGTTACCATTGAACCGCCAGGTGCAAACTGCGCGTCTGGCGGCAAGAAAGTAAATTCGGGGTTGGATGCAAACGGAAATGGTGTTCTCGACAGTGCCGAAATCACTTCTTCCAGTTACATCTGCAATGGCGTGACTGGTGCAGCAGGCACTTCAGGGGCCACGGGATCAACAGGTGCTACAGGCATTAACGGCGCTAATGGACTCAACACGTTGTTGGTAAGTATTGCCGAGCCTGTCGGGACTAACTGTACCTATGGAGGCACTAAAGCGACCTCTGGACTCGATATTAATGGAGATGGCATCCTTCAATCAGGCGAAGTCACCTCCACAACTTATATCTGCAACGGAGCGACAGGTGATACAGGAGCATCCGGAACAAACGCGGTCAGCGTATATGCTGAATTCTATGCATTGATGCCGGGCGACAACTCGGCTACGGTTGCACCTGGAACTGACGTTCAGTTCCCACAGAACGGCCCCACTTCTGGAACAGGTATAGCGCGAACCGGAACCAGTACATTCGCGTTGCCTAACATCGGCACGTACCAGGTCATGTTTCAAGTCAGTGTGACCGAAGCCGGCCAGCTGGTTCTTACGCTCAATGGAAGTGAACTAGCTTATACTGTAACAGGTCGCGCAACCGGCACAAGTGAGATTGTGGGCATCTCACTTGTTACGACGACTTTGGCAAACTCTCAGATTACCGTTCGTAATCCATTGGGGAACTCAACCGCATTGACCATCACGCCGCTTGCGGGTGGCGCTAAAGCGGTATCAGCCGATGTGGTGATCACTCAACTGAATTAAATATGTTTTTGAGTATCTCATCATCAAATATTCACACTTGTCTGGCATATTCGCTTTTTGGGTATTACACTTGGCCTCCAAGTTTAGGTAATTTGGACAATTTTCTTTAATCCTCGTTTTTTTAGCCCCCAATATTCATGGACAATCAAAATAACTACTTGGTAATCACCGCTTCCGGAGAAGATAAGGTAGGTCTCGTAGATCGCCTTTCAAGCAAAATTTCCGAAAGTGGTTGCAATATTGAAGAAAGCCGCATGGCCGTTTTGGGCGAACAATTCGCGTTGATCATGCTGCTTTCCGGCCCGTGGAATGCGCTCTCCAAACTTGAAGGGCAAATGAGTGCGCTCGGTCAACAGCTTGGCCTCACTATTATTCACAAACGTACCCAGCAACGGGATCGGAAGCAACCGGCAGTTCCCTACGGTGTTGAGGTTTTGGCAATGGATCATCCCGGCATCGTGCGCAATCTGGCCGCCTTTTTTTCCAAAAACGGGATTAATATCGAGGAATTGCAAACCGATACCTATCCAGCACCTCACACCGGAGCCCCCATGTTTTCCGTTACCTTAACGGTGGGTATTCCTGCGGATGTCCACATACCCACTTTGCGAGGAAATTTTCTGGACTATTGCGACGATCTGAATTTGGATGCGAGTTTTGAACCAGCGAGAGTATAATTTGGGTTCATCCAATTGAAACAAAATATCGTTAAGCTTGCATAGCAAAGTGCAGGTTATTAATACGGTGCGGTAGGATTCGCAAAGACTTTAACCATAGCTGCAAGAATCTTATGTGTAGATCAAAAAATCTACTCCTGATATCGAAAATTCCCGGTTGGATTTGCCGCCATGCGGTTCGCCTGAAACTTGGGAATCTACACTCTAATGTTCCGTAAATGTTGCGGGACACTATCTACACAACATGCCAATGTTTTATGTAAGCAGGCGTTACCCAACTTATTGTTCTTAGGGAATTTGTCATGAACTCACATCAAACCATATTGTCTCAAGAAGAAGTCGACAAAATCCACGCTTACTGGCGTGCGTGCAACTACCTCGCAGCGGGGATGATCTACCTGCGTGATAACCCGCTGCTCAAAGAGCCGCTTAAACCCGAACACATCAAGAACCGTTTGCTGGGTCACTGGGGATCCAGTCCCGGTTTGGCCTTCGGCTATATTCATATGAATCGGCTGATCAAAAAATATGATCTGAATGCAATCTTTATGGCTGGTCCGGGGCATGGCGCCCCCGGCGTTTTGGGGCCGGTGTATCTGGAAGGAAGATATAGTGAAGTGTACCCCAACAAAAGCGAGAACGAAGAGGGGATGCGCCAATTTTTCAAAGAGTTTTCTTTTCCGGGCGGGATAGGCAGCCACTGTACACCTGAGACGCCGGGCTCAATTCATGAAGGCGGCGAACTGGGGTATAGTGTTTCGCATGCCTTTGGTGCGGCCTATGATAATCCTGATCTGATCGTGACCGTTATGGTGGGCGATGGTGAATCCGAAACGGCTCCTCTGGCCACTTCATGGCACTCCAACAAGTTCCTTAATCCAATCCGTGATGGAGCCGTACTGCCTATCCTGCATTTGAACGGATACAAAATTAACAATCCGACCATTTTGTCGCGAATCTCACATGAGGAACTGGAGAGTTTGTTCGTCGGTTATGGCTGGACACCTTATTTTGTGGAAGGTAGCGATCCCGACACGATGCATCAGGCGATGGCAGCCACCCTGGAGCAATGCGTGCTGGAGATTCGCCGTATTCAGCAGGAGGCGCGCAGCAGTGGCAAGCCCAACCGCCCGCGCTGGCCGATGATTGTACTGCGTTCCCCCAAAGGCTGGACAGGGCCGAAAGAAGTGGATGGCAAAAAAGTTGAAGGTTTCTGGCGCTCGCATCAGGTGCCGATTGGAGATGTAAAAACTCCCGAACATTTTGCCAAACTCGAAGAGTGGCTGAAGAGCTACAAGACCGAAGAATTGTTTGACGAGAATGGAACGTTGTTGCCTGAGCTGAAAGCGTTAGCTCCGCAGGGGAATCGACGTATGAGTGCCAATTTGCATGCCAACGGGGGACTGCTGCGCAAGGCACTGCGTCTGCCGGACTACCGTGATTACGCAGCGGACGTAACCAAGCCGGGTACCACGGTTGCCGAAAACACTCGTCCTCTGGGTAAGTTTCTGCGCGACATCATGCGTGACAATATGCACAATTTCCGCGTGTTCGGCCCGGACGAAAATAGTTCGAATAAACTGGACAACGTTTATGAAGTCAGCAAGAAAACCTGGCTGGCTGATTATCTACCTGAAGATGCAGGCGGTGGGGAATTGTCACCGGATGGCCGAGTCATGGAAATGCTCTCCGAGCACACTCTAGAAGGTTGGCTGGAAGGGTATTTACTCACTGGCCGGCACGGTTTCTTCTCTACTTACGAAGCGTTCGTACACGTCATCGATTCGATGTTTAACCAGCATGCCAAATGGCTTGCCATGTCCAAAGATGTGCCATGGCGAGCCCCGGTATCTTCACTGAACCTGCTGATCACTTCAACTGTGTGGCGGCAGGATCACAATGGATTTACCCATCAGGATCCGGGGTTTCTGGATGTGGTCGTGAACAAGAGTCCCGAAGTAACCCGCATCTATTTACCTCCCGATGTGAACTGCCTGTTGTCGGTAGCCAACCATTGTTTGAAGAGTACCAACTACATTAACGTGATCGTCTGCGACAAACAAAAACATTTGCAGTTTCTGGATATGGATTCGGCCATTACTCACTGCACCAAAGGGATCGGTATTTGGGATTGGGCATGCAATGATCAGGGCTCGGAGCCGGATGTGGTCATTGCCAGCGCGGGAGACATTCCGACCAAAGAGGCGCTGGCAGCAGTCGTGCTGTTGCGTGAAAACTTTCCCGACCTCAAAGTGCGCTTTATCAATGTGGTCGATCTCTATAAATTGACACCGGCCAGCGAACACCCGCACGGCTTGCCGGAAAAAGACTTCGATAGCCTGTTTACGCTGGATAAGCCGGTTATTTTTAATTTCCACGGTTATCCTTGGCTCATCCACCGTCTTGCCTACCGTCGCAGTAATCACAAAAACTGGCATGTGCGCGGTTACAAGGAAAAAGGCAGCATTAATACACCACTGGAATTGGCCATCCGAAATCAGATTGATCGTTTCAGTCTGGTCATGGACGTGATTGATCGCCTTCCTAACCTGCATGTGGCTGGAGCCCATGTGAAAGAAAAAATGCATGACATGCAAATTGAGTGCAGCAATTACGCTTACGAAAACGGCACAGATTTACCTGCAGCGGATGGCTGGACATGGCCGTATTGAGAAAATAACCGGTGTCGGGTAGTCAGTACGCAACGTGCCCCATTACTGGTTAACCATCTCAAGTAAAAATCATGACCACTATTCTGACGATAAACAGCGGTTCCTCATCTATCAAGGCAAGCCTGTTTCATGGTGATGGTTCTCGGCGCGATTTTCATTATGGACATGTGCGCAAACCCCATGAAGTTTTTGACCGGCTGATTGATGACTTGGGCGGAGAATCGCCTGCTATTGTAGGTCATCGTTTTGTGCATGGCGGAGATATTGCTGATGCGGCCAGACTGGTTGATGTGGACGAACGAGCGCGCTTGGAAAGTCTCATCCCGCTTGCGCCCTTGCATTTGCCGGGCAACCTGCTGGGAATTGATTTATGCACCCAGCGTTTTGCTGTGCCGCAAGTGGCCTGTTTTGATACGGCATTTCATTACACGATGCCGGAATTGTCGAAGCGGCTTCCCATTCCCGGCGAATTGGGTTTGCGCCGCTTTGGTTTTCACGGCCTTAATTATGCGCATATCGCCAACAGGTTGCCGGGTATTTTGGGTGAGGCTGCACAGGGAAGAATTGTCGTCGCACATCTGGGCAGTGGTGCCAGTCTTTGCCTGATGGAAAATCTCAAGTCAGTCGATACCACTATGGGCTACACCCCTGCCGGGGGGATAGTCATGGGTACTCGAAGCGGCGATCTTGATCCCGGAGTGATGCTGGAATTGGCACAACGTTTCAATGTGGCCGAGTTGAGCGACATCGTATTTCACAAGATGGGATTGATTGCCCTTTCCGAGGGCGAAGATTCTGAAATGAGCAGCCTTGTCAGCAGCAACAGCCAAGCCGCAAAATTCGCCGTGACCTATTTTTGTCGTCAAGTGCGTGCTGCAATCGGTGCGTTAACGGCCAAGATGGGAGGTGTCGACGCGCTCGTTTTTACCGGAGGCATTGGAGAACACTCTCCCGAAATTCGCGCCGGTATTTGTGGACCACTGGCGTTTCTTGGTTTTGAATTGGACGACAC
>Ga0316223_1001375_pt1 | contig 23109 bp, 34 predicted proteins | sample TBH18009metaG_FD_206007 | JGI IMG/M metagenome (GOLD analysis project Ga0316223, IMG submission 206007) | Freshwater microbial communities from Trout Bog Lake, Wisconsin, USA - TBH18009 | ecosystem: Environmental > Aquatic > Freshwater > Lake > Hypolimnion/Profundal zone | place: USA: Wisconsin...
CTTATCACATCCAAGATAAGAAGACCGGTACGTCTGCTCATGGTATCAGCACGATTGAAGAAGCAATCACTGCAACTCATATCAATAACGAGTATTTCGTCGCTAATCGTGATGGTCGTTGTAAGTTTCTGAATGTATTACAAGGTCGCAATCATAAGCAATCTGATGATTGGTATGAAGAGATGAAGAAGTATTGCGACACCAATGTCTATGGTGACAAAGCCTTCAATGGTTGGGCTTTCGGAGGACAGAATAAGATTGATGTCCACTTAATGCTCAAGCGTCTGGTAGGTATCATCCATGATGGTTATCTTGAAGAAGGTAAACACGATCTTATTCACTGCCTTGGCACTTCTATCATGGAATATGCTGTAATCTTCTCTGATATACAAAAGGCTATCCGTAAATATCACAATCCTAAGTTCCAGATCACATTTGACTGTGCTTCTCCGTTTTTTGCTGCTGCTAAAGGTCTTGCTTATAATAATAACACATTTGAGCATGACACTAAGTGGAGTTATTCAATGGAGAAGACTGCCGAAAATAAAGATTATGCAACTGATACACGCAAGTTTAGTGATGCTGTATTGCAGGACGGCATTCATAAGGTATTCACCGATAGTCCGGTGACAGACCTAATGGTGATGAAGGACCTTTGCTACCGAGGAAAAGGATTCTTAGGGCAACACGGCAAGGAGACCAAAACAAGTTGGGATACACTCAGCTACACTCTCATCCAAGCACACAATGTGTATCAACACATAATTGCAGTTCAAGAAGCTAATCGCAGATATGAACAACGCATCCTACCCCGAATGACCTTTCATCCTCTAGATGGTTATACTTTTGGTGAAGTAGTTGACAAAATATTTGCACTTAAGGATAGACAAGCGAGCCTAGACATGATAGAGTCATATAGTAAGTTTTGGACACAGATGAAAGCAGGTCAAGGATTCTCAGGTAAAAAAACGATCAATGCATATTCACAATTTGACGAACTATATTGAAGGATTAATTATTGAAAATGACCCGTGACTATTTGCGAATGATATCCATCCTAGAAGTAGAACTCTCTGTCCTTGATGCACAGATTGAATCTGGAATGGGCACTTCACAGGATTTAGGAAGACATATGCTCATTAGAGAGCAAATTAGGGAATTAAAACACTTGCATAATCGGTTGGAGTATGATACATTTGAATCATATGAATACGATGAATGAGGATATCATGTTAGAACAACAAGCACAGGCACAAGCAGAAAAGCGTCAACGCATTAAAGATAAAGCAATGCGTACAATTTTTGTAAAATTTCAAAAAGAAGGTATTCATAAGTACCCGGCAGCAGCAACAGACCCAGCACTTGCTACAGGTGATGAGTATGATGTTAGCTTTTTAGCTACTCCACATCGGCACATATTTCATTTTGAAGTGACGATTGAAGTAGAACATTCGGACCGAGCAATTGAATTTATTCAATTTAAGAGATGGCTAGAGAATCAATATTCTCAAAACATTCTTTTATTAGATTATAAAAGTTGTGAGATGATTGCGGAAGACCTATATGAAGTAATTGCTACGCGGTACCCCGATAGAACAATTCATATTGAAGTAAGTGAAGATAATGAAAATGGAGCAAGATTGATGTTTACTGCCTCATAAAGGTCTTGTAATGTAATAGAACATTTAGTTCTTTTAGTTCTATTTGCTTTCTTAGGTAGCAATTCTAAATTCATATAATGTCCTATTACTTCAGGTGGTATTCCCTGAATAAATCCTTCAGTTTTACTAAACTTATGATCTAGCTCATACTCGCTTCCTCGTATGAGATTGTCTGGATTAATTTGATCGTGACAATGCTTCCAACTTAAATTAGTATAATTAGTAACTTGTTCTTGGTACAACTCCCATTGAGTTTTTAATTCTTTTGGAGTTGCTAATCCTAGTTTAATTTTAGTGTTAGATGCTTGTTTATATGACTCTGGATTTCTTCTTTGGGCCTTTTCTGTTTGTAGATTTTTTGCCGAATCAGTATGAGCCTTGTTGAACATCGGATTTTTGTCACCGTAATGTCCTCCACGCTCTTTTACTTTTTTAGAAATCTTTTCGCCTTTGGCTCTAACCCACTCTAAATCAGTGTGTAACTCTTTCAATCTTTTATTACCAGACTCACTCATTTTCTTCATATGTTTTGTACGGTCTTCTACTGTGGTGCGTTGTTTTCTACTATTTTCTGCTTTCTCAATAAAACCAGAACATTGAGTAATTTTCTCAGTACAACGGGCAATCTTAGTATTAACACTCACCCAATTAGCTTGCTTACCGCAATAAAAACATATATCATTGCATGTGGGGTTGAATATTTTAGGCATAGTTCAATCTCTCTTTCATCATGTATTTATGCCGAAACAACAATTTTACAACAACATCGCTATTTAAAGGAAAACTAAAATGGTAAATCAGGAAGTGAAGTCAAATCCCCGCGTCATCCGTATCTTTGATGACCTTGACGAATATCGTAATTTTTGTAGGGATTACGGTTACAGGTTTGATGAGAAGGATCTGTATAACTCTAAGAGTTATGTTTACAGGCAATTTCAGAAGTTGCTCTCAGGGAAGCCTGCAAAGAATCAGTGGGAGATTGATCTGGCTAAGTTTAAAGAAGAAGCTGCTATGGCTCCAGTGAGTCGCAGGCGCGCATAATGAGAAAATTATGGTATTGTGGTTTAGAGCCTTATAATGCTCGTTACACGCTTCAACTGACTGATTGGAATACTGAGGTATTTGATCGTCGCGGCATTGATTATGTCATTGTGCCAGGCGATACGCTTGATGATAGCAAGGCCATCGTGACTGGTCAAGTGCTTGATGCTCATGGTCGCTCGTATTATAGCCTAAGCCAGATGATGCGTCTCGTGAAGTTGATGCGTTGAAAGCAGAAAACGAACGACTGTTTGCCTCTATGCTTACTATGGCATTAGATGAAGAAGTAAGAAAGGCTAATGAGAAATAAATGTTTTAGGCATACGGCGTATGTAAACATTAGCTCTTGGAATGAATCCATTTTTCTTTTGTATACAGACGCGAATAGTTTCCCAGTCTTTTCGTTCTAATCGCGTAAGAACATTTACCTTACCTTTGATATATTCAACAGTTCCGTCAGCAAACTTTAATTCATAATACCACATGGCATTCAATTTCATAGATTCTGATTTGGGTATGCCTAATCTAACTTTAGACATACGCTGTTTTGTGATGTCAGACGCAGGAGCAATGTTATAAAAATTAGACCCGCCGTTATGAGCATTGATCCACATAGGATTAGATCTTGCGTCTATCTTATGGAGGAATCTAGATTCCCATTCTCTACATTCAGAAACTGTAGTAAAAGTTTTACGGATACTAACTGTAAAAGCATCAATGCCGTCTTGTGTAATAAGTTCTTTGACCTTTTGAGACGAGGTAAAATACTTTACCCAAAGATCCGTGGGTTGACAATGTTTACTATATCTGGACCCGTAATAACGCAAACCAGAAGGTATGTGAGTAATGATGTAAGTATATGGGGTGCGATCTACCGCTGTATAAATATTCACGCTGATGGTTCCTTTTCAACTGTTAGAGCCGGTGGATACTCCAATATCGCGATCGGCACTTTTATTTATCAAAACATCTTGTGTATATTATCTAAATATGCTACAATAAATCATACAAGGAAAAATTAATGAGAAAACTCTTTTATGTAGGACTTGAATCCTACAATTCACGCTATACACTACAACTCACTGAGTGGAATAAGCGTGTTTTTGATCGACGAGGATTAGATGTAGTGTATATAGAAGGTGAAACCTTAGATGACACTAATGCTATTTCTGTAGGGCAGGTGTTAGATGCTCACGGTCGCTCATATTTTAGTATGAGTCAAATGATGAATCTTGTCAAGATGATGAGAAATGGAGAAGTTACAAATGAAGATGTTATCTATTTTGAAGATATGTTCACCGTCGGTATCGAGAGCTTACCTTACATTCTTGATCAGGTTGATCCCAGCAAGCGTCCTCGTATTTTTGTCCGCTGTCTAGCACAGACAATTGATCCTGATGACTTCGTTCATGTTTGGGGTATGCAGAAGTGGATGGGTGATTATGAGAAGATGGTCAATGGGTTTGTGACTGGTGTCCTCGCGACTAGCGAAGAGATGGTCATGCATATGAAGATCGCAGGCTGGACTGCTCCTATCTATAATATCTCAGGACTTGCTTTCGGCAGGAACGAAGTCATGAGTCGTGTTGAGCGTATCAAGTCTTTCAATGATCGCCGTATGCGTGTGGTGTTCTCTGCTCGCTGGGATCAGGAGAAGCAACCAGACTTCTACATGGATCTTATTGATGCATGGCATGAGAAGTTCCCGAGTAAGAAGGTTGAATTTGTTGTCTGTAGTGGCAGCAAGTTACGTAGCAATAATGAAAGTTACATGCAGCGTACTCATAAGATGGTCGAGAACGGAAAGCTCACTGTCTATGAAGACCTTCAGAAGAACCAGTACTACGACATCCTAAATGATAGTCGTGTCGTGTTCAACTGTGCATTGCAAGATTGGGTGAGTAATACTGTCAGCGAAGCAGATGCCCTTGGATGTAATGTTCTGTATCCAGCGTATCGTAGTTTCCCTGAGACATTTGCAAACGATCATGAACGTATGTACATTCCTTGGTCTATTGATGACGCTGTTAGTAAGCTGGATAATCTTATCAAGAAGGCTCATCCTAATATGGGCGCCATCAGTGATTGGAACAACGGGACTATTGATCGTATCTGTGATATCATAGAAGGCAAGGGTGAGCAGTGGAATAGAATGGCTACTGACTATCGTAAACATACCAGAGAAAAGAAGTATTAATAATGAAAGTAATCATTGCTGGAACTAGATATAAGGACTACGAAAATAAAATTCCTTTTGATGATTATGACCTAGTAGTTCAATCAGTTTCTAGATCAGGCTTTGAAATTGACGAAGTTGTATGCGGTATGGCTATAGGTGTTGATAAATTGGGTGAGCGTTGGGCGCGCACCAACGGAATAAAGATTAAAGAGATGCCGGCTAATTGGAACGCACATGGTAAGGCTGCCGGGCCAATTCGTAATCGTGAAATGGCTACATATGCAGATGCTGCTATTATCATTTGGGATGGAACTTCTAATGGATCACGAAATATGATAAACGAGATGATTCGCAAGAATAAACCATACTATATTGCTATGACGGAATCAAAAGATGAACCGGTAGAATAACACAAGCTAAATAAGAATGTAGCACAAAGGCTACAACACATATATCATAATCCGTGTAAGGAAGGAAAGAATTATGAGCTATAACAAAAATAAAACGGATCCCGAACTGGGCCGTAGAGTCCATGAACATCTAGTACGGGTTGGGGTTGAAACTCCAACATTAGAAAACAATCTTGACCGCAAGGATAAGATTGACGTTATTGAAGCACACTTTGCTAGCATCATGCGCGCCTTAGGACTTGATCTTAAGGATGACAGTCTTGCTGAAACTCCACTTAGATGGTCCAAAATGGTAGTAAATGAAACGATGTGGGGGCTTGACCATGAGGCGTTCCCCAAGTGTACCACTGTTGTCAATAAAATGGGGTATGACGAAATGGTCGTTGAGAGGGGGATTACGGTGCAATCACTGTGTGAGCACCACATTCTTCCTATAGTAGGAAAGGCTACAGTTGCATATATACCCAAATCTAAAGTTTTAGGTCTAAGTAAGATGCCTAGAGTGGTAGAATATTTTAGCAGGCGGCCGCAGATTCAAGAAAGACTAACCGAGCAAGTATACCATGCACTATGCTACATTTTAGAAACTGATGATGTAGCAGTGGTGATTGAAGCAGAACACCTGTGTGTTTCTTCAAGGGGGGTTGAAGATACTAATGCCTCTACTATAACTAGTAAACTGGGACCGGCCTTTAAGGCTGACCCGGCTCTGCGAGCCGAGTTTATGAACTTGGTGGTGAAGCAATAATATAGAATCCAACCTCTTCCCAAGTTTTACCCCTCCATTCCGGGGGGAGGTTGGCTCTATTGAAGGATGGGAAAGTAGAATGAGTAAGATTCCAGGCTCTACTTGGTTTGGCATTGATGTTATCGCCAAGCAGTGTGATCGCTGTAAAACTATACACAATGATCCTATGGAAATTCAAGAGTTTCTATCATGGAGCGATCAATGTGGCTACGGGAACAAGACATTCGGAGACCTCACTGAAATAAGCATTGACCTTTGCCAATATTGTGTCAAGGAAGTCCTCGGTGAATGGATGGTTGTTGAAGATACGGATACATGGGGTCCATTATTCGACTAGACCTACACGGCATCCGCCACCAAGATGTTGATCTACTTGTAGAAAACTTCATCCTGATGAATCAGAACCACTTCCCACTAACTATCATTTGCGGTAACAGCGTGAAAATGATTAAGCTAGTTGAAAATACCATAAATAGAATAGGATGCGAAGCATCAATGCTCAGATATGGATTCATTGTTGTTCAGCGTTTTAAATAGCGGTCTTGGCGTCATTCCCGCTTGACAAATTCTGCCGCCTATGATAGATTTAACATAGGAGAATAATCATGTCAAAATATATTAGTACTAAGACTTATAAGCAATTAGGTCCAGTAGCCTATCGTCAATGGCGAGCAGATAGTCACTGTAATCAAGTGCATGGCTATGCTCTAAGTTTTCATTTTGAGTTTGAAGCAGACACACTTGATGCTCGCAACTGGGTAGTTGACTTCGGCGGACTTAAACCTCTTAAGGGGCTTCTTGAGGATTGGTTTGATCATGCCTTACTTGTTGCAGATGATGACCCCCAAAAGAAACATCTACTCAAGTTAGGTGATCTTGGTCTTGCAAAGATCACACTAGTTGAAAAAACTGGTTGTGAGGGTATAGCAGATTTCTTATACAATTATGTAAATGAACAGTTCCTTCCTACTTATGGTTGGGGAGATCGTGTTTGGTGTTCAAAGGTAGAAGTTAGAGAGACTGATAGTAACATGGCAATGCGAGTTGGGCACAGATCGGAGATTGTTATAAATGAGTAAAGAGATACATTATAACAATGTTAATGAATTAGTTCACAATATTATAAGGCAAATTACACTAGATAGCTTTCGTCCAGATTACGTAATAGGCATCACGAGGGGTGGCTTAGTTCCTGCAGTATTGATCAGTCACTATTTTAATATACCTATGCATACTCTTAAGGTAAGTCTTCGCAGTAGTCCTCAGGATACTGAATCAAACTGTTGGATGGCTGAGGATGCTTTTGGTTATGTTGATCTAGCGGAACGTGACACCCTTAAGAGCAGATGGGATACAAAAAAGCGTAAGAATATACTTATTGTTGACGATATAAATGATAGTGGAGCAACTTTTAACTGGATTAAAAATGATTGGGCACAAAGTTGTTTTCCCGATGAAACACAAGCATGGAATTCAGTTTGGAATCACAATATAAAGTTTGCTGTTATGGTTGACAATGAAGCAAGTGATTTTGAAGGAATTGATTACTTTGGAGAAGCTATCAACAAGATAGAAGATCCTGCTTTTATTCAGTTTCCATGGGAACGGTGGTGGAAGTGACCACTCCTATGCGAGATGATCTCATGGTCCAACAGCAGGTAAAAAATGCTTGGCAACATATGGTAGGAGTGATCATGTTGAATCAAACACATCGTGGCATGGTCAAGAAGGTCCTTCCGCAATTTTTACATATCTGGCCTAACCATCTTGCATTAATCTTTAGCGAACCCCAAGAAGTCTATGATGTCATCTGGCCTCTTGGTATGATGACTATTAGGGAAAAAAGAATCCGCAAGATGTCAGAACAGTACTTGTCCTGGGACGGAAAAGATGCTACAAAGTTATATGGCATTGGAAAATACGGTAGTGACAGTTATGAGATTTTCTTCAAACAGAACTATTCTGTCCAACCAACCGACAAAGAACTACTAAGATATCTAAAGGACATGGATTATGACACAAATCAAGGTTAGTGAACTCTTTTATAGTGTTCAGGGCGAGGGCCGATATCAAGGTGTTCCAAGCATATTCCTGAGAACTTTCGGATGTAACTTCACATGCGGTGGCTTCGGTATGCCTAAGGGCAAGGTGTCCGGTGAGCGTGATACTATCGCTTTTATGCATGGAAACCATCCTTATAAGGAATACAAGGATCTACCCTTAGTCAGTACTGGCTGTGACTCTTACGCCTCATGGGATCCTCGCTTTAAGCATCTGTCCCCGATGATGGATATTGATTCTATTGTTGATAAAATTATGGAACTGCTACCGTTTGGAGAATGGCGGGACGAACACTTAGTCATCACTGGTGGTGAACCACTATTAGGTTGGCAACGTGCTTATCCTGAACTGCTGAGTCATCCTAAGATGAAGGGTCTCAAGGAGATAACCTTTGAGACAAATGGCACTCAGCCACTGTCAGATGATTTTGCTAAGTACCTAGATGACTGGCGTTGGGAAGCGGTATCAGGCGAGGAGACCGGATTTTCCTTTAATCGTGAGATTACTTTCTCTGTCAGTGCCAAGCTGAGTTGTTCAGGCGAATCTCGCGAGGATGCCATCAAGCCTGATGTCGTTTGCAGGTATGAAGATGTAGGTACTGCATATCTCAAGTTTGTTGTTGCGACGGAAGATGACATCAATGAGGCATTGGAAGTTGTTAAGATTTATCGTGACGCTGAGTTTGAAGGTCATGTATATCTGATGCCAGTTGGCGGTGTACAGAGCGTATATGCCCTAAACAACAAAAATGTTGCGGCCGCAGCAATGAAACACGGTCTTCGTTACAGCGATAGACTTCATCTACCTTTATTCGGTAATGGATGGGGAACCTAAACATGAAAAGAGAAATCCGACTTATTAGTGAACAAAATCCCAAAGTATATACTATTATTGGTGATGATGATTTGGGTGACGGAGTAAAAATTGAAGTATGGGATGATACTGAATTATCTGGAAGTCTTTGCTTTGATATTCCGGAAGCACTAGAGATCGCCAGGGTGATCCTTGTAAACTACCAAACAATAATTACAGAATTGAACCCTACAGCAGAAGAATAAGAATGAACAAAAAAGCGATCAAACAAAAAATAATTGAATATTGGGATCGTCAGCCCTGTAACATCAATCACAGCAAGAGCGAGATCGGGACATTTCAATACTTTGAAGAGGGCGCTGCTAAACGGTATACAGCAGAACCACATATCAAGGATTTCGCACGGTTTCATCTATACAAAGGTAAGCGTGTCCTTGAGGTAGGATGCGGTATCGGTGCCGACGCAACTGAATTTGCTAAGGCAGGAGCTGAGTATGTGGGTATTGACATTAGTCAAGAGAGTTTGAATCTCGCTAAGAAGCGATTTGAAGTCTACGGTCTTGATGGACAGTTCCATCTGCGAAGCGGGGATGAGGACCTTTCTGATCTAGGACAGTTTGATCTAATCTATAGCTTTGGTGTGATCCATCACTATCCTGATATTGACCAGACTCTAGACAATCTTCGTAATTCTCTGAAGTCTTCGGGTGAGCTAAAGTTCATGGTCTATGCCAAGAATAGCTGGAAGTATGCCATGATTCAGTCGGGCTTAGATCAATTTGAGGCACAGTCAGGTTGTCCTTATGCAAATGCATATTCTACAGAAGAAGTTGAGACTCTGCTAGCAGGAAAATTCAACACGACCGAAATCAAGCAAGCACATTGTTTCATGTATGATGTTCCTAAGTATAAGCAGAACATTTTTGAATTGGAACCTTGGTTTGCAGCCATGTCTGAAGAGATGCGTGAAACAGTGCGACGATATATGGGATGGCATCTGCTGGTATCTGCAACAAAACCATGAGTAACTACGACAAAAGAATTGCATTTCTGATCAGTGACCAGCACCTTATTACCCACGGTGGCATCGGTCAATTTGCTAAGGGATTCACAGAAATGTGTTCCCGTATTGGTTGGAAAGTTGATATCATTCTAGATAAGACACCAACAAATGATCTGGCTAATATCGTTAAATCATTAGGTGCAAATATCATATATCCATCTGATGGCCTGCGATACACAGAACACACTGCTACCTTTGCATTTAGCGATAGCATTAACTTTGAAAAAATGATAAATTTTAGAAAAAGTATAATGCTTGCATTTCAATCCAACATTTATGACATGATGTTATGTAATACTCAAGAAGCAATGAGTGCTGCCTACGCTATGGGCATAGGTAAATATCTGCCAGTGGTATTCTATACTCATTCATACAGCATGGTTTTTCGCGATGAGCAAGACTTTAGCGATGTATGCATAGACGAATATCACGGCTTTTTCAATAAGCATATGGAGCTGTCTCATATCTTTGTGGGAACTCAATCACAAAAGAATGTAGATGAGATGACTAAGTATGGGGCAAAGAATGTATCACTCTTGCGTATGCCATTGAGTGAACGAGGATTGCTTGAACCTAATCATGGTCCTCGCAGTGGTGTACTGTTCATTGGACGATGGGAAGAGCGCAAGAATCCTGCTGCTTATCTTAAAGTGATGAAGGAAACAGGATTACCCTGTAAAGTAATGACAAATAACAATGGTGCTAAGAAGTTTGAAAAAGCGTTCAAGGAGGCAGGCATCACTGATTATGAAATTAAGGTATCTATCATAGGACAAGAGAAGGTAAACTTCATCAAAGGCTGTAGCGTTTTCTTTATGCCAGCATTAGGCGAGAACTATCCGTTCGCGTTTAGCGAGTGCTTGGGTCACGTGCCATGTGTAGTGTTGGATAACCAAGATTGGTCTGACAATTTTGATGAAAAATACTTCTATAAAGAAACCTTAGCAACTGCCGGTGATAGAATAAAACTTCTATATAATGCTACCGACTACTATAGCACCGGTGCATTGGACTATATCAAAGGTTTAGATGATGATACTGCTAACAGGTGGATAGAATTTTTGAACAACTTTGTAGCAAAGCAAAGTAAGACTAGTGCAGCAAAGATTAATAACTATGATACTACATCCTATCGCGACTACATTAAGGATTTGAGTCGAGGGCAACTAGCACGAGAAGATGTTGAAAGCGTATTAGCTAATAGACATAAGTTTAGGGTTATCTACACTGATGCTGATACATATCTGACAAAGGATCCTGAGTTTGTTCCTGATGAAGATATCGTAAGCACTAATTTATTTGAAGGGCTATAAATGAAAAAAGTATTGATCACTGGATGTTCGGGCTATATCGGCTCTCATCTCTGCAAGATGCTTGAGCATGAATATGAAGTTCATGGACTTGATGTTATGGATCCGCAACATCCTATCAAGAAATTCTTTAAGGTCGATATCAATCGCCCTATCTTGCATGACGAAGAATATGACGCAATTGTTCATCTGGCTGCACTCGTTAGAGTGGGAGAGAGCGAACAGATTCCGATCATGTACTATATCACCAATCTGAATGGTACGATGAATGTATTGAATAAGATTAAGACTTCTAACTTCATATTTGCTTCTACAGGTGCTACTGAGTTATGCAATAGTGCATATGCTATCAGCAAACGCGCAGCAGAAGATGTTGTGAAAGAATATTGTACTAAACACACTGCTACACCTTATACCATTTTCCGATTCTACAATGTGATTGGCACGTCCGGATATGATCCTACCAATCCAGATGGGCTGATGTATAAGATGTTGGAATCAAGTTATACGAGAGAGTTCACTATTTATGGCAGTGATTATGACACACCAGACGGAACCTGCATTCGTGACTATGTTCACGTTGATGAGATTTGCGAAGCGATCCGAATGGCTATTGAGCAGCCAGCTAATAAGATTGAATGTCTGGGACACGGTGTTGGACACACAGTTAGTGAAATGTTTGAACTATTCAAGCAAGTGAATCATGATGCACTTAATCAAGACACTGATGTCCCTGTCGTTACGAAGATTGGACCCCGTAGAAAAGGGGACATACCTTATAGCGTACTAGAAGATGTGTCCCCTTATATGAAAAATCTCTATACTATAGAAGATTTGCTCAAGTTACCTTAACTTACTTATTGATAGCGTCAAGATTGATAGCATTGCCACCCACTGGATAGATTGCGCCTGGGGCTGCTTGAGTGAATCCTAGTTGTCCTGGCTTAACATGTCGTGAAGTCCAAGGGCTTTCCATGATAGGACCGTAGCAACTTGCTAACTTAGCACCGTTAACAGGCTGTGCTTGCACCTGACATGGGAAGGACCATTGATTGCTCATTCCAGTTTCAGGTGTCGTGCCGATAGTGAAAGAACGAAATTGTGCTGGTGCCACTGCCCAAGAAGGAGCCTGCGGGTAACTTGTTTCTGGTGGAACACCGAACAACGACCATACTGTCTTAGAAGTATGATCTGGGGTATCACAAGAACCGTCTGCATTCACGGTGCGATTCATCAACTTTAGATTAGCAATTGCTGAACCATTGAGAACTGGACACACTGCCATTCCTTCTCTGAACTTTTTACCATTAACCGTCATCATTTTGCCGGTCGGTGTTGAAGGAGATGCTGCACATAATGCGTATTCACCCTTACAGATTCCGAGCGGGGCTCCCGCAAATGCCGGTGCACTTGATCCAGCAGTCAATAATATAGCGAGTGCTATTGCTAAGTTCTTCATTTAAGTTCTCCTTGTTTTAAATGTGCTACTATTTATTCTAGTGTATCAACAAGAAGCTATTTAGGATGTCATTACGATTTGCACCGTCGTCGCCTTCACCAGGCATGACGATGACATTATGCATCTTGCTTACGTCTGGTTTCTCTTTTGGTGCTGGGTGACTCATCATCTCATCATAAGTCCAGATTGAACTGGGCTCAATACTATACTTGGCTGCTAAACGCTGTTTGAATGCCTCTAGATTCTTGCGTGAAGCAAAATGCGTCCGACCCTTAGCATCCTTCTTGACCTTTATTCCGTCTTTTGCGATCAAGTCATTGAAGAGTTCTTCGGGAACGACCCGGCTGTTCTTTGTCTTCGCAAAATCAATCTGCTTCTCTTGGTTAGGCTTCGCGCCCATTGAATAGTTCATCTTGAAGTTTCCAGGAGCAGCACCTTGTGCGACACTGGCCAGCTTGGTATAAGCATAGAAGTCTACATTAGGATATTTACGGGCTAGGTTGTATGCATACTCAAGATACTGCGGAGAGAAAAAGTCTCCGGCATCGTGCCAACGAATGATAAGAGTAGTCTCGGTTCCCTTTCTCTTATCTATCTTCTGTAGTTTACGAGAGTTTTCCTGAATCTCTGCACCTAACATATCCATAAATCCTTGTGGATCATTGTACAAAAAGTTTAGTAGACGGGTCTGTCCTAGGCTGACGCCCTTCCATTGAACATATCCGCCCTTCATCGCATAGCAATAAGTCTGACATACTCCTGCTCCTGTACAAGTATCAACGATTATGAAGTCATTGGTGTCTTCGTTTACCGCTAGGCCTTTTAGTGCAGGCAGGCCCACATTGTAGAATGCACTAGCAGTACCATCACTGTGCTGCATCTTCTCGTTTTGCTTTAGTATCTTAGTGGGGCGTTTTGTTATAGAGCTACGGAGTTTGTCAAGATCATACTTCTGTCCGTCATCATTGACGATAGGAACATTGCTCCTATGAACATATGGAATCTTGAATCTATCCTGCTTTGTTTTGCCTGATACATATTTTTCGGTGCCTCGCGGAGTCTTCTTTGACTGACCTGTGTTGGGATCAATTATCGGGGTACCCTTGATGCGATCTAAATACTTGTTCATCTCGTCTTTTGACATAGTACGATGTGGTGCATCTAGTTTTGCTTCGTCAACCTCTTCTTCCTCAGGTGCAACGCCTTCGCTTTGCAAAAATTGATCAAGAGACATGACCACAAAGTTATCCGAAAACGGAGTTTCTGCCTTGACTTCCCGTGAGTTTTCGTTTATTATGTTAAGAATGCTACGAATATCCATTGTGACCCTATTATCTACTGTTATTTATCAAAACCTAAATTAGGAACTAAAAATGCAAGACACTAGCAATGACATTCTTTTTTATGCGGCAGGTGCATTAGCATCTATAGCTATTCTACTTATCTTGTTTAAAACCTTTCGAGACCGATGAACAATGAATATTTTTTATGTAAATACTAATGCGGAACTTGCTGCACAGTCCATGGTAGATCGGCATGTGGTAAAGATGATTCTAGAGACCAATTGATAAATACATTCATGTAAGGGAATACTACCATGAAAACATGCATGATTTGTAATAAAGAATACCGAGATTTAACAAAACACATTAAGATGGCTCATAAATTAACCAAAGATGCAGCATATGATTTAATGTTGCAGCACTTTCCTGAACTGTTTGCGTCTTGCACCGTATGTGAGGGGAAAATCAAAAAAACTGTGGGTGCTGGTGGAAAGATGACATGTAGCCAAGAATGCAGTAAATTAGCTAAAAGTAATGTTAATAGGGAACGGAAACAATCAACCGATGTCATCAACCGCCGAATACTGAACACTGATCAAACAAAAAAACAAGCTGCTCGTAAAAAAACTATGTTGGAACGTTACGGAAGTTTATATGCACCCAAAGATGCGGTTGCTAGAAACAATAAACTCAGGGGACAGAAACGCCCGCGATCAGTAGAACATCAAACCAATATCATTGATTCTAAAAGAAAAAACGGAACATTAAAGCATACCGAATTAGCTAAAGAGAATATCAGAAAAGGTGTTAATAAAGTTTATCAATCTGATAATCCGCCATGCACCATTTCATCCGGATCCCCAAAGGGGTATATTACCGGAACCATAAATGAAATATATTATAGGTCAAGCTACGAATTGAAGTTCTTAAAATATTGCCATAGTAATAATATTGATGTGAAATCCGCAAGCACTACGGAATTTAGAGTAAGATATGTAACCGATGATGGTAAGCAACATTATTATTACCCTGACTTTTATTTGCCAGATTACGATTGTATTATTGAGATAAAACCACTTGACATGATAACAGATTTAGTACACACTAAAAGTCATGCATGTGCGTTAGAATATAACTTTTCACTGGTAACGGAAGAAGAATTAAATGATCTGTCTGCGTTTTTTAAAAAACTTTAGGAGTAAGGTATGAACATATTTATGGTTGATCAATGTCCTGTGAGGTCAGCGACAAGTCTGGTGGATAAACATGTAATTAAAATGTGCGTTGAATCGGCCCAATTACTGTCAACGGCGCATCGCGTGATTGATGGTGAGGAATATACAGGTCAGTCTCAGTCTGGCCGCAAAGCAAAGAGATGGAGACTCAACAATGATCTTGATACTATTCTGTATTCTGCTACTCATATTAATCACCCGTCCGCAATCTGGACGAGACAGACTTCTGGAAATTATAATTGGTTGTATGATCATTTGGTTGCTCTTGGCAGTGAGTATACCCATCGCTATAATCGTAGGCATGTTACTATTTATAAGTTGGGCGTCATCTTAAAGAATCCTCCTGATAATATTCCCCAAGGTGCTATGACACCGATGCCCTCGTGCATGGATAAGGAATACATCATCGGTAATGATCCTGTGGAAAACTATCGCAACTATTATAACAAGGGAAAAACCTCTCTGCATCGGTGGACCAATCGTTTTCCTCCCGAATGGATTGAGGGAGAAATTCAAGCGGGGTCAGGACCAAAGCATATATACATTGCAAGGAATTCACATGTTTGAAAAACTCAAGAAATGGCTTATCAATGAGCCTGAACCCCCTCCGCCCCCTCCGGAACCCGAACCGAAGCCAAAGAAGCCCCGGGCGCCGAGAAAACCTAAGCCTAAGATAGAACTTAGTGCTAAGGAAAAGGCAACAGCAGCCGGAGAACCATATGTCGCTATTCTGAGTGTAGACCTTGATCCCAATGACATGGGCAACGGTAGTTTTGAACTCGATTGGAATCCTAAGTTTGTTGCTGACCTTGTAAAACAGGGATATATGTATGCTCCTAAGGATACGGATGCTATGATCGTGGACCGTTGGTTCCAGAATGTGTGTCGCAATATCGCACTTGAAATTTATGAGCAAGAGATTGCCGATCCTGAAAAGCGTGATGAGAGTGATGTCCGCGTCATTCGCCAGCGTGATATAGGTGACGGATTTACTGAGGTTAGCTGATGAAAACTTTTCTATCTAACGAGAATATAGACCTCGCCATCCAATATGCCTTGGGCAATGATGAGGTCTTTGAATCCTTAGATCCAGGCTACCGAAATCTATTTCTAGCAATCTTGGGTGACAGCAACTCCTCTATGCTCAGAGAAGCTATGGTTTTGCGTATGCTCAACTACGTTTCTTATCCAGAAAAACATGGAATGGATGGCTATTGCCCTGTTACCAATAAGGAAAAGGAAGCAAAGCCTAAGTTTATCGTAAAAGGGCAAAAAATCGGAGCTACAAGCGGCAACTTTAATGACATGACTATTGAACTTCTTGACAAGAAGGATGGGTGTGACGTTATTTGTGCTGGATTCTATGAAGGAAGGTTTCTCTACATCGTTGAGATTCCTTACGAAGTTATCAAGCCTAAGCTACAGACTAGAGTTGATAATGCTAAGATTGGCAAAAGAGTCGTGTGCGAGTTTGGATACAAGAACTACGATCATGATAGTTTGCAGGTCAAGTATCTAAATGAAGCGTTGATTACTAAAACCAACAGCCTGTCAAAGCCTCATTTTGAGATGCTCAAAAGGCGGTATAATGCATCTAGCTGATGTGCTTAACAAGCGATATTCTACTAGGAATATGAGTGATGCTGACTTTGAGGCAGCATTACCTACGCTTGCACAACAGCTAGAACAGACCAGTTTCTACTTCTCATATACTGACGATGAAATGCGTAAGGATTGGAAGAAGCTGTGCGATTGGACTACAACCGAAGACAGCATCAACTCTACTAGTCGCTTGGGTATGAAGCTGAGTGAGCATTTCTGTCCTAACTTTTATGACATTGAAAGCGCAAGCGGAACCAGTTACAAGAGTCTGTGGACTGCTAAGAACCTAGAAAAGATTCTGCGTTGGAATCGCAAGAGCCATAGCACGCCTTACTTGAGTGAAATCAAGCGTGGAATCTATTTCTGCTGCGGTCTTACTAAGAACACAATGTACCGTCCTCAGATGATGAAGCTGGCATGTATCAAGTATCGTCCCGAGCGAGTGCTTGACCCATGTGCAGGCTGGGGTGGCAGAATGCTAGGGGCAGTGAGTTACGGAGCGCATTACACTGCGTTTGAACCTAACACAACTACCTACGCTAATCTAAACAAAATAGTAGACTTCTTAGGAATTCGTGATAAAGTCACATTGATATGTGATGATGCTAGGAATATGTCACACTACAATATTCCTAAAGTTGATCTAGTGCTGACCAGTCCTCCGTATTTTGATCTTGAGGTGTATGCTCATGAGGATACACAAAGCATCAAGAATATGAACACATATCAGGACTGGGCTGATGGATTTTTACGAGAGATCATTAAATCAGGTATTGATCATCTAAATGAAGGCGGTGTAAGCTGTTGGAATGTTGGTAAGGTTAAGAACCGAGATATGAATGATGATGTCCGTAAGTATCATAATGAATTTGGATATGATATAATTGATACTCTTGCAGTAGATAGTAGCAAGCGACAGAGTAACCAAACATCTACGAAAAATGCTAAAAGCAGCGATAATACAGTTGTTTATGCTTTGGATAATTTCGCTTGACAAGCACCTAAAATGGTAATACATTAATTTTATCATCAACGCATTAGGATTGTATTATGTCCAAGAAGAACAATAATTTTCCGCTTAAATGGGTACCCAGCAAGGTAAAACGCACTCGCAGCGTCAATAACAAACTGGCCCGCAAGGCAGGCGAGTTTTACGTTAAGACTGTGGCGCAGCGTCTGGAGGAAGTGAATATACCGAGTAATCAAGGATTACATGACGCGATTGAAGATTACTACAAGAAGGGAATCACCTTCTCGCTAAAGAACTTGCCCAAGCATAGCAAGGTCAAGATTAAACATATCCTGATTGATGAAGATATTCAGCGTGAGATTGATGAAATTCACGTAATGCACATCATTCAAGGATTTGACGAGCGACGAGTGAATCCCATCTTTGCTGTTAAGTTTCCCGGAGAAGATAATTATCATTGCACTGACGGACAACATACTGTCGTGTCTTTGGCTAAACTTGCACAGGCAGGTCTCATTGATGAAGTAGATGAGAATGACTGGGAAGATATGGAAGTTGACGTTCTTTACGTTGAGACTTCAGACCGCTCATTTGCCCGAGAACATTTCGCATTCATCAATGGTGTTGGCAAGAAGAAAATTGACGAATATGATCATCACAAGCAGCGCGTCTTGAGCTATCGGTTGGATGGTAATACTACCAATCAAGAATATGCGCTTGCTGCTGAAAAGCAAACTATTTGCGAAAATAGTGATGTCTATCCTATCAGCAAGGAAGACGAAGAAAATCTCGGTATTCCCGGTACTCTGACTCACCTGGCTGCTATCAAGACGATGAAGCCTGAGATTTTAAATTTTACTGTTAAGAATCACAATAGATTTTGGAATGATGAAGTTGTAGAGGCTGCTGAATTTAGTTTTAACAAACATCTTTATAATACAGCAAAGATTCCTGTAGATAGCCCTGAGTATGTAGAGTTTTTGACTAATCTGAATGCTATTATCAAGGAATTGTTTACTAATCCTGGACAACTATTAACTACAGTAGGGGACGCATATGCTGCTTATTCAAAAGCAGTTTATGGAACTAGTAAAAGTTTACATGATACTGCAATTCTGAACGTATGTCTTAAAATTTACCAAAGACTTGGGGGTAAGTATCCTGTTCCTGACATGGTGCTATCCCACAGCGAAGCAGGGAAGGATCTTTATGACTTCTTGCCCGCTAGTATCAAGGTCCAGGTTAAGGCTCTAGGAGCGAAATAATGAAGCGTTTTCTTTATATTATCCAGACACAGCACAATAATATTTTGGGATTTGGTGTGTGTGCTTCTCCTGGCAAGAGGTTGCAAGACTATGTAGCACACAGTGCCTGTAAGCAAGAGTTTGCTTGTTTGTACTACGGTGAGAAGACTGACATAGATGCTCTTGAAAAATATATTAAGAACGAATGGTCCAACATTCGTCTTAATATCAATGGCAAGTGGAAGTGGGAATGGATTAATCCTGAGGCAAACAAGTCAGTAGATGAACTGATTGCTCTGGTTGATACCAAGATTGCTGGTCATCCTATGAAAAGCGTAGGTAAGCTAAAACCTGATTTTCTCCCATTCAAAAACTATTATTCCAAAACCCCTGTCAGAAAGGATGTTTTAGATTTTGATCCTACTAGCTTTTTAGATTTTCAGGCTTGACAACCTCTAAAATACCAGCTATAATATGTGTATAAATAGAGAAAGCATCCGATGAAGTACGCACTCATAGACACAGCAAATTCATTCTTTCGTGCCAGGCATGTTGCTGCGAAAAATGAGGATAAATGGGTCAAAGTAGGAATGGCGATGCACCTCACGCTCTCATCTGTAAATCAGGTTGTGCGTAAATTTGGCATTGATCATGTCGTCTTCTGCCTTGAGGGCCGTTCTTGGCGTAAGGAATTCTACAAGCCGTATAAGGCTAATCGTATCGCAGTGAATCCTACTGAGGCTGAAGTTGAAGAGAACCAGATGTTCTGGGAGACATATGATCACTTCACGACCTATCTGCGTGACAAGACGAATGCCAGCGTACTGCGCCATCCCAATGCTGAGGCAGATGATATCATCGCTCGTTTCGTTCATCTACATCCTGACGATGAACACTTCATCATCTCCACTGACTCTGATTTCGTGCAATTGATCGCAGAGAATGTGCATCAATATAACGGCATGACGAATCAGGTGATCAAGTTGGATGGCTACTATGATGATCGTGATCGTATCGTGAAGGATAAGAAGACCAAAGAACCCAAGCTGCTTGAGGATCCTGAGTATCTCCTGTTCAAGAAGATCATCCGTGGTGATGCTACTGACAACGTGTTCTCTGCATATCCGGGCGTTCGTGAGAAGGGTTCTAAGAACTCTATCGGCATCCGTGATGCATATGAAGATCGCAACAAGCAAGGCTTCAAGTGGAACAACATGATGTTGCAACGCTGGACCGATCATGACGGCGTTGAACATCGTGTCAAGGACGACTATGAACGTAACCGTGCCCTTATTGATCTCACTGCACAGCCGCAAGAGATCAAGGATAAGGTTGATGAGGTCATTCGCAATGATGTACGCATTGCTACGACTCCTCAGGTAGGAATCCACTTGATGCGTTTTGCTGCAAAATACGAACTGACCAAGATTTCCGAACAAGCAGAGACTTATGCGAAGTGGCTCAACAATCCTTATAAGGGAAAGTTAGTAGAGGTGTAATATATGTTTTTCTTCATAGGAGATGAAGCACCACTACAAGCACTGCACAAAGTCCACGATAGGCTCTATCTGGATGATGGATGGTCCTCTACTGTAGTGTCAGGTGAGATGGTATGGTTTAAAGGATATAGCACTGACTGCACTCTTTCAGATGATATTGCTGCTGTAGTTTCTCATGGATATCGTCCTGCAGGTAAATGGTGTGCTATCGTATCGTATGGTGATAATTATGAGATCATGCATCCTCCTCTAAGAGGGTTTCCGCTGTATGAGAGAGACAAGTTTAGTAGGACAAATCTAAAATTAGAAGCATATACACCAGTATGTTACGACGGACCTCATATCAATGAACAACCGGCTCTTACTTTAGAACAAGCATCGACCATAATCGGTGATATTCTCGTAGAAAATACGGTCAATTTTTTGAAATATACCAAAGTTAACGAGATGAATGTATTATGTTCTGCTGGACTTGATACGATGACATCTTGGGCGATACTAGATAGCGTTACTAAAAATTACACACTACATGCTTATGTTCCTAAACAAACTGATAGAACATTACATGAACATTTAGGAAGGATCCGTGAATACGAATCTGATCTTTTAGATAAAGTATCCCAAGATTATTGGGGATATGATGTGATGAATGCATTTAAGGACCTTAACTGGTATGCCACTGGGTACTATGCAGAAACTATGCAACTCCGTCATGGAGCAGGGCAAAGAGCAGTCGCTAATTATCAGGGTAAACATACACTAGAAATGCTTGAAGAGACAGATTATCTCTACTGGTTTATACAAAGGGCTGATATTGCTAAGAGACATGATGGTGACAAATTAATTTTTAAGGATGAGCAAGAATTAAAAGACTATATATATCATACGATTTTCCATGACTATCAGATGTGGCACATTGATAATAATATGACGTTCAGTCCGTTTGCTGATTCTCGCATCGCTCAAGTTTCTTATAGAATGTCAATCGCAGATATGACTGCTAATTGTAAGAACGGTGATGTTCAGCGTAATATTATTAAACGATTCAAGCCTGAACTTCTATCTTTGGTCTCAGACTACAAGAATTCAAAAGATGTATGGGCTAACTTTAGGAAGAACTTCGCTAATATAACTTTAGATCCACAAGTAAGGGTGAAAATACGATGAGCCAAAGCATTCATAGTAACTATTTTTGCAAAGATTGCAAACACAGCATGGTCTCCTTGGGTGCCCGTATCGGATCTATAATTTTTGATTTAGGTAAAGTACCAAATCATGATTATAAATGCAAACTATCATATCAAGAAAAATCAGTGGACTATAATCTAGTAACTGGTCCCAAGAAGATAGAGGCTTATTACGAAAATTGTTCTAGCTGGAGATCGCCGTTTAATGATCGTTGTGGCCCTGAAGGCAGACACTGGACACCAAAACACAAAAAAGATTTATTTTTAGCACTTACAAAGGAGAGGTGAATGAGTGAACTAATCGCAAAACCAGTAGTAAAGAACCAGTTTTGGATTGTTACTGATGGTGAAAAGAAAGTTGGTAATGTAACTGCTAATCATCAAGGATATGGAGTACAACTTAACGGTACCTTTATTCAGTTCAACAATACTGACGAGATTAAAAAGACTACCAAGATTAGATTTGAACCATTAAAGTCTAATAAAACCAAGGCTGAATTACCTTACCCTGAGTACCCTAGGCCCGCTAGGACCTGTAATTCGTTGTTTGATATCAAGCGCGGATTACACCTGTTTACCAAGACTAAGAAGAGCAAGTGTCAATATGCTGCTGGATGGTTCGTGATGGATCAGAACAGCATGAAACAGGTCGTATTCTGTCCTAAGTATATCTTCATTCAGCGTTATCCTTATCAAGGACCGTTTAAAACGGAAGCCGAGGCAAATAGCATAAATATCTGATCATGCAATTTATGCACATAAAAAGATTTGTAGATAAGATGGCCGTCGTTGAGTCTAGGCAGACTAAAGATGTGGTTTTACCTATGATTGATGCCCGGGGATTGCGCGATGACATCACCAAATTACTATCGGATCTTTATGCGCTCAGTGCTGATCAGAATAAAAAAGAAGAAGTTATAGATATACAGGTAAAGGGTGGATCATTTAAATGAGCCGTAATCAGCCAAATGTCTTGCTTGAGCATGTGGACAAGAAGACCTACAAATGCGATCAGATCGTAGAAGCTTCTGGAATATGGGCTGTCGTATTTGATGGTCAACCTATCAACCTGAAATCCTTTCATTATCTGACAAACGATACTGCGCCTAAATATAAGAAGACCAGCTTCTCTAATCCTGGCCATGCTAGAAACCTCTGCCGCAAGTTGAACGCACAGTTCAAATCTGACAGGTTTACTGTAGTCTTCATGAACAGCGGCACTACCGTTTATCCCGATGACCTACAGGACTAAAAAAGAGATCACGGAGAAGGTTCTTGATGAGTTAAAGGACGATCCCGATAATCCATGGAAGAATCTCACTGCGGATAAGGTGATCTTTCATT
>Ga0316223_1001382_pt1 | contig 23041 bp, 20 predicted proteins | sample TBH18009metaG_FD_206007 | JGI IMG/M metagenome (GOLD analysis project Ga0316223, IMG submission 206007) | Freshwater microbial communities from Trout Bog Lake, Wisconsin, USA - TBH18009 | ecosystem: Environmental > Aquatic > Freshwater > Lake > Hypolimnion/Profundal zone | place: USA: Wisconsin...
CCATCGTGTTGATCCGCGGTCATGTGAAGCTCATGACAATGCTGGAAGGGATAAAACGTTCCGGACTTGTGCGAATCCGGTAGGGACAAGCCGGGCCATGACGGAAACGGAGTGACTGTATGTCAGTTTCAAAGCCGATTAGTATAAGACCCTCAAGCGTCGGATACGGTAGTGCATGATATTCCGGCTGGCGATCCATGGCCATCGGGTCAGACTTGCCCTGAAGCCGGCCGGGGATAACACTCGACGGAATTGCACGAGGAAATCACCAATGCCCAGCACCTACGACATCATTATCCGTGGCGGCATGATCATGGACGGCAATGGCGGGGCGCCCTTTATCGGCGACGTGGCGGTCAAGGACGGCGTGATCCAGGCGGTCGGCGTCGTTGACGGCACTGGTAACGAAGAAATCGACGCCAAGGGCCTTTCAGTCACGCCCGGCTTCGTGGACCTTCACACGCATTACGACGGGCAGGCAATGTGGGATTCCCACCTCGCCCCTTCGTCATGGCACGGGGTCACCACCGTCGTCATGGGCAATTGCGGCGTCGGCTTCGCGCCCGTCCGGAAGAACACCCGGGACGCCGTCATCGCGCTTATGGAAGGCGTCGAGGATCTGCCCGGCCCCTGCCTGAACGAAGGTCTCGACTGGACCTGGGAAAGTTTCGCGGAATATTTGACCGCGCTGGAACGCCGCAAGCACGACATCGATTTCTGTGCGCTGCTGCCGCATGCGCCGATGCGCGTCTATGTCATGGGCGATCGTGCGCTGAATCTGGAAGACGCCAACCAGGAAGACATCGCCCGCATGCGCGAGATTACGGCCGAGGCAATCCGAGCGGGGGCGTTCGGGTTTTCGACGTCGCGGACCATCGCGCACAAGACCCTGGCCGGCCATCACACCCCGACGCTGCACGCCCACGAAAGCGAGTTGATGGGCATCGCGATGGGCATGAAGGACGCCGGCGGCGGCTTTATCGAAATGACATCGGACTGGAATACCCCCGATCCGGCCACCGAGTTCGCCATGGTCCGGCGCATTATGGATGCGTGCGGCCGGCCGCTGGTGTTCTCGCTGAATGAACGCCATGACCGCACCACCGCCTGGATGGATCTGCTGGAACTCTCCACACAGGCGGCGGCCGACGGCCTGCCGATCCGCTGCGTCGTACCGCCCCGCCCGATTGGCGCGCTACTCGGCTTATCCGGCAGCCAGAACCCGTTCGCTGGGACGCGCACCTATCGCTCCATCGCCGAAAAGCCGCTGGCTGAACGGGTTGCCGCGATGCGGGATCCGGGGATACGCGCACAGATCCTCGCGGACGATCCCCGGGAGTTCAATAAGTGGTCGCTGCTGAGCCGTGTCGGCTACGAGCGTATGTTCCGCTTCAGCGACCCGCTGAATTACACGCCGTCGAGCGAAGACTCCATCACCGCCATCGCCGCTCGATCAGGCGTGACGCCACAGGAAGTCGCCTACGATATGCTGATCGAAGATGACGGCAAGGACTTCATCTTTGCCTGTCTGGTCAACTACGCCCACTACAATCTGGACGCGGTAAAGACGATGTATGCCCGCCAGCACGTCATTCCGGGACTGAGCGACGGCGGCGCGCATGTCGCTTTCATTTCCGACGCGTCGTTCCCGACGTTCCTGTTCACCTACTGGGGTCGCGACCGCGAAGATGGCCGCATGCCGCTCCACGATTTGGTACGGCGCCAAACCCGCGAGCCCGCTCGGTTTGCCGGGCTGATCGACCGAGGCGTGCTGGCGCCGGGTATGAAGGCGGACATCAACGTGATCGATTTCGCCAATCTGGCGTTGGAGCGCCCGACCATGGTGGTCGATCTGCCGGCGGGCGGAAGGCGGTTGATGCAGAAAGCGCGGGGTTACACCGCCACCGTGAAGGCGGGGCAGGTGACCTATCGCAATGGCGAGGCAACCGGCGCGTTGCCCGGCGGGCTTGTGCGGGGACTTTGTAATGCCCAGTGAGACATATGGTGGCTTTTTGCATGACCGCGCGAAAAACCACTTCGGGTCCAAATGCGTTACGACCGATTGGCGTCCTGGCGCAGGAACCATCGAACAAGGGCGGCGATCCCAAGGGCCGTGGTCAGATAGATGATTCCCGCAAGCCGCCAATTCTTGAACAGCAGCGCGACCGCCGCGACACCACCCACCGTGCTTACGGAAAATAACCACAGAACGGGATAACGGCTAAACATCGGGACCTGCGCATTGCATTAGCCGGCTTCATGAACGTCCGGTTGACACTACCGCCTGCATCAGATCCGCGCAATCTTTGTCCGTGTACAAAAAAGTCTCCAACGGCCGGGTCCGAATGACTGATGTCAGATGGTCGGTCCTGGCTTGGTCGAGTGTTCCGAAGAATGCAGTCAATGCTGGTTCCGGATCACCATCCAGGATAACCCCGATGCCATTGCCCTGAAGCCATGCCGCGGTGGCACATCCGTTGCGGGCGATCGGAATCGCGCCGAACAGCCCACCTTCGTAAATACGATTGGGCAATAGCCAATCGGAGTTCGCGCCCGCTTCAAAATAATCTATTGCCCAGGCAAAATGGACCCCGCGATAAATCGTGCCAAGTTCGTTCCGCCGGTCGTACGGGCCGAGATAGCGAAGCCCGGGCGTGGACGCGATGACCGTATCGAAATCCGGGAGGACGTCGCGCGCGATCCGGCCGCGAATGATCACCTCAACCTTGCCTCGCTGAGATCGTACGAGGGCAGCGAGCAAATCGAGGCTACGCTGGCAGCGAATCACACCAAACCAGCCGATCCGCCACGGCGGCCCGGCGGGACGCGCGACACCCCGCATCGGCTCAAGCTCTCTTTTGCCGCCAACCTCGCAGCCCAGTACCTTGTTTTCCACAAGATGCACCGGCGGCAGATCGCGATAGCGGGCCGCGAAGTGCGACCGTATGAATTCCGGGGAACTGACGATCAGCCCCTCACACCGGCGTAACAGGCGTGCTTCCAGCAGCCGCAGCAAACGGCCCTTTGGTCCGGGATCGACCATCAGCCGGTGCACGTCCAGGCACTCGTAGATCAGACGTGCATTGGGCGCTGTCTGATCGCGGGCGCGATTTGCGAGCACCAGGGTTTCGAGTTGCCGCGCCAGAATGACGTCCGCTCCAATCAGGGCGTTTCGCCAGTGCCGCATGGTCAGGGCGGCGCGCAGGACCGCGGCAACCCGCTGGCCAAGACGACCGCCTTGCGTGTGTCCCAGGCAATTCGCCTCCAGCCCGGCGGGAGGCGCCCCGCGGCTGAAACCGAGCAGCGTTACATCGACGTCGGCGGCGCGCAGCATTTGGATGCGGCGGTGAACCGCCGGATCGTTCAGATCGTGAACGAAGTAAACGACCTTCATGCGCGGAAGCCCAATCTGGCCAGGCGGGCTTTGATCGGCATCGCGAAGTGCCGGACGGACCCGGGACGCCGAACGGCCTCGCGGGCCAGGGCGATCAATCGGCCCGCTTTGATTGCGTTCACCATGGCGACGAAGCCGGCGGCATCTTTCAACCGATTCAGATGCAGGTGCATCGCCGCCAGTTCCACCGGCCCAAGGCGGGATTCATACTTTGCCAGGAAGCGCAAATCCGCCGCGATCATCGCCTGTGCCTGCGCGGCGGCAAGCCGGTGCGAAATGGAGCCGGACGATGTCGTATAGATATAGCCCGCCGAACGCCGGCGTCCGTAACGGGCGCCGCAGGCCAGGGCCTCCGCCACCAATATAAAGTCTTCGCCGATGCGCATCGCGGGATCGTAGCGAAGGCCGTGGCGCTGCAGGAAATCGGTGCGGAAGAGCGGTTTCAGATAGCCGTCGCCGCGGTTGCGGGCGAACATGAGATTCCGCAACACGTACCCCGCCAGATTGAGGGGCTCGATCGTTCCGTCGAGTGGTTCATCAAAAAACAGTTCGCGTGCGCCGGACTCGGCGGCAATCCACATGTTGTCGGTGATGATGTCGAGGTCTTGCGTCTCGGCTGCCTCTATTAACGTAGAGAGGCGATCCGGCAGCATGGCGTCGTCGGCATCCAGGACCGCGATCCATCGGCCGCGCGCCACCTTGAGAGCGGCATTGCGCGCCGCCGACGGGCCGCCATTTACCGCCAGCCGAAGATAGCGGACATTGGGGCCGCAAAATGGTAACACAGTAACTGCGGTTCGGTCGGTGGATGCATCGTCGGCAACAACCACTTCAATCGTCGGACCGTCCTGGGTGAGGGCACTGGCGATGGCGCCGCCGATAAACCGCGCGGCATTCCAGGCAGGAATGATAATCGTTACGTCTGGTTTCATGTGTGGATGTTCAATACCCGAATCCCGAAGCGCCGGGCAACGGAATTTATGTCGATTTCGGTGGCATGGTTGCCTTCGCGGCCTGTAAGGATTTGCCGGAGACGGCTTTATTGACCGGCAGAATATGACTGTCTGTCGTGTTTAGTAATATTCGTAACCGTTTTGTTTCTGCCGTATCGATCAATGAGGATAGCATGCCGGTTCAGGTTGACGTCTGCGTTTGCACCTATCGCCGAGCCTCATTGGCTGACACTCTCGGATCCATCGCCGCATTACAGATACCGGCCGGGATCAAAGTGCGGGTGATCGTTGCTGACAACGACGACACTCCCTCGGCCCGGGTGCTGGTGCAACACACCACGCAGGCATTGGGGATCAACTGTCTTTATGTACATGCGCCGGCGCGCAACATCTCGGTCGCTCGCAACGCATGTCTGGATGCGGCCGATGCGCCATTGATGGCCTTTCTCGACGATGATGAGACCGCGACCGAATCGTGGTTGGAGAAACTTATTAGTTCGCAACGATCAACCGGCGCGACAGTCGTCTTCGGGCCGATCATGGCGATTTATCCGCCCGAACCAGCCTGGTTGCGCCAGGCCGATCTGCACTCCATTCGGCCGACGATTCGCAAATCCGGTGAGATCGACACCGGCTATACCAGCAATGTCCTTATTCATCGGGCGGGGCTGTCGGACGCATCCCTGGCTTGCCGCTTCGACCCGGGTTTAGGACGCAGCGGTGGCGAGGATACGGAATTCTTTCGCCGTTTGCACGAGCTTGGCGCTCGGCTGACCTTTTGTTCGGATGCCTATGTCAACGAAATCGTCACGCCAGGCCGAGCGAATTTGGTTTGGCTGCTGAAGCGGTCGTTTCGGTCGGGTCAGACATACGGCCAGCTATCAAACGGCGGCCGCCGAACCGCGACAGCCGTGGCGGCGATCGGGAAGCTCGTTTATTGCCTGGCCGGTGCCGGATCGCGTGCGGCATCGCCGCCCGGCTGGCGCCGGCTTCTGGTGCGTGGATTTTTGCATGCCGGCGTTGTGGCAAACAGCATTGGCCTGCGGAATTTACAGTTATATTAACCGAATGATCATATTGTGGCGTCGGTTCTGTAGCATGACGACGCGCTGTGCAAAATATCGTAGTCAATCGAGCAAGACGAAATCGGTATTATGATATGTTATCGGAACCAGAATCGTCTCATTAAATACCATTTCCTCCGGAATCCAATCGCCTGCCTTTGAAGCGCGATTTTTTGCATGTATCGGCCCATTTGTCGGATAACGGAACGACATGACGCGAAAATGTGCTTGCTGAATCAGCATTTTATTGGAAATGCTCGGAGATCAAAAACAACAATTGTTTGCTTGTTTTGCCCGATAGATATTCACAATGTGGTGATATCGAAGGAGTAGCAAGATGGCGACCGGCACCGAGACGACGATACCGCAACACCAGAGATCCTTTATGCTCTCCCCGTTCGCGCCGCCGCCGCCGGATGACCGGCCGGGCGGGTATGACTATGGTAACGACAATGCCCCGCCATCGGATGGTCAGGCCGTGCCGCGGAAGCTGGCGCGCCAGGCCAAGCGTTGCTTTGACGTTATCGTCGCCACGCTGCTCATTCTGGCTCTGTCAGCTTTGATGCTTGTGCTGGCCTGGTTGGTTCGCCGCGATGGTAAACCGGCGCTGTATCGGCATAAGCGCATCGGTATCAACGGACAGTCGTTCTATTGCATTAAGTTTCGCAGCATGGTTGCCAACGGGGATGAAATACTGGCCGATCTGTTAGCGCGCGATCCCGATGCCCGGGCAGAATGGGCAGCCACGCAAAAGCTGCGCCGGGATCCCAGGATTACGAGGGTGGGCGATTTCCTGCGAAAGACCAGCCTGGATGAGTTGCCGCAGTTGATCAACGTGTTGCGTGGCGAGATGAGTCTGGTGGGTCCGCGCCCGATCGTTGCCGCTGAGACGCATTTCTACGGCGATCATATCGAGGACTATTACGCTGCAAGACCGGGTATCACCGGGTTGTGGCAGGTGAGCGGCCGCAGCGATACCACCTATGAACGCCGCGTGGCCCTGGATGTTTCGTATGTTCGTAACTGGTCGCTGGCGAATGACATGGTCATTCTGATGAAGACACTGCCCGTTGTCCTGCTGAGGCGCGGCGCGGTTTGAAGCCGCTCATGCCGGCCAAGCCAGGCTACGCGGTGGGCGTAGTCTGGTCGGCGGTGAACGCGGCGGCTGGCGTCCTGTTGCCGTTTGTCCTGTTCATCTTCTTTGCCCGCCATCTGACGCCCGCCGATGTCGGCACCATCATGTTCGCGGCCGCCATAGCGGAAATTGTCAAGGCGTTCGGCCTGCCCGGCTTATATGAAGCGCTGCTTCAACAGCCCCGGCATTACCAACCCACTGCGCTTGCCGTGCTGCTGGTGACCGGTATGGCGCTCCTTATCGTCTATATTGGCGTCATGGCGGTGCTGGGCCATCTGATGCCGAACGTCGGTGCGCATGAGCTGTTGCTGGACCTGCTGGGTTTACGGATTGTATGCGACCTCGCCACCATTCAGCCGCAGGTGGCCCTGGCGCAAAGTCTGGCGTATGGCCGCCTGGCCGGGCGGTCGATCATAGCCAACCTCGGTGCGGGGCTGCTCGGCATGGCCGTGACCGTTTATGGCGAGCCGTTCCTCGGACTGACCGCGTATCTGGCGGGGCAGTCCGTCCTGATCTTTGTAACGACAGCGACCGGCGCGGGTGCTCTGGTCAGGCCGCGTTTCGTCCGCATTCATATGGCGGCAATGGCGCGCGAGGCATGCGCGGCTTCCGTCGTGCGACTGGTTGCCGCCGTCAATAATTACCTCGACCAGATTATCCTTGCTTCGAGTATTAGCAGTCTGGTACTGGCCTATTTCAATCTCGCAAAACGCGTGGAAATGACCTTCATTACTGCGTCTTCTTCGTTTTCCGGCATATTGTTTCAGCCGACATTTTCGATTCAGGCGCCTGACGCACGGTCTGCCGCACTGCGACGCAGTTTGGCGGTCATCGGGCTGATTTGCGGCGTACCGTGTGTGTTCTTCGTGGTCAATGCACAGACGATTGTCATGTTGGGCTTCGGTTCCGCGTGGCTGCCGGCCGCGACGGTAGCCTCGGTGCTGGCGGTCAGCGGCTTTATCCGAGCGCTGGGCAGTGTTCATGGCGCTTTGTTGTCGGTATCGGGATATAATCGGCAACTGATGTGGGTCACGACTGTATCGGCAATCAGCGGCATCGCGATCGTCGTCGCCGGCGCTGCCTTCGGACTGGTCGCGGTCGCCGTCGGGTTGGCGGTCAAGAACGCCTCGATTGTTGCCTGGATGGCCCGGCTCACCCGTGGATCGTTGCCTGATCCATTGTGGATCTATCTGCGTGACATCGTCAGTCCAGTTATCGTCATGGCAGTGGCCGGCGCAGGTGTATCGGCGCTTGCCCGGACTCAGCTTGCGCCGGACGGGCTTGGGCTCTTGGCGGCGTCGGGGATCGCCACGGCGATCACCGGCCTGATCTGCTTCGGTCCCACAATAGTCCCGCTTTATCGCAGCCGCACGCGGATACCGGCCGCACAATTCTAAACCCGCTTCGGAGTAAGGTGCAAAATGCAATCTAATGAAACTGGTTTTGACTGGATCCCGGACCTGGCGGCATTCGTGCGGCAACGCTGGCCAACCGTCGCCGTAACGACGGCGGCCGCCATGGTACTGGCCACAAGCTACATCGTTGTCGCTCGGCCAAAGTTCACGGCGACGGCCACGATCCTGATCGATACGCAGGCGGCGGCGTCGTTCCAGCAGCAGCCGTCGGTCGCGGACTCGCAGTTCGCCAATGGCATCGTGGAAAGCCAGGTCGAGGTCTTGCAATCCGCGGGCGTTGCGGTGGGTGTCGTGCGGAAGCTTGGACTGACCCGCGATGAGGCCTTCCTGTCGAACGGGCACAGCCTGATCAATAGTGTGATCGGCCCGATCCAACGCCTGTTCGCCGCCGCCTTGGTTCCGACGCCGGAGGGCGAGGAAACCGCCGCCGCGGAACTGTTGGACAAAATGATCGACGTCAAGCGGATCGGCGCGAGTTATGTGCTGGATCTGAGCGTGTGGTCGATCGATCCGGAGATGTCCGCGCGGTTGGCGAATGCCGTCGTTGATGCCTATGTCGAAGCCGGATTGAACGGCAAAAGTGATAACACCAGGCGGGCCAGCAACTGGTTGGAACAGCGTATCAGTCAGTTGCATGACCAGGCAATCGCCGCCGACCAGGCCGTGCAGACGTTCAAGACCAGCGCGAACATCGTCACCACCGACAAAGGCCTTATGAACGAGCGGCATCTGGGCGAGCTGAACAGCCAGGTCGTGCTGGCCCGGGCCCATACCGCGGAAGCACGGGGGCGGTACGATCAGACCCAGGCAATTTTGCGGAATGGTCTGTTCACCGGTGACGTTTCGGATGCGCTACAGAATCTTGTGATCGTCCATCTGCGTGAGCAGTACGTCGATGCCGCCCGGCAGGCGGCCGGATGGGAAGCCAAACTGGGTCCGGACCACGTCGCCGTAACGACGATGAAGGCCCGCATGAAGGACATCGAGACGCAGATACAGTCCGAAGTGCAACGGATCGCCAATGGATATCAAAACGACTACGATATGGCGACGAAAAGCCAGGCCGATATCGAGAGCCAGCTCGCCGGTCTGGTCACCGATGCGGATGCCACAAACAACAACCTGGTGCGGCTGCGGGCGCTGCAAAGTTCGGCGGACACCTATCGGTCCCTGTATCAAAACTTCCTGCAACGGTACACTCAGGCGGTGCAGGACCAATCGTTCCCGATTTCCGAGGCACAAGTGGTTACGAGTGCCCGCACGCCGCTGCGAAAGAGTCACCCCAAGGTTGCCATCATTCTCGGCGCCGCCGCTATGCTAGGTCTGACCCTCGGCTTCGCGATCGCCTTCTGCCGCGAGGCCATGGAAAATAGTTCCGCCAGCATCCGCAAGACAGCTCAGATCGCCGCAAGCCTTGGAATTCCGAGCCTCGGCATGCTGCCGATCGTGAAGACCCGCCAGCGTGTTGCGGCGGCTGAAACGGCCAGGCCGGCCGGGGACCGAATGATCGGGAACGTGCCGGAAACTCTACGACAGGCGCTGCTTTCGCCGACGGGTGCGTTTGCGGAAACGATTCGCGGACTACGCGTGCGGATGACGCGGACACACAGCGGTCCCGCCAATGTCCGTGTGATCGGCTGTGTCTCCGCCGAACCCGGGGAGGGCAAAAGCACGGTATGCGCCAACCTGGCTCTATCGCTGGCGCAGAGTGGTTTCCGTACGTTGCTGCTGGATGGTGATTTTTATAAACAGACGCTGTCCTGCCTGTTGGCGCCGGAACGCTTGTCCGGCTTCACCGCGGTTGCTTCCGGGACCATACCGGCGGCAAAGGCGATATGGCATCATAGCGAAACCAATCTCGACTTTCTGCCGGCGGATACGGGAGCACGACAGGTCGATTTCGGTAGCGCACAGGCGCGTCAACTGATTGCGCGGTTACGCGAGACGTATGAGTACATCGTCATCGATATGCCGGCGGTTTCGGCGGATGCACTGTCGGCCGCGGGTGCGATCGACGGCTACCTGCTCGTTATCGAGTGGGGCGTCACGCCGGTGGACGTGGTGAAGGAAACGATGGCCGATCTGGGCGACGGGCATTTCCTGGGCGCCGTGCTGAACAAGGTCAATTTCGCCAAATTGGCCCGTTCCCCCGCAGGCTACTACAGCCCGCTCGCCGCGGCGAAGACGCCGCGCGTGAAGACTGCCGCGTAAAGGATCGCAGACCATGCAACTGATCTATTTTCGCGGCAAACAGCAGAACTTCGGCGACGATCTGAACGCGGAACTGTGGCCTCGCCTGCTGCCAGGGCTGTTCGCGGCGGATCACCGGGCGGGCTTCCTGGGGATAGGCACGATCATCGGGATGAACCTGCCGTCCTGCGATTCATTGGATATATTCTCCAGCGGCGCTGGTTACGCCCGGTTGGACGATTGGCATCCAGGGCGGCGCGTGTGGTGTGTCCGCGGGCCGCTGACGGCGCAATTATTGGGCTGCTCGCCTGATGTTGCCCTGACCGACGGCGCGATCCTTGCGCCTGAACTGTTCAACGAGGCGGCGAGCGACCCCGGGGGGCATATCGGTGTTGTACCGCATTGGGAGTCGTTGCATTTTCCGGGGTGGACCCAGACATGCGAACAGGCGGGCATGCGACTGATAACCCCGATCGATACGCCGGCCAACGTGATCCGTGGCTTGCGCTCCTGCCGGCTGGTCCTGACGGAATCCTTGCATGGCGCGATCCTGGCCGATGCGCTGGACATCCCCTGGATACCGTTCATCAGCACCCGCAACGTATCGGCGTTCAAGTGGGTGGATTGGTGTCTGTCGGTCGGCCTGACGTTCGCGCCGGTGACCATTTCACCGCCATCGGTCAACGCGGCGCTTCACTTCGGACGGCCGGATCAGATGCCGCGCGATCAGCCGCGTGCATACGACGCCGAGGCGGCGCTTGCGGAGTATCGTGGGCGCCTTAACAGCGCGGCGGCGCCTGCTCCGGGCCGGGTGCGTGCCTTGCTGCTCGACGGGGCCAGGCGGGCGGCCAGCCACGGCACCGTGCTGGGGCGGGCAATGGGTTTCCATCCCGGGCGTACGGCAGCGGCATTGCGCCGGGCAGCGGACCTGCCTCCGGCCTTGAGCCGGCGATCGCTGCGGGTCAGCCTGCGCGACCGCATGATGGATCGTCTGTACGATCTGGCGCGGGACCATGCTGTGAGCAGGGAGCCCGCGAATGTCTCCGCCTAGGACCGAAGCGTTGAGTTCGCTACAGGCCCTGCGCGGTGTCGCGGCGCTGGGTGTGGTGCTGTTCCATTTGTTGACGTTCGAACAGACCTATATGCCCGGCACGCCGATCGTGCCGGCTGCGTTCGGAGTCGGGCGCGCCGGCGTTGATCTGTTTTTCGTACTCAGTGGCTTCTTTTTCGCCTGGACCACGATGACGAGTCCCGGCGGCGGCGGCGAAAGCGCGCGGTTTATGGTGCGGCGGCTGACGCGGATTTACCCGGCCTACTGGGTTTACTGCTTGTTGCTGCTGGCCGTGCATCTCGCGGTGCCCGCGCGTTTCCCGGCCGACACCGATGTTTTGGCAAGCGTTCTATTGCTGCCGACAGGCAGACCGACGCTGCTGCTGGTGTCCTGGACCCTGGTGTTCGAAGTCTATTTCTATCTGGTTTTTGCGGTGGTGCTATATTTTGGAGACACCGCCGTCAGGCGTCTTTGGATGCTCTCTGTCTGGGTTGGCGGCGTTGTGGCCGCCCGGTTTTTGCTGTCCCCGGCACGGTCGAATGTGGCGCTCGACCTGGTACTCAGTCCGCTGGTGCTGGAGTTCCTGGCCGGCTGTGTCGCGGCGATCATCAGTCAGGCGATTGCGCGCGTCGGTATGCGCCGCTCGGTTTCGGAGGCGGCGCTGTGGGGAGGATTGTCGGCCACCGTCCTGGCGTTCGTATGGACGGAAACTCTGTACGCGCATCCGTGGTGGCGCGTCTGCGCTTTCGGGATCAGCGCGGCCACGTTGCTGCTGGGATGCAGTGGTAACGAGGCATGGTTGCGCCGAACGCTGCCACGCGGCCTGGTGCTGCTTGGGGACGCCTCATACTCGCTTTATTTGTCACATCTGCTGACCATAGGCGTGGCGGGTTTGGTCTGGTCCCATTTTGTTGCCGGTCCGTCGCCGGTCAGCCATGCCGCCGGGCTTGCCTTCGCGCTGGGAGCATCCGTTATGATGGCACTGTTGGCATACCGCATGATCGAGAAACCACTGCTGCGCGGCATGCACCCGATCGATGGCCTGCTACGGCGGTTCGGCCGCGTGGTGCCGGCATGAGCGGGATCCTATCGACTGCCGAATCGGCTCCCGGGCCGCCCACGGTTATTGTTTGGCTGGTCTTCTGTGCGAGCGTGACCGCGATTCTGCTGGGGAGTTTCGTTGGTTCGGCCGGTGCCTATGCATTTCTGGCGTTGTGGATGATTCTGGGTGGGATTTACGCTCGGACCAGCGTACGGATTCTGAGTTCGTACGGAATGATCTGGGTGTTTCCGATCTTCGCCCTGATGTCTGTTCTTTGGTCGCAGAACTTCACCGATTCGTTGAAATTTGGCGCCGAATACGTTGGAACCGCCGGTTGCGCGATTTTGGCGGCCGCACTGCTGAAACCACGCCAGGTCATCTCCGCGTTGATGTGCTGCCTGTTGCTGACGGCGATCCTTTCGATTGCCGTTGGCAAAAGCGCTATGGACCCGCTGACCGGGATCACAACGTTCGTCGGTGTTTTTGAATCGAAAAACCAACTCGGTTTCTTTGTCAGCATCATGCTGCTTGGAAGTCTCGCATTAATCCTTGATGCCGGGCAGCCCTTGCTGTTTCGTGTGATTGGCCTGATGGCGCTCGGGCTGGACGGCCCGCTTTTGATTATGACCCGATCGGGCACGGCACAGGTGACCGCGGTGCTGGCATCGGCCGTTCTGGTCGGGAATCTGCTGGTTTCCCGGCTGCCCCGTTTCGGGCGGGCACGCCTGTTCTTCGCCTTTATCGTGATCATGCTGCCCTCGGTGGCACTGCTGGGTGTGGCCGGCGATGGGGTGCATGATTTCGTGGTTAAGGTGATGGGCAAAGATACGACGCTGACCGGCCGCACGCTGCTGTGGCACCACGCGATGGACCTGATCCCGGACCACCCCTTGCTGGGCTATGGTTTCCAGGCGTTCTGGAGACGGAACGACGTCCAGGCGGAAAGTCTCTGGAGCGAGTTCCATGTGCTGTCACGGCAGGGCTTCCACTTCCATAGCACCTACATGGAATCGCTGATCGAGGTCGGATTTGTCGGCACCGCTGCCCTGGTCTTAACAATAATTGGCGTCATCGGGGGGGTGGTGCGTTGGAGTTGGAGCACCGGATCGGTGCCGGCATCGTTTTTTGTTTCTATCATGGCGTGTCTGTTGATTCGGTCGTTTGTCGAGGTTGATGTGATGTTCCAGTTTCAGATCGGGACGTTCCTGCTGTTTCTGGCGGCCTATTACGGGTTTCTTCGACCACACGTTGGGCGCTGACACGGCACCAATCCGTTGCGATTAAAGCATAAGAAATAAAATGATACTGATTTATAGTTGATCGGCGGCCGATCGGAAATGTAGCCTTGCGGAATAACCATTCATCGTTCCGGAAGGCCCCATGACTGATTTTACGGTTACTTTGGATGCCGATGCGCGCACAGTGCCTTCAGCCCAAATCGAACAATCGCGGGTCGCGGTCGTGGTTCCGGTTTTGAATGAGGAACGCTATATTCGGGCCTGCCTGGCTTCGTTACTACCACAGGCGGAAGCGATCGATGCGGCAATCATCGTCGTCGATGGTGGCAGCACCGATCGCACGGTAGCGATCGTTCGTGAAATCGCGGCGGCCGGGGCTGACGTGTCGGTGCTGCACAACCCGCGGCGATTGCAGTCCGCGGCGATGAACCTGGCGGCACGCGAGGCGGCGCCGGAGATCGACACGCTGGTGCGGGCTGACGCACACGCATTGTATCCACCCGATTTTCTGCGCCTGTGCGTTGAGGCCTTGCGCGCGAGAGAGGCGACTTCGGTCGTGGTGCCGATGCGCACGGTCGGTCCGACCGGGATGCAACGGGCGATTGCAGAGGTGCAAAACAGCCGCTTCGGCAATGGTGGTTCAGCGCACCGTGTTGGCGGCCAGTCCGGCTTCGTCGAGCACGGCCACCATGCTGCTTTCGATCGCGACTTTTTCCTGAGCATCGGCGGCTACGACGAAGGATTCAGTCACAACGAAGATGCCGAACACGATGTGCGCGCACACCAGGCGGGTGGGCGTATTTGGATGTGCCGCGAGGCAACGATCGACTATCTGCCGCGCAGTTCATTGCGGCCTCTGGCCAGGCAATATTACCGCCATGGCCGGGGCCGCATGCAAACACTGCTGCGGCACCGATTGAGGCCACGTCCGCGCCAGATGGCCGCACCTGTGATCCTGCTGGCGTCCATTTTTGCCGTGATGATGCTGCCGGTCAGTCTTTGGTTCGGATTGATTCCGCTGGCCTATATCGCGACCTGCCTGCTGTGGGCGGTCGTCGCCTGCGCCCGTGCCCGTGATCTTGTATTACTCAGGATGGCGCCGGCGGTGATGACGGTTCATCTAAGTTGGGGGGCGGGATTTCTGAGCCGCCTGCTGGTGCGACCCGAGGGAAAGCAGACGGTAGTTCCGGTTCTGACGCCATTCGCAGCGCGTCCGTAGAGTGCGAAACCAGCCCCGTACGGTCTTTCATTGCCTGGATGCCATGCGCGGCGTCGCGGCCATCAGCGTGATGATTTATCATTTCAGTCCGTTTCTTTCCAACACGGTCGTGCTGCCGCATGCCTGGTTGGCGGTGGATCTTTTCTTTGTTCTCAGCGGATTTGTCATCTGTCATGCTTACGAACAAAAACTGCGATCCGGCATGGGGTTGTGGAAATTTTTGTTGTTACGCCTGATTCGCCTCTACCCGCTGTATATAGCCGGCACGGTGTTGGGCCTGTGCTACCTGCTTGGACGGGCGGAGCTGCTGTACCAGCCGTCCGGCGGTCTTTTGCAGATGGTTCGTGTGCTGGGACTTTCCGTTCTGTTCCTGCCAAACCTGTCCGACGTACCACACGGCCTTTATCCGTTCGACCTTGCTGCCTGGTCGTTGTTTTTCGAAATCGCGGTGAACGTGGTTTACGCGGCGTTGGCGGGTTGGCTGACGCAGCGCCGGTTGGCTTGTGTGGTCGCCGCGGGGGCGGTGGGCCTGATCGTCGCATTGATGGTCTATGGATCGCTGGATGTCGGCATGACGCGTCGCACGCTGGGCGGTGGGGCTGTGCAAGTGGTGTTTTCCTTTGCCATGGGCGTCATGATCTATCGCCTCCGCTCCCTGGCGCCCGGCACGCCCATCAAGGCGCCATGGGCCCTGGAGGGCCTGCTGTTATCGCTGGTGGTGATTTTTCTGATGCCTGCATCCGGGCTTTTTGACCTAGTCAGCATCCTGATTGTGTTTCCGGTCTCCATCATGATCGGCGCCCGGATCGAACCGGCGTTGGCGCCGCGGTTCAGCGTGCTATTGGGTTACCTGTCCTATCCGGTTTATGTGCTGCACACGCCGCTTGTGCTCATCGCGGCGGGTGCGTGGAAAGCCATTGTCAAGGATGAGCCAAACGCCTCGATGCCGGTGACCGGCATTATGTTCGCGTTGACGGTGCTGTTGGCGTCCTACGCTCTGACACGGTGGTACGATGTGCCGTTGCGGGCCTGGTTGGCCGCACAGCGCCGTGGTGGACGGCAATCTCCGGCTCAGTCTCGACCCCGGTCGACCGTCACGACTCCCTCGACCGCGGCATCGTAGAAACGGTCCCAATAAAGATTTGCATCATCTGCCGAGAAACGCATGACGGAAAACCGAGCGGCGCGGCGCATGGATGCCATGATTTGGCGGTCTGCTGTTACTTGGACGATCGCTTCCAGTGCGGCTTCCGCCAGACGCTGCACCTCGTCACGCCAGATTTGCACGAATTGCGTGCTTTGACGGTCTGATCGGCCAAGATGCACCCATTCGCCCAGCTCTGTCACGGGAAGATCGAGCAGGATACCATCCTGCATATGTGAAATGACCTCAGGCAGCGCCCCCTGGCGGGTGGCGATAACCGGCGTATGATTGGCCATGGATTCGATCGCGGTGAATCCAAACGTGTCGCCGAACGTCGGCAGCAGGGTGAAGTGGGCCTGGCGCATCAGGTCTTGCACCGCGGTGTTGGGCAGATTCTGATGCAGGCGAACGTTGGGCAGACCGAGGCGCGCCAGATAGGGGGGATAGACCGCGGCATCGGTTGGGTCGGTCCAGATCGTGCCGCCAACTTCCAGTTTTGAAACGATATCGACGATCAACGGCAGGCCCCGCTGATGGGCGAGTTCGGCCAGAACGACGGCGACGCACCCCCCCTTACGGGCGAAATGATTGCCGGTGAACACAACACGAATGGGCCCGTTATCGGCTGGGTCGAGCGCGTCCCCGGCCGCCGGGATCGCGATATTAGGATAGCGGACGTGCAGCTTGTCCCTCAGCTCGGGCATTTGGTCGCCGTGCTGTGCCAGGAAGATCCGGCGAGCGAACTCCGATATAGCAATGATGCCGCGACATCGCCGGCTGGCCAGCGATCGGGTGAGCATGTGCCATAATGGGGTGCCTTCCATGCCGAATGCGCGGGGCAAATGCGATTCAAACCCAATCACATACGGAAGCAGGCCCAGCGGAATGCGATTGAAAGCGTGGATGAGATCGAAACGTCGCAATGGCAACGGATTGAAGATGGTGGCACCTTCCAGGCGAGGCGACAGGTAGTTCAAGGGTGCGAAATTCCGACTATCGATGCTGTGCCGAGATGTACGCGGCCCGTTGAAGCGCCACGGATATCGGGTCGGAGCAAGAATGGACAAAGTCCGGTTCGAATGCATGGTGGATTTGACTTTCGTCCATTTCAGGGAAAACAAGAAGTGTTTGCTAACGGATATCACACAGTCGGGTCTGGCGGCGGCATTTTTTGTTCTAATGCGGGGAAATTCGTGAAATACAGCTCACCGGCACTCATTCTGATATGGCATCGGACACACGCCATGAATTTCATACCTCGCGCTATACCAAACCAAATTGGCAATCCGCGGCGGGGCGTCCCGCGGATCATCGTTTTCCATGCGTTGGTGGCTATCGCTTGTCTTTTTTCTGGTGGGGAAATCAATTCATGAATGCGATCCAGCAGCACGCAACAGCAATCACACGGCGATCATTGCTCGTGTTGGGGACGGCCGTCATAGGCGGCCAGGCGCCCCCGGTGATCGCGGTTCCTGATGATGCGCTGGGGGATGCTCTCGACACCCGTGATTTCATAACGCCTGGTTTCGTTACAGACTTCCGCACCTTACCGAGGTTCGCCAGCGGGCGGGTGCATCCGGGTCCGCCGCGCCCGCTGACTGATCCCGCATTCAAATGGGTTGCCGGGTATGTTCACGCTGGCGCCTCACCAGGATTGCCGCCGTATGTGCCGCTGGGCAAGCCATTCCCGGCATTCTCCTGGCTGTCCAGCGAATTGGCGACCTACCCCAATGCTGACGCCATCGATGCCGGGAGATACACACCGTTTTCGGTTGCCGATGGCGTGCTCACGATTACGGCGGACAAGCCCCCCGCGTCCATCCAGCCTTTGATTCCGGCCGGTTATGCGCGGGACTATATCTCCGGCGCAATGAGCTCTTACCCGTTCAGCCAGACATACGGATATTTCGAGATGGAGGCCCGCGTGCCGGCCGGCAAAGGCCTGTGGCCGGCCTTCTGGTTGCTGCCAGCGGATCTGAAATGGCCGCCGGAGATCGACGTCATGGAAATCCTGGGGGACAAGCCTGACACGCTTTACACAACCCTGCATTCGCGCCGTTTCGATCATGGCACCATGCATGGCTATCCGACGAAAGGTGCAGGGCTTGCGACTGGTTTCCACCGCTACGGCGTGGACTGGGGTCCGGAACATGTGCGTTTCTATCTCGACCGCCGGCTGGTGTGCAGCCAGCCGACCCCGGCCGACTGGCATGCACCGTTCTACCTGCTGGTTAATCTCGCGGTTGGCGGCCCCCATAGTTGGCCGGGGGCACCAGATTCGAACACGCCATTCCCCGCCCGTTTCGATATCTCCGCGATCCGGGCATGGCAACGCCGCGCTTATCTTTGAATGGCCGCGGCGTTGGCACCCGAGAACGACGCGGACGAAAGAATATTGAGAAATTTCATCAGATCCACGGCTGGCGCGTTGGACACGTAGATTGTATCGCCGTTGCGCATCCATAGGCCGTCGCAAAAGAACAGGCCATCGGGCTGCGTCAGATCGACGGTGTAGATAGTGGGGATGTTCTGCGGCATCGAATCCGGTACGGTCAGGCCAAGCTTTTGCAATGTCGCCTTGGTTTCAGTCCGATATAAAAAGACCCCCAGCGCATTGGCGCGATCATCCTGCAATCCGCCGGCCTTTGCCAACGCTGACGCCAGTGACAGCTTCCGCTCCCCAAATGGGAATCGGCGGTCGAGCTGACTGAGCGTCGTCGTCTGTCCAGTGGCACCGACAGCCGAGAAATACCGCGGCTCGTGGCCCACATAGACAACATCACCGCCCGCCAGTCTGATGTTCTGCGACGGGTCGTCGGCGATCTCCGACAACAAAGCCGTTTCGGCGCGGCCATGCCGTTGTAATGTCACCTGCGTCTCGAAGGCCGGGTATTTCGGGCCGGCGGCGCGGGCGATGGCACCCAAAACGGTCTCTCCGCTTTCATCCATCGGGAAACGGGTCGCGGTCGTTACCTCCCCAACGACGCTGACGTCATTGGCGTGGCGTTCGGTGTAGGCGACGACGACCTGCGGATCGAGCGCGCGCTGACGGAGCTGTGCCTCGATCATGCTTTGGATCTCGATAGGCGTATGGCCTGCCGCAACGATCTTGCCGGCGTAGGGGACGGTGATCATGCCGTCAGGGCCAACCTGTTGCGGCGGTATGGCAACATAATTGCCGGGGCGGGCACCGGCATCAGCGGGAATGAACAGCCCACCGCTGCCGGTTTCGAAGATTGTCACGTTCAGAACGTCACCCACGCCAACCCGAATCGCCCCGGGCTTTACAGTGGTCATGGCGGGGCTGAATCGGGGGGCTATATCCTGCGATTCAAGCTGAGCGGCGACGTGCGCATCGAGGTGCACCAAGGCGTAGTTCAGACGGGCTTCGGGACCGATATTTTGCACCTTGATTTCGCTGGAACCCAGGATCGCGTCGCGTGTCGGACCGCTCGTGGCGATAAATCCGCTGCATCCGGAAAGAACGCCCGCGAGGGCGGTCGTCATCATCAAGGAGCGGGTCAAACGCCGCCAGCTATGGTCACCGGCTGCTGACCGCGTATCATTACTTGCCATATGCAATTGCCACCTTGGGATGAAGACCAAAAACCATTGATCGGATTCGAATCGGTCAATTTGATTGGCTGAACAAAATCGCCAATACAATATCGATTACGCACAGTACTTCGCTTGACCCTGACTTGCGAATTGCAAAATCAGGTACCACGGCGATCAAAAAAATGTCAACTGCATTCTGTGCGTCGATGTATTTCAGTCGATTGCCGAACAAGACCGGCAACCGGCATCTCGTGGGGGCCCGCCAGGCCGGTAAATGCCGCCAACGTGAGCCAGCCGGGGATCAACGCTGACGACCTGGTCGCGCGGGGCCACACCAACCGATACAAACCGTGGCTTCCGACAGCAGCGGCAAAAACATACGGATCAATGGCCCCGGCCTTGACGAAACCCGCGAGGCACCGAAGCATCCGTTTCACACCTCAGGACGTTGGCGTGTCCATCATCGCACACACACTGCTGACCCAAACCGCTGCCCTTGTTCCCGTGCTGGCGGAGCGGGAGGCGGCTGCGTGCGCCGGACGGTCGGTGCCCGATGCGACCATCGCCGACTTCCATCGCCTCGGCATCCTGCGGGTGATGCAGCCGCGTCGTTTCGGTGGTCAGCAGGCCAGCTTCGATATTTTCTCCCGAATCGTAGAAACGCTGGCCGAGGGCTGTGCCGCCTCCGCCTGGGTCTATGCCGTGCTGGCGGAGCATCAGTGGATCATCGCCTGCATGCCGGATCGGGCCCAGATCGATGTGTGGGGCGACACGCCGCTCGCCGTGGCATCGTCGTCGCTGGCCCCCCGGGAAATCGCGCGCCGCACGACCGGCGGATGGCGATTGTCCGGGCGGTTTCCGTTTTCGTCCGGATGCCGGCACGCACAATGGGCGATCATCGGGGCGAAGGCAGAGGATGCGGCGGGGAACACGCCAATACGCTATATGCTGGTACCCATGCCGCAGATTCAGATCGTCGATGACTGGCATGTGCTGGGATTGCGCGGAACGGGAAGCTGTTCGCTGGACGTGACGGATGTTTTTATTCCGGAACACCGGACGGTTCTGCTACAGGATTTGCTGCAAGGGACGGCGCCGGGCGCCGATATCCTGCCCGACTATACTGTGTTGCGAGCGCCGCGTGGGTATCTGGTGCCGTTCTCATTGCCTCCCGTCATGTTTACCCTGGCACGCCGGGCGCTGGTCGCGGTGCCGACAGCCTTGCGCACCCGGATTTCCCGTGGCGTCAAAGAGGTTGCCGCGTCCGAGGTGGTGCAGATGCGGCTCGGTGATGCCGCCGCCGCAATCGACGCCGGGGTGCTGATCATGCACACAAGGCGTGCGCAAAGCGTCCAGGCTCTGGAGGCTGGTGAGACGATCACCGCGGAGGCTGTCGTGCGCAACCGCCGCGATGTCACGTTCGCGGCCGATCTGGTGCGCAAGGGTATGGAGGCGCTGGTGGAGGTATCCGGGGCCCGATCGGTTTACGATACAGATCCGTTACAGGCGCTGTTGCGGGATATCTTGACGATCAGCACACATATCGTGGTTTCCCGCCAGGGGGCGATGGTTCCATACGGACGGATCATGCTCGGGTTGCCGACGGATCAGTGAAGACCCGGCACCGGGATCCCAACCGCTCCGGCCCGCCGGGCTGTTACCATGCGGCGCACATCATCCAGTCGACCGGATTCAACGTATGCCCGGCACAGCGTGAACTCCACCAGATCGGTCTGTGCCAGGCTGCCGACCATTCGGTCGCGCTGGTCCCACACGGGTTGAATCGCCTCGATCGCTGCCGTGAAGTCCCGTCGCTGGAACGCGGCGAACCCGCGTGCGAGGGCGGGCACCACCGGGCCGGATGGGTAGCGGCCGTCGCGCGCCAGATCTTCCATGTGCCGCACGCGTGCCTCCAAGGCATCGCCGTCGCCGGCGGCCGCCTCGACCAGCGCGGCATGCCAATCGGCATAGGCGTTGCCAGCACGCGGGAACAATTTAGCCACGAAGGCATGCATCGTTTGCCACTGCGCCGGATCGCCCGGATTCCCGGCCAATTCCCATCGCCACAGAAACGAAGCTGCGTTGGCCAAGATGCTGACGGCCGGGTCTCGGTTGACCTCGGGCGCAACGACATCGGAATACAGCCGGAAGGCCGCGTCCGCGTCGCCGGCCTGGAGTTCGAACAGGGCGAGATGCCAGGTCAGGTGGCCATAAAGCCCGCCTTCCCGCGAGTAGGTCGGCAGAAATGACCGCAAAAAGGACCGGCCGAACTGTAGGTCGCCGGATTCATAGCAAAGATGGCCCCATGTGTGCGCCCCATATGCGTTGGCCGGATTGCTCGCCATCGAGTGTTCGATCTTCTGCTGAGCCAGTTGGTGCTGACCGTTTTCCGCCAGCGCGAAGGCGTGGTGACCGGTGAACCACCAGTCGTCCCCGTATGACGAGGCCAGACCGTCCATCAGGTCCAGCAGTTGGGTTTTCTGGTCCACTTGGCCGGACGAACCGATCAGGCCATTGGCTGTGGCGGACGTGCTGAGGACCATCGCATCGCGCGGCCAGCTTCGCATGTGCTGGCGCAGCGCGGCCAATGCCGCATCGGTCTGACCGGCGAGCAGCAGTCCGAAAAAGGCGACGTGGCTGGCTTCTCGGGGCGATAGTTCGTCGGCCAGGGTGTTCGCCTCTGCCATCGACGCCCGCGCCGCCAGGACGTCGCCGCGTAACTGCCGCACCCTGGCTTTGCCGACGAAGGCGAGGGCGAAACGGCGATCGGCGGCGATGGCATCGTCGAACGCCGCCTCGGCGCCAGGCTGCATGCTGAACTGCCGGTCGCAGCCCAGCACGTAGGCATCTCGTGCCGCCGATGAGGTCGTTGAAACGGCGAGGCCATAGCGATCGGTCAGCATGCTGGTCACCTCGGAAACAGGGGGCGGTGGAGTTTCACGCAGCCGGCTGCCTCTGTCCACAAGCGGCTTTTTGCGGTTCACGGCGGATACCGGTACAAGTGTTCAATCTCTGGAGGGGACATAAAACATGGCGACTACAACATTCGACGTTGGCGATATCAAGATCCACCGCGTGGTGGAGCAGGAAGCACCATTCTTCGACCCGCTTGGTTTTTTTCCGACCCTGACACCCGAAGTCCTGGAGGAAAACCGCGGCTGGATGACCGATGGCGGATATCTTGATAAGCAGAACGGACAGGTCGTGCTGTGTATCCAGTCCTATCTGGTGCAGACCAAACACCACAACATCTTGATCGATAGTTGCGTGGGCAATCATAAGCCGCGCCCGACGCGCCCGTTCTGGGACATGATGAACACCGACCGGTTTGACAAGAGCCTTGCCTGCACGGGCGTTGCACCGGATCAAATCGACTTCGTGATGTGCACCCATCTGCACGTCGATCATGTCGGCTGGAACACGAAGCTGGACAACGGCCGCTGGGTTCCGACATTTCCGAAAGCCAAGTATGTGTTCTCTGACAAGGAACTCGCGCACTGGACCGAGATCGAACAGAAAGATCCCGCCGCCGCACCCTGGATCACCGATTCAGTCCTGCCCATCGTCGCCGCCAAACGTGAGGAAGTCGTCACAAGCAGCCACGCGTTCAGTGACATCGTCAAATTGATCTCGACGCC
>Ga0316223_1001399_pt1 | contig 22835 bp, 25 predicted proteins | sample TBH18009metaG_FD_206007 | JGI IMG/M metagenome (GOLD analysis project Ga0316223, IMG submission 206007) | Freshwater microbial communities from Trout Bog Lake, Wisconsin, USA - TBH18009 | ecosystem: Environmental > Aquatic > Freshwater > Lake > Hypolimnion/Profundal zone | place: USA: Wisconsin...
AGAGCGGCAACAGATTGCCAGCCAGCGCGGCATCTGCACCGTTATTGTTCGCACGTTTCACACAGCTCCCTTGAGGGGCCATGGAACGAACGTCACGCGCACTCTATTTACGGTGCGCATCGACGCTCCCAAACGGCCCAATATTCAAGGGCACAGTCTAATACAGCCACCACAACCAAATCCCTGGATGCGCGGTGGTGCAACAACGATTTGCACCGTAAGGCCCCTCAGCCAAACGGACGTCGGAATGCCTCCCGTCACTTGAAGAGCGACACAGTTACGCGTGCGAATGTGAAATAGGCCTGCCATGCAAACACCCACAGGACAGCGACTTCCATTTTTTTGCGCCCTTCACACCGGTCACACCGGCTCACACCGATTCACACCGTCCAAAAGCCGTCCAAAAACCGTCCAAAAACGACAAAATGGTTAGCATGCGCTAACGTGCTAACCCTCGTCTTTACTGGTGCGGCAGTTTTGATGCTGAAGTTAGACACGTTGAGTAGTTTATAAGCTACACTCAAGGTCATGATCGAATTGCGACGGTACCAACTCTCAGATCAGCGCGTACCTGTCTCCGAATGGCTTTCAGGACTGCGTGACCGCAGAGCACGGGCACAAATTGAAGTTCGGCTACGTCGTGTGTCCAGCGGCAATATTGGTGACACCAAGCCTGTCGGTGACGGCGTTTCGGAACTGAGGGTTGATGTTGGCGGCGGTTACCGCGTGTACTACGGCAAGCATGGTCAGGCGCTGGTCATTTTGCTGTGTGGTGGTGACAAGGGTTCGCAGCAGTCGGACATTGCCCTTGCCAAGACGTACTGGACTGATTGGAAACGGAGAAATTCATGATAAAGAAAGCACTGGCAGCATCGGTATCGCACACTGATGAAACCATTAAAGAACTTCGTGCTGACCGTCAGTTTGCGGTTGAGTACCTGAAGGCGGCGCTGGAAGAGCTTGATGACCCTGACAACCGAGCAGCCGGATTGTTGGCGCTGCGTGATGTTGCTGAAGCTTATGGTGGCCTCGGGATGGTCGCTGAACAGGCCGGCATCAGTCGTGAGGCGCTGTACCGATCTCTATCACCCAAAGGCAACCCAACTTTGAAGACGCTCCTGGCAGTTCTCAAAACCGTGGGAATGCGCCTTTCCGTTGAACCTGAAAGTCATGTCCAGGCACACGCTTAGACTCAGGTCACACGATTAATGGCTTGTACAAGGCCGAATTGATTCATCGTCGGGCACCCTGGAAAACCAAGGAATCGTTGGAACTCGCTACGCTGGAATGGGTGTCCTGGTTTAACCACCATCGACTACTGATTCCACTTCTCGTCATCTTCACGACGTGTGCGAAGACCGCTCCGATCTGGGCTAACGTCGCTTGCGAGAGCCGCAACCTCCCAAAGCGGTCGCTCGGTTTTTTTTATGCTCTATCGCCCATCTTGGCTTTTTGTACGCCAAGCCGATCTTCGCTTCCAAAGCTTTAACTTGATCCTCTGTGACATCCTCCAATGTCATCGCTGATAGCGAAGTATGGCTGTCCTAGGGGCCATTTTGAGCTTGGCTGTTGTCTGTTTACTTGATGTCGGTTTTGTGGATTTGACTTCGGACATGTCGATAGACTCTTAAGAATGCATCAATTGTCCAACACCAACCATCACGGCTCAACAAGGTTTCTTTGAACTTTTCGGACACCGTTCGTACACGGCCCCAAAAAAAGAGGGCAGGAAGAAAATGAAAAAGCCTCTGAAAACTTTCGTTTTCAGAGGCGATGTCATTGGTGCGGCTGGCAGGAATTGAACCCACGACCCCTTGGTTCGTAGCCAAGTACTCTATCCAACTGAGCTACAGCCGCCAAGCTTTGCATTGTAGCACAGCTTTTTGCGTATTGTACAGACCCACGTTGCGCGATGCGCCACCAGCATCTGCCATGACACATTCCGCGCACCCAGTGTCCACCAGCGCGCAACTTTGCCGAGCGCATTCACACACTGCGTGCATGCTCAGCGTCGGTGTTACAAAAATAATCCACCGCTATAGCTGTCTGGCTTTTGCGGTATATTTGCCCTCGAGCGTTGTCAATTGCAATGAATTCGGGCCAGATCACCCAATCCGTTAACTTCTTTTGGAGATTTCAATGAAACCATTTCGCCGTCTGAGCCTGCTGGCCAGTCTCACCGCCGCCCTGTTTCTGGTCGCTTGCAGCAGCACGCCAGTCGCGCCTGACGCAGCGCCGGCACCGGTTGCCGCTGCACCTGCTGCCCCCATGGAAGCGCCCAAAGCTGCTGAGCCAGCGCCTGTGGCCAAACAGGAAGTTGCACCTTACCTGGATCCGCAAAATGTGCTGTACCAAAAACGCAGCATCTTCTTCGACTTTGACAAGTCGGACATCAAGGCTGATGACCTGAACCTGCTCGCACTGCACGGCAAGTTTCTGGCCGCCAACCCCATGGTTGTAATCAAGGTTGAAGGCAACGCTGACGAACGCGGCGGAGCCGAATATAACTTGGCATTGGGTCAAAAGCGTGCTGACGCCGTCGTCAAGGCACTGAAGACTTTCGGTGTCAAAGACTCCCAACTGGAAGCCGTCAGCTACGGCAAGGAAAAGCCCAAGGCGACTGGCCATGACGAAGCTTCCTACGCTGAAAACCGCCGCGCCGATCTGGCTTACCCAAGCAAGTAAGTAAGCTACGCGCCGAGAGGCTGGGGCTCCACCAGCCAAAGACCACGGGCCAGACTGCCAAGGCAGCTTGGCCCGTTTGCATTGGCGAGACCCGGATGCCTAATGCACCAGTGAACCAAGCGCGCACAGCGCAGCAACCTGGTCCAAATCCAGCGCCTGCAGCGCTTCTTCCAATTCGGCCAGCAAACGTTCTCCGGCACCCGCCAGCATGTCGCGCTGTTCAGCAAACTGCTGCAAGACGGCCAGATCTCCCTCGTTCGCCATCCGGCCCAGCGCCGCCAACAACGACTTGCCAGCAGCATCCAACCCAGTGTGTTGGACGGCGGCATGTGCGGACACCGCCATGCTGGGCGTGGCAGCAGGGCCATCAAAGGGATGCCCCAGGCTCAGTGCCGCCGCTTCCAGTGCGGCCATGGCCATCTTCACTGTCGTACCCAGCGACATACTCTGAGCCCGCACGGCAGACACCTCCGACCCTGACTTGCACAACTGCTCCAGCCGCGTCAGTTCCTTAGCCAGCCGCGTCAGTCCCACCGTCCCTGCGGTGCCTTTGTAGGTATGCAGGAAAGTAGACGCCGCCAGCATGTCGCTGCTATCCAGCAAGGCATCGAACGTCGGCAACAATTCGTGCAACATTCGATAGAAATCCTTGGCGGCGCGCAAATACATTGCTTGCATGCCGGACATCCGCTGAAGCGCTGCGGGCAAATCAATATCCGCGGTCACCATCTCCGGTATCGGCGCACGGTTTTTTGACGCCAGCACACCGGCATCCGTCCCGCGCACGCCGAGGCTGGGCTCCGGCTGCACCGACTTTGGTCGGAAGCCGGTCAGTCGCAGCAACACCTCCACCAGTTGCTCCATGTCGAACGGCTTGCCAACGTGTTCATTCATGCCTGCTGCAAAACAATCATTGCGGTCTTGCACCATGGCATTCGCGGTCAAACCAATAATGGGTAACTCCTGGAGCTGCAATACGTTGCGAATATGCCGTGCGGCAGCATAACCATCCATAACCGGCATCTGGATATCCATCAGCACGGCGTCATACGGCGGACTCGCTGTTTGAATCGCGCGCACGCCCTGTTCGCCATTCGCCGCCAATGACACGCGTGCCCCTTCCGACAGCAACAATTCTTCGGCCACCTGCTGATTGATCAGATTGTCTTCCACCACCAGGATGTGCATGCCGTCCAGGCGGCGCAGACTGGCGCCCTGGTCCGGCAACGGGCTGTAACGATCCGAGTTCACAGCGGCCATCACCGCCCCCGACAGCATGGCCGGCGTCACCGGCTTCGACAGGAAACCGTCCAACAGCGCCTGCTCTTCGTCGGTACGATGGGACACCAGTTCCATACTGTTGGCCGACACCATCAGCATAATTGGCTGGCGCTGTACCGCACGCGTTACTTCGCGCAACTGCCGCGCCGTTTCCCAGCCGTCCATTTCCGGCATCTGCCAATCGATCAGCACCAGATCGAACGCCCGCAGCGGATCGTCAAGCACCTCGACCAGGCGCCTGATGCCTTGTGCACCACTGCTGCACAACTCAACATCCCAGGACAGCGAACGCCCCGCAATGCGCAGCAACTCGCCCGACAATTGGTGGTCGTCAATCACCATCACCCGGTGCACGGCATGGGCCGGACGCTCCCTGCGCAACGCCAAAGGCACTTCACTCAACGCCGGCAACTGCAACTCAAAACTAAACGTACTGCCAACGCCCAGTGCGCTGTCCAGTTGAATGTAGCCACCCATCATCTCCACCAGGCGCTTGCTGATCGCCAGCCCCAGTCCGGTGCCACCAAACTTGCGTGTGGTGGAGGCTTCTGCCTGCGAAAAACCATCAAAAATATGGCGTTGATTCTCGGGCGCGATGCCAATGCCCGAGTCTTTGACACTGAAACGGGTCCTTGATAGATCGCTACAAACGCCATCCCACGCAATCTGGATCACCACCGCGCCCTGCTCGGTGAACTTGATGGCATTACCGCCCAGGTTGATCAGCACCTGCTTGATGCGCAGCGCGTCACCCACGGCCACTTCCGGCAGTCCTGGCCCCACATCAAACAGCACTTCAACCGGCTTGTTGCCAACATAGGCGGAAAATATGACCGACAGTTCGTCGAGCAACTCGTCCGTACGGAACGACTGCGGGTCCAGTGACAACTTGCCGGCTTCGACCTTGGAGTAATCGAGAATGTCGTTGAGCAACCCCAGCAACGACTTGGCAGCGCGCTCACTTTTCTTCAGATAATCGAGCTGGCGTGGCGTCAGCGACGTCTTCTGAATCAGCGCATGCATGCCCAAAATGGCATTCATGGGTGTGCGGATTTCGTGGCTCATGCTGGCCAGGAATGCGCTCTTGGATACGCTGGCGGCTTCTGCTTGCGCTGAGCGTTCAGCCAGTTCGGTATTCAACGCTTCGAGCTGTGCCTGAGCCGCCTTGATCTGCGTGATATCAAACACGAATACGTAATAGCCCTGCACCTTGCCATCCATCATGTCAGGCAGATAGCGGATGATGAAACGCTCAACGTCTCCGCTCGGCAGCACGGCGTGCTGTTCGAACTGACGCTGGCGACCATCATCTATGCCACGCAGCGCCTCCACGTTGCGCGCATACAGCTCTTCACCCAGAATGACCCGCATGCTCTTGCCGGTGAGGTCCTGCCCCGGTTGCGAGAAGCGATCACGGAACGCCTTGTTGCCAAAACGGAAGTGCAGATCACGGTCCCAGTACACCACGCGCGAGGGCAGCGCATCGAGCGTATTCTGCATGTCATGCATCGCCCGGTTGGCCATTTCAATGGCATTGCGCCGGGCTGAAATGTCGAGGTGAATACCGGAAATACTCAATGGCCGGTCGTTGGCGTCACGCGCGCCGACCTTACCCCGGCTCAATATCCAGACCCAATGTCCTTCGCGATGCCGCACCCGAAACTCTGCCTCATACTCCGTCGTCATGCCACTGAGATGCGCCTCCCACTGTACCGAGACATGCTCCCGGTCGTCCTCATGCACGATGTTTTGAAAGTTGCCAGCCAACAACTCCGCCATCTCCGCTACCGAGTAACCCTGCATCTGCGCGTAGGTTTCATTAATCAGATGGTTGCCCGTCACCAAGTCCAGCTCCCAGGTGCCCGAACTGGTGCCATTTACAATATTGCGCAAGTGTTTGCGCTCATCTGCCAGTGTCTTTTCAATTAACAGGCGCTGGGTGACATCTTCCACATGCGACAGAGCACGCAACGGGTTACCCTCTGCGTCGCGCTCCAGCGTGGCGGAAATCAGCACATCAATGACCTCCCCTTGGTGACTGACCAACTGATAGGGCCTGTTTTCCAGCGTGCCTTCGCGCAGCAACTGCGGCAGGCCAAACTCCAGCGCGTGCAACTTGCTGGGCATGGACATGAAGTCGGTGATATGCGCGCCAATGACCTCACCCCGGGTATAGCCCAGTTTGCGCAGCAACTGCTCACTGGCATTTAGAATCCGGCCTTGCGGGTCTATTGCGTACAGCAAGGCCGGCGTGGCCTCATACGACCTTCGCTCGCGTGCCTGCAGCGCTCCAAGTTCCTCCTGGCGTGCCCGCAATTCGTGCTGTACCTTGCGCGCCTCCAGCACCCGCACCGCAATACCGGCCAGCTTGTGTAACAAAGCCCGCTGCCGCGCATCCAGTTGGCCCGGCTGCTGGTCCAGCACACACAGGGTGCCCACGCGCTCGCCGGAACTGAGTTGCAGTGAAATGCCCGCATAAAACCGAATTGCGGTCGGTCCGGTCACCAACGCCATGGCAGAAAACACAGGACTTTGCAGCGCGTCAGTCACTTCGATCAGATCGGTTGACGCGATCGTTTTGTCACAAAACGAGCGTTCCCGCTTCATTTCGGAGACGCCAGACAGACCCACCTGGGCCTTCAACCACAAGCGGTCGGCATCCACCAAGCTGATAAGCGCGACCGACTTGTTACACAAATAAGCCGCCATTTCGACAATCACGTCAAACTCAGACTCTGCCGCCGTATCCAACACGCCGAGCGATCGCAACGCCGCCAAACGAGCAGACTCACTGCCATATCTCTCGGTATTATTCATGGTACCCACGCTTTTGTGCCCGCCACACATGCAACAACGACACGTGGCTCCAACGATCCTGGGCGACCCAGCAAATCTATCATTTTTTATATTAATGTAATATGCCAGCGCTACCTGAGTCCTCACTTACGCCACCGCGCGTGGCGCCCGCAGGTTCAATGCTTTGCGCGTGCCTGCGCCGCGCTGACGGCGGCACGCAGGGCTAACCAATAACTATCGACTCCAAACCCGCAAATCTGGCCCGTCACGATATCGGCAAACACCGAATGGTGGCGAAACGGCTCGCGCGCATGGATATTCGACATATGCAACTCGACCACCGGGCACGTTAGTATGGCGAGGGCATCGCGGATTCCGTAGGAATAATGGGTCCAGGCACCGGCATTAATCAGCACTGCAGCCACACCGTCCGTGAACGCCGCGTGTATGCGCTCGCACATTGCGCCCTCGGCATTGGTCTGAAAGGCTTCGAGTTCAACCCCCAGTTCGGCCGCCAGCGTCTGTAAACCGGCATTGATGTCGTCGAGCGTCGCCGTACCGTAATGGGCCGGATCGCGCTTGCCAAACATATTATGGTTAATGCCGTGCAACATGAGGATTTTCATAGGGAGTTCCGTTCCTTGATTGAATGCAGCGCCAGTCACTCCCGCCGGGGCTCTGACAGCCAACCGCACCAAAATTAGTACAGCCACTCCAATTGTTGCAGCCTGCACAGGGTACGCTCACGCCGACGCAAGAAAAATTTCCACAATTCCCGGCAGAAGCCCTCGAATTAGCACTCTCATTGATTGAGTGCTAAACTATGGCGTCTGATCTTAAGGAGTTCTTCCATGAATGCTTCTTTACCCGTCCAACGCACGACATTCAGTCTTGCCAACCCCTGGGCCGCCGTACCGCCCCTGGGCAATCTGGACGCGTACATTTCAGCCGCCAATCGTCTGCCCATGCTCACCCCAGAAGAAGAGCAGCGCTACGCGCACCAGTTCAAAAACGAAAACGACCTCGAAGCCGCTGGCAAACTGGTGCTGTCGCACCTGCGACTGGTCGTTTCCGTGTCGCGCCAGTACCTTGGCTACGGCCTGCCGCACGCTGACCTGATCCAGGAAGGCAACGTCGGTCTCATGAAGGCCGTCAAGCGCTTCGACCCGGAACAGGGCGTGCGTCTGGTGAGTTATGCCATGCACTGGATCAAAGCGGAAATCCACGAATTCATCCTGAAAAACTGGCGCATGGTCAAGGTTGCCACCACCAAAGCCCAACGCAAGCTGTTTTTCAACCTGCGCTCCATGAAACAGCGTTTCAAGAGCGAGGATGCAGCCGCCGACCTCGAAACCCACCGCGACACGCTCAGCCCGGAGCAGGTTGCCGCCATGGCGCGCGAGCTCAACGTCAAAGCGGAAGAAGTGCTGGAAATGGAAACCCGCCTGGCCGGGGGCGACATCCTGCTGGACCCCAGCCCAGGCGATGATGGCGATGACGCCTACGGCCCCATCACCTACCTCACGGACGCCAGCCAGGAACCCATTGCCCAGCTTGAGGCACGCCAGCGCGATGTGCTGGCAACCGACGGCATTGCCGCCGCGCTCGACAGCCTGGATGCGCGCAGTCGACGCGTCGTGGAAGAGCGCTGGTTGCGCGTCAACGACGACAACACCGGCGGCATGACGCTGCACGACTTGGCCGCCGAGTACGGCGTCAGCGCCGAACGCATCCGCCAGATTGAAGTGGCGGCCATGAAAAAAATGAAGGCCGCGCTCGCCGCCTACGCCTGACCGGGCCGAAACGCGCTCGCGCCGGTCAGGGCGCTTCGCGCAGCAGCGCCTGAATGTCGCTGGTCATCGGGGCTGGGCCGCCGCCATAGCGCGCAAACAGTCGCAGCCGACCCTGGGTGTCATAGACATAACTGCCCGCTGAGTGATCCATGGTGTAACTGTCGGGGACGCGCCCGTCCACCTTCTGGTAGTAGACCTTGAACGCTTTGGCCACGGCAGGCAACTGATCGGGCGCGGCGCGCAGTGCCAGAAAACCAGGGTCAAAATTTTCCATGTAGGCCTTGAGCACAGCAGGTGTGTCGCGCTCCGGGTCCACGGTCACAAACAACACCTGCAAACGCGCACCATCCTTACCCAGCGCCGTTTTTACGGCCGCCAGATCCGTCATTGACGTCGGACACACGTCGGGGCACTGCGTGTAGCCAAAAAACAGTACCACCACCTTGCCCCGGAAATCGGCCAGATGGCGCATGACGCCGTTGTGGTCGGGCAGGGAAAAATCGTGGGCGTAGTCAGCGCCCGTCACGTCAATGGCATTGAAACTGGCTTTTTTGCGATCGGTACACGCTGGCAGACCAGCCATTACCGACACCAACAATGCGCCACAGCACAGTTGAGTCACCATTCGTTTCAGCAGGGCTCTCTTACCTATCACCGGTTTATTACCTTTAAAAATAGTCTGTTGGGGCTGCATCGCTACCGCATTACAGCAAGTAGTGATCCAACAGCAGCGCTGCAAACAACGCACTCAGATGGATCAGCGAAAACCGGAACGTCTTGCGCGACAACGCGTCGGAGTAATTGCGCAGCAACCGCCAAGCGTACCAGCAGAAACCGCCATTCAAGCCAATAGCAGCCGCCAGATACAGCCAGGAATTCATGCCATAAACAAAGGGCAGCAAGCAAGCAGCGAACAGCACCAGCGTGTAGAGAAAAATATGCAGGCGCGTAAATACGCTGCCATGCGTCACTGGCAACATAGGCAGGCCTGATTTGCGATAGTCTTCCACCCGGTATAGCGCCAGCGCCCAGAAGTGCGGGGGCGTCCACAGAAAAATAATCAGGAACAGGATCATGGCTTCCGGCCCCACGGCACCCGTCATGGCGGCCCAGCCCAGCAGCGGCGGCATGGCACCCGACGCACCACCGATCACGATGTTCTGCGGCGTCAGCGGCTTGAGCACCACGGTATAAACCACGGCGTAGCCGACAAAGGTGGCGAAGGTCAACCACATGGTGAGCGGATTGACGCCAAAATACAGGACGGCAGAACCGGCGCAGCCCAAGGCGGCCGAAAACAACAACGTCTGCAGGTCACTCAGTTCCCCGCGCGCCGTCGGGCGCCACGCCGTGCGTTTCATCTTGGCATCGATCTGCTTTTCCACCAGACAATTGAAGGCGGCTGCGGCCGCAGCCACCAGATAAATACCAAGGCAGGCAATGGCGGCCTTCATCGCCTGCTGCGCTGACGGCATGCCAGGCACGGCCAACACCATGCCGATCAGGGCGCAAAACACGATCAACTGGAGCACGCGCGGCTTGGTCAGCGCATGAAATTGGCGCACCACGGCACCGAATGAGGAACGGAGCGGCGCCGTCATACGCGGGTCTCCGTCGTACAGCCCGTGCCACCAACTCCACTTGCGCCACCGGTGCCACGGGCGCCGTTAGCGCGGTTGGCATGCGCCTCTGGCAGGCCATCAGCACACGCGCATTGCAGCCATATCCAGGTCAGCAACCCAATCAGAGCGCCAGCGCCGGCCGTATGCAGCAGCGCCGCCAGCAAAGGCCAATCCAGCACGACATTGCTCACGCCGGTAGCCAATTGTGCCAACAACAGCGCGCCCAGCCAGCGCGCAGGCAACTGCAGGCGCTGTTGGAGTTGCTGTTGCTGCTGCTGGCGCATCCGATACAGCAACAGCAACAATACGACGCAAGCCACCATCGCGAACAGACGGTGCACAAAATGAATCGCTGTCAGTGCCTGAAAAGTCAGAATGTCGCCCTGCGCCGTGCTGCCTAACGGACGCCACAGCGCAAATCCATTGGAAAAATCCATGGGCGGCCACCACTGTCCTTGGCACATCGGCACTTCGGTGCACGCCAGCACAGCGTAGTTGGTACTGACCCAGGCACCCAGCATCGCCTGCACCACCACCACGACAAGCGCCAGTGCGGCCAACCTGCCCAGAGCGGTTGGCGCGGTGCGAAAAGATCGGCGTGCTGCGGCACCTTGCAGCGCGAACTGGACCACCAACAAGGCCAGCAGCCCATAAGCCCCCAGCAAATGCAGGCTGACGATCAGTGGAAACAGCTTCATGGTGACGGTCCAGGCACCAAACGCCCCCTGCACGCAAACCCACGCCAGCGCCGCACTGGACCACCAGGGACTGATCGCCCGTAGTGTGGACGGCGCGCGGCGGCCCAGCCACCAGCGCTGCCATGCCAGCACCGACTGCAACACCAGCAAACCACCCACCGCCATCGCCAGATAGCGATGCAACATTTCCACCCAGGCTTTGAAGTGCGTCACCGGCCCGGTCGGCATCTCGGCCTGGGCCTGCTCAATGTGGCCCTGCGCACCGAGCGGACTGGCGCTGCCATAGCAACCTGGCCAGTCAGGGCAACCCAGACCCGAATCGGTCAGGCGGGTGAACGCACCCGCCAGCACCAGATCAAACGTCAGAAATAGCGTCAGCAGCGTCAGGGCGCGGCTGCGCTGCAACGGGTCTGACGCACCATGGCGCCACCACCAGGCCAGCACCACAACGCAGGTCAAAGCCGCTGCCGCCAGCAGTAACGGCGCCAGTGGCGCCAGGTCATACAGATTCGGGGCGTTCATGCGGACTACCGTTGAGGAACCGACCAGGCAGCCGTGGCACGCAACAGATGATCCAGATCGCGTCGCATGCGACTGGCCTGCGCAGCATCGACCTGGGCCGGGAAACGCATCATGGCGTTGCCAAACGGATCGACCACAAATAAATAATCGTGCAAGCTGGGCGTTTGCAACCAGTCGCGCAGCGCCTGCGGGTCCACCCGCAACACCACGGCATCGCCCATGGCGGCACGCAACACCGGATCCACCGCCACAGCATCACTGACCAGCCAAACACGATCCACGCGCTCCTGGTCCTTGCCCAACGTAGCGCGCAATTGGCGTTGAATAAACAGCTGTCGCTGGCACGGTGCATCGCAGCCGCCATCAGCGACCGACACCAGCAACCAGCGCCCCTGGAGCGACACCAGCGGCTGCGTCACGCCGTCCAGCGTGACACCAGCCAGGGCCCCCACCGGCCGCGCTGGACTGATGAATTCACCCAAACCGGCGCGTCCTTGCGCCGGCATCAGCAAAAAGGCCAGATAAGCGGCCAGCACAGGAATGGAACAGACCACCACAATGGCCACCAATTTCCAACGCCCCGTGGCCAATGGCGCGGTTTGACCGATGTCTTGCGGGTTGGGCAGCGAGTGGACCACCAGGCCCAGGGGTTCATCGCTTGGCTGATATTTCATGTAGGTACTTTTTTGCGCCAACTGGCAACGAGGAAGAAGAATAGCAGTCCGGCAGCCATCGCGTACCACTGCAGTGAATAGCTCCGATGCATAGCCACGCGATCTTCCGGTGCCTGCCAATGGCGCACCAGAGCATCGTCGCTGTCGTCAGACGCCTGTAACAGAACCAGCGGCTGCAATGGACCGCCATGCAAACGGGCAAACCGCTCCAGATCAATGCGACTCCAGAGCTGGCCCTGGGGATCGTCCCTGTCGGGCAGAAAAAACAGTTTTTTGGTCACCGGAATGCTGGCGATACCACGCACCTGCACCAGCCCGGTTGGCGCGGTCACCACGGGCAATCGCTGGCGACTGACACCCCAGGCAATCCAGCCGCGGTTGACCAGGATTCGGGTGTGGCTGCCATCGATCAGCAACGGCGTAATAACCTGGACCCCGGGCACCCCGTTTTCCTGCTGGTTGTCGAGCAGGAATTGGGCTTCAGGCTGGTAGCGTCCGCGCACTTGAATAGGCAGGTATTGCAGCGCCTGCGGATCGGCCAGCGCAGCGCCGATCGCCTGCGCCGGTTGCTGAGCACGCTGCGCAAACTGGGCACGCTGGGCCGCCACTCGGTTGCCCTTGTCGCTCTGCCAGTTGCCCAGATGAATAAACAGCGCCATGGTCACCAGCGTGGCCAGCGCAGGTATCCACCGGGGTCTAAAGTAAAAGTGTTGCATCGCCAGAACGTGAACCGCATAATTCCCTGATATTTTCTTCGGACGCACCCGTGGCACAACTATTCATTCTCGCAGTTTTGGTCCTGATTGTTGCCACGCTGGGCTCTGCACTGGCGTTGCTGTTTCGCAAGGAAGGCGAAAAAAGCCGCATGGCAAAGGCGCTGACCGTCCGGGTTTCACTGTCCATCGGGCTCTTTCTGATCCTGATGGGCAGCTTCTATTTTGGCCTGATTCCACAACACGGACTGCGCTGAGAAACGCAGTCGCTGCCAGACGCCGCACCTGCGGCGACCGGTCTGCGGCACCCGTCCTTTAGCGTGCGGTGGCACACGCCCCGAACGCTACCGCCGGGGTCAACCAAACCGCCTACAGCCAATAAACGAACACGAACACGATCAACCAGACCACGTCCACAAAGTGCCAATACCAGGCCACGGCTTCGAAAGCAAAGTGATCGTGCTCAGAAAAGTGGCCCTTCAACCCACGCCCCAGCGTAGCCATCAGCATGATGCTGCCCAGCGTCACGTGCAAGCCGTGAAACCCGGTCAGGATAAAGAAGGTCGCGCCGTACGCGCCAGCTCCCAGATTCAGCCCCATCACATGGTAGGCGTGGTAATACTCCTGCGCCTGCAAACCGACGAACGCCAAACCGAGCCCCACCGTCAATGCCAACCCCAGATTCAGCTGGGTACGTTTGTTTTTCAACAAGCCCCAATGCGCCCAGGTCAGGGTTGCGCCCGAGGTCAGCAGCAGCAAGGTATTAATGGCGGGGACACCCCAGGCTTCCATCGGTGTAAAGGCCTCGCCCAGCGGGCCACTGCTGGGCCAGGTGCCATGGAAACCGGCATACGGTGTCAACGTCGGGTCATAGTTGCCGAGTTCCGGCACCGCAATGCGGCGCAAGTAAAACAGCACGCCAAAGAAGCAGGCGAAAAACATGACTTCCGAAAAGATGAACCAGACCATGCCGATCCGGTACGAACGATCTTCCCAGCGCGTATACACGCCCCGCAGATTTTCAGAAATCACTTCGCCAAACCAACCGAACAGCACATAGATAATCAGCCCCGCACCCGCCAGCATGCTCCACACCCCGGGCGGTACATCGTTCAGGCGAAATATGAAGCCTAGCGCGAGCAAGAAAATGCCGGCCGACAAGAAGGTGGAGTAGTTGCTCGCAGCCGGAACAAAATAATGCGTTCTGGCTTGGTGCGCGGGCACTGGCGCTGGCGTGTTCGTCATGTTTCCTTCCTTCTTCGTAACGAGGCAATCAATTCCGCGAATGCAGGCATTCGCACATTCAACAGGCGTCAGGCCGGAGCCTTGGGCACTTCATAAAACGTATAGGACAACGTGATGGTGCCTATATCCCTATCCATGTCCGGCTTGACAACAAACACCACCGGCATGGTGCGTGATTCACCAGCAGCGAGGTGCTGCTGACTGAAACAAAAACATTCAATTTTCTGAAAATAAGGCGCCGCAATGGCCGGCGTCACGCTCGGTATAGCCTGTCCGACAAACGCCCTCCGCGTGGTATTTTTCACGACATAGTTGGCGTGAATCACAGCCCCCGGATGCACCGCCACCGAAAATTGTTCAGGCGCAAACTCCAGCCCAACCCCTGGCGGCACCTGACTCAAAAACTCCACCTTGACCCATCGCGTTGCGTCGACCTGGGTGTTTTCCGCCAACGCCTCGGCCGCCGCATTGGTTTTTCCGTTCAGTCCGGTCACCCGGCAAATGACGTCGTACATCGGCACCATGGCAAAGCCAAAGCCGGTGAAAAACAAGGCGACCAGCGCCAGTTTCCAGGCCAACTTAGCGTTGGCCTGCTGCTGGTGAAGGCGTGCCACAGCAGTCAAAGCGGACGGTACTTCCAGAACGCCAACGCAAACAGCACCACGGCAACAGCCCCCAAAACCAGGGCCAGGCGCACATTGGCACGCTTACGCTGTTCCCAGTACCGGGCATCCCCGGCCACAGCGACAGGGCCTGACGTTGGCTGTTCCATTATTCGATCACCGGCTGGGTTTCAAACGTGTGGTAGGGCGCCGGCGACGGCACCGTCCACTCCAGGCCTTCGGCACCTTCCCAGGCTTTGGCTTTGGCTGTTTCTCCACCACGCACACACTTGATCACGATGTAGATAAACAGCAAGTGCGAAGCGCCCAGAATGAATGCGCCGATCGACGACAACCTATTCCATTCGGTGAACATCAGCGGATAGTCGGGAATACGGCGTGGCATGCCGCCCAGACCGACCAGGAACTGTGGAATGAAGGTCAGGTTGAAGCCGACCATCACGATCCAGAAATGCAATTTTCCGAGCCGCTCATCCAGCATGTGTCCGGTCCATTTCGGCAGCCAGTAGTACACGCCGGCCATCGCACCCATCACCGTGGTTGGGTACAAAGCGTAGTGAAAATGCGCCACCAGGAAATACGTGTTGTGGTACTGCGGATCTGCCGCGGCATCCGCCAGCACCAGACCGGTCAATCCGCCCCAGCCGAACAAAATAATGAACCCGACCGCGAACAGCATCGGCGTCTCAAAACTCAGGGAGCCGCGCCACAAAGTGGCAATCCAGCAGAAGAACAGTACCGCCAACGGCAGTGAGATCAGCATCGTGCTGTACATAAAATAAATCTGCCCACCAACCGACATACCGCTGGTAAACATGTGGTGCGCCCACACCACCACGGCCAGCACCGCGATGCCCCACATGGCATAAACCTGAGCCCGGTAGCCATACACCTTCTTGCGCGAAAACGCACTCAGGACGTGTGGCACCACGCCACAGATGGGCAGCAGCAGCACATACACCTCGGGGTGACCCATGAACCAGAAAATGTGTTGCCACAGCACCGGGTCGCCGCCACCGGCCGCCGTAAAGAAGTGGGTTCCAAAGTGGCGATCCATCAGCACCATGGTGACACCACCAGCCAGCACCGGCATGATGGTGATCAGCAGAATGGCGGTCATCAGGAAGCCGTGCGCAAACAGCGGCATCTTCATCAGAGTCATGCCAGGTGCGCGCATGTTGAGGATGGTCACAATCACATTGATAGAGCCCAGAATCGACGACACGCCCAGCAAGTGGACCGCAAAAATAGCAAAGTCCATGCCCCAGCCGCTTTGCACCGACAAGGGCGCATACATGGTCCATCCGGTATCCACCGCGCCTGGGCCAATGCCAGCCAGCCCGAGAAAGAACGGCAGCACCAACAGCACCGCTGCGGGCGGCAGAATCCAGAAGCCCCAGTTGTTCAGACGCGGCAGCGCCATGTCCGGCGCCCCCAGCATCAGGGGAAGCATGTAGTTGGCCAAGCCGGTGGCTGCCGGCATGGCAAAACCGAACACCATGATCAGGCCGTGCAGTGTGATGAGCTGATTGAACAATTCGGGCTGCATGAACTCCATGCCTGGGTGAAACAATTCAGCGCGCACCCCCAGAATCATGGCCCCACCGGTCAGCAACATGGTGATCGCGAACAGCAAATACATCACCCCGATGTCTTTGTGATTGGTGGTCTGAATCCAGCGCAACGCACCGTAGACATGCGGCCCTTCATGGGCGCCGGCGGCGGGCAGTTCCTGGACCAATTCGTGTGCCATGGGCGACTCCTTCAATACTTTACGTGTGTTTGCGTGCGGCGCGGGATTGCATTCAATGCCGCGTGCTTATTGGGTTCGGGTGGCCGCAGCCACCGTTGCGGCAGCCGATGCCGGCGCCTTCATGCTGGCCAGCCAGGCATCAAAATCCTGCTGCGACACCACATTAACAACGATGGGCATGAACCCGTGTTCCTTGCCACACAGCTCGGAACATTGGCCACGGTAGGTGCCCAGTGTGTCCGGTCGGGCCCAGAATTCACGCAAGAAGCCAGGAACCGCATCACGCTTAACGCCAAACGCCGGCACCCACCAGCTGTGGATCACGTCGTTGGAGGTAGTAATGAAGCGCACCTTCTTGCCAATCGGCAGCACCAGCGGCTTGTCCACTTCCAGCAAATAGTTTTCGCCCTTGGGAGCCAGGTTGTCGATCTGCTCGCGCGGGGTCGCCAGACGGCTGCTGAACTTCACACCCTGGCCCGGAAATTCATACTGCCAGAACCACTGGTTGCCGGTGACCTTGACGATCAGGTCCGCATCGGTGCGGGTGTCTTCATACATCAGGACCGCGTGATAGGCCGGAATGCCGAAGATGCCATAGTCAATAATCAGCAGGCCAGCAAACGGCGCCAACACCCACAGCCATTGTTTACGTGACTTCGGCCCGGTGAAGGTAGCCGCCACCTGCCCCTGTGATTTGCGGTGTGCCCAAAAGGAATACAGCATCAGTGCCAGCACGACAAAAAACAGGGTCAGCGCAATCACCATGAACAGGTTATGCACGTGCAGCGTCTCGCGCGCAATCGGCGTCACCGGAGGCTGGAAGCTCCACGAATAAGCGGCCCAGGTCGAACCAAAACCCAGGGCGGCAAAGCCAGCCACCAGCCATTTTTTCACGCCATGCATAAACGGTGTCCTCATATTTATCATTGGTGGGTTGTGCATCCACCGGAAGGCTGCGCAGCACAAGGGCTTGAAACGCCCAACCTCCCTGCGGGGCTCAGTGTAGCGATATTGGAAAAAACTCTTATATGGCAAACCCTGACGAGCCACAGCAAGCAGGGCAATGATCCACATCAAACAGGCTTTGAAAACCCGTCTATTCAACCACGAAAAATAGACCGTACCGTGGGATACACCATCAGAAAAACAATCACACAGGGCGTTAAAGCCCAACAAATTTCGACAGCGATCGATGCGTGAAAGTTGGGTGCATCTGCCGGCGCACTGCGGTGCTGGCGCCACATCGACACCAACATTGCAAAAAATACGACGAAAAACACGACCAAACAAAACACCATCAATAGCCAGCGCACGTCTTGCCGCAGGTCGGACATAGTCTCACTCTTGTTTTGTCAATGGCGCCAATTCTATCGAGAAGCCTTGCCATCCGTGCGCCCGCGCGCCAACGCCGCGCGCATGTCGCCCAAACCGATCACACTATGCGCTGTGACCGGCAGTCGCGCTGCGGGCTTAAAGGCGTGTCCGTAAATGACTTCGAACGTGAGTGACAGGCGATCAGGCGCGTCCGGACTCGACAGCCCCTGCTGCACGGCGTTCTGCAGCGCTGCATACCAGCGTCGCCCACGCAAACCGGGAAAACGCAGCGGATGCAGGTTGCGACCGAGTGAACGCAACTCGTGCAACAAGGTGGTTGGCGACGAATAGGTCAGCGTGATGTGCTCCATGTCCATCACGGGCTCTGAAAATCCGGCCTGCACCAGCATGTCACCCCAATCGTGCATGTCGGTAAATTCATGGCACGGCACCGGCCAGCCCTGCTGCGCATAGACGCTGCGCAACTGGCGCAGGGTATCAGGGCCGAGGCACGAAAACATCAGGAAACCATCCACCTCCAGACTGGCGTGCCAGCGCCGCATCAGCGCCAGCGGGTCGGCGTGCATATGCAAGGCCATATTGGCCCACACCATGTGCGCCAACGGCGTGTTGTGCGAACCCCGCGATGAGGACTCCGGCGTTGGTGTTGCTGCTGGTTGCACACTACCCGGAACAAACGAGAGACTTTTGCCCAGCCAGCGCGACGGGCGCCACCAGGGCAGCGCCAGACGCTGGCGCAGCGCGGCCTGCTGCTGTGCGGTGTCTTGCACCACCCAACTGCTTGCCTGCGCATAGCGCTGCTGCACGCGCCGATGCGCCTGCAGCCCGCCTTGCAGCGGGGCCCAGTCGATCCAGCGGTCCGGCGCACGGACGATCCACTGCAGCCGCGTTTCCATGCGCCGCGCCACTTCCTCATGCAGCCAGGGCGATGCGCAAGGAATGCGGGCGGCCCACCGCGCAGCGGCGGGCGAATCAATGGTGGGCGGGCGTTCAATGGTCATGGTGGTGGCGAGCGTGGCGCAAGTATATTGGCGCCATGCACGGAAATCAGTTCGCAGGTCTTTTCCAACGGTGGCGCCCATGGACCGGGCGAATGCGCGCAGCCCTGTACGCCTGTTTGCCAAGCCAGTGTGCTATTTGCCACGACTGGCCCGCACACGCGATTTGCGACACCTGTATTGCGCAATTTTGCACGCCGCGCTGGCGCTGCCCTCGATGCGCACTAACGCGCGCCCACCCGCAAGCGCCCTGCCCAACCTGCAGCGTACAGCCACCCGCGCAGGACCTGACGCTCGCCGCCGTGCCCTACGCCTATCCCTGGATCGACCTATTGCACGACTTCAAATTTCACCAAGGCATCGGCTGGGCCCGACACCTCGCACGCCTGATGCTGGCCCAACCCGACGTGCGCACCTTGCTGGCGACGGCAGACTGCCTGCTGCCCATGCCCCTGGCAGACGCCCGGCTGCGCGAGCGCGGCTACAACCAAACACAACTGCTGGCCGATGCGCTGTGCACGGAGAAAGTACGCGCAGGCGTGCTGCTACGCGTGCGTGACACGCCACCCCAAAGCGCGCTGTCGCGCGCGCAACGTCTGCGCAATGTGCGTGGCGCTTACCGCGTCGACCCCTGCAACACCCGCATCGTGCAGTGCCGACATGTGGTGCTGCTCGACGATGTCATGACCAGTGGCGCCTCACTACATGCCGCTGCCAGTGCGGTGCGTGCCGCTGGCGCCAGCCGGGTCAGCGCCCTGGTCTGCGCACGTGCGGAATAATCGGGCCATGTTTCATATTGTTCTGGTTGCCCCCGAAATTCCACCGAATACCGGCAACGTCATTCGCCTAGCCGCCAATACGGGCTGCGATCTGCACCTGATCGAGCCGTTGGGTTTTTCCATGGACGACAAGCACATGCGCCGCGCCGGACTGGACTACCACGAGTACGCCACACTCACCCGCCATGCCGATTGGGCACACTTTCTGGCACAGGCACAGCCCAACCCACAGCGCCTGTTCACCCTCACCACGCGCGGCACGCACAGCCCATTCGAGGTGCGCTTCGCTCCGGGTGACTGGCTGGTCTTTGGCTCCGAAACCAAAGGACTACCAGACGCCGTTCGCGCCAGCTTCGCCCCAACCCAGTGTCTGCGGCTGCCCATGCGTCCTGGTCAACGCAGCCTGAACCTGTCCAACGCCGTCGCCGTCACGGTGTTTGAAGCCTGGCGCCAGAACGGCTTTACCTGAAGCAACTCAACGCTGATCGAGCCACTGACAAATCGGCTGCCACAAGGCCAGATCGCGCTCCACCCGTGCTGGTACCAGATCGAACAGGGTCAATCCCTGGGCCGCCAGATGCACATACGTCTGGGTATCGCGCACGTGTCCCAGCATCGACAAACCAGCCGACGCCACAAACGAAGCGAGTTGCTCGGACGCAAGGGTGCGCACATCCACGCGCATGCCCACCATACCGACCTTCACGTCAGCGGCACTGCGGTGTTCCACCAGTTCGTCCAAAAACGCGCGCGTGGCAAAGATATCAAACACGCTGGGTTGCAGCGGCACCAGAACATGGTCCGCCCACTTCAGAATCGTTTTCAAGCGTTTGCCATGCAAACCAGCAGGGGTGTCGATCACCACATGGCTGGTGCCGCGAGGCGGTTTGGCAACCAGATCGGCACCGATCTCCCAACTGCGAATGGGAAAAGCGGTAGCCGGGCGCAAGCCAAGCCACAGCCGCGACGACTGTTGGGCATCGGCATCCCCCAGCATCACAGCATGCCCCTGGCTGGCGAAGTAGCCCGCTACATGGGTAGCCAGGGTGGACTTACCCACGCCCCCCTTCGGATTAGCAATCACGACAACCGGCATCGCATTCTCCTGTTCAAGCAAACCAACACGCTATGTTACGACGGCGCGCATCAGGCCAAGAATCCATCCCACACCAATTTGACGCCAGTCAGGAGCATTCCGACGTAGAGAAACCGATAAAACAACTGCTGCCCAATGCGACGCGCCCAGTGCACACCGATCCACACACCCACGGGCGCCAACGGCAACAACACCAACGAGGTCAACAGATTGCGCATGTCCAGCAAACCAAGCCAGGCATAGGGCACCCATTTACACAGGTTCACCACAAAGAAAAGGTACGCCATGGTCGCGGTAAAACGCACCGGCGACAGCTTGAGCGGGATCACATACGCATTCACCGGCGGCCCGCCAGCATGGGCGACAAAACTGGTGAAGCCCGACAGCACCGTTAACACCCCACCCAGCCAGCACGGCGGCGGACGGCTGTTCGGACGTGGTGGAAACAACAGCCGCTGCGCCAGAAACAACAAGGTAAATACGCCCACCATGCCAGCCACGGTCTGGCCATCGAGCAACGTAAATAACCAAGCACCCAGCGCAATGCCCAGCACGCCAAACGGCAGCAGGAATTTCAGCAATGCAGCGTCATAGTCGGTGCGATAGGCGGCGATGCCCAACACATCCATCAGGAGTAGCAGCGGCATCAGAATAGCCGCCGCCTGCGGCACATTCACCGCCAGCGCCATGATGGGCACCGCCAGCGAGCCGAAACCAGCGCCAAAACCACTTTTGCTGATACCCATCAGCAACACAGCCGGCACCGCAACACCATAGAAATAGGGGTCAGTAATCAACGGAAAAACCATGCCCTGAATATACCCATGTCCATGGCAACTTCGCCCAGCGCACACCGCGCAGCTGCGCGCGGGCGCATGCTAATCTCGGCACATGTTTAATCCGTCCCAAGAAGATGTCCGCCGGTTTTTCTGTGAGTGCCATGCCAAGGCGCGCAGCGGTGCCGCCATGGAAGCCATTGAAACCCTGGCCGCCCAATGGATCGCCGAGCATCCGCAATACCACGCCGCACTCGACAATGTGGAGCAGGCGCTGGCCAGCATGGCACACGCCGACGCTGATCATGAAAACCCATTTCTGCACCTGTCCATGCACCTGTCCATCAGCGAGCAGTGCAGCATCGACCAGCCGCGCGGCATCCGTCAGGCGGTTGAATTGCTGGCGCAGAAACGCAACTCACTGCACCAGGCACACCACGCCGCGATGGACTGTCTGGGCACCATGCTATGGGAAAGCCAACGCGCTGGTCGGCCACCCGACGGCGCGGCTTACATCGCCTGCGTCCAGCGCCACGCAACAACATAGATCCCGGCGCCAAGGCGCCTAGGCACCAGTACGCCCACCGGACGATGCGGCCTGCTTCCCGATACCAATTAGCGGAAGCGACTGGGCTGAATCGTTTTCAATTCACCCGGCAAGCTGCCGACGTAGTCGGCAATGATCTGCAATTCCTCGTTGCTGAACTGCTTGGCCACACCGCCCATGATCGGGCTGCCACGGCCAATCATGGGCTGCCCAGTGGTCTTGTAGGCCTTCAGCGCCACATAGAGATAGTCGGGATACTGGCCTGCAATCTTGGGATAACCCAGATCGACCGGCTTGCTGAAACTGTCCCCGTGGCACGACACACAGCCAGCGCGTGCGACCAGCGCGCGCGCTTCGTCGGAGCCGCCCTCGGCCTTGGCCAGTGGCGGCTGGTTGTAATCAACGCCGCTACCCGCGTAGTAAGCTGCCACATCCACAATGTCCTGCGCACTGAGGGTATCCGCAATACCACGCATGGTCGGGTGCTTACGCTCACCCGATTTGTACTCTGTCAGCGCCGTCACGATGTACTTGGCATTCTGGCCTGCCAATTTAGGCACCCGATGCACCTCGGGAAAACTGGCGTGGTAACCGGTGATTCCATGGCAACCAATGCACATGGCAATTTTCTTTTCACCGGCAACAGCATCGCCCCGCAGCTCCTGCGCGTAGGACGCAATAGACGTCGTAGCACCAACCAACACAACCGACAGGGCAAGCAACAAAGGTTTCATTTTGCGAAGACAATCAAGCAATGATTGTAAAAATGGGGTGGGCGATTATATAGACCACTTTGGCGCCAGCAGTACTGGTACAAATCCCTGTTAACGCCGCCCACAAATACGTCTTGCCACCTGAAAAACCACCACGCACCCACGGCACTTCCCACTGAAACCATG
>Ga0316223_1001422_pt1 | contig 22583 bp, 18 predicted proteins | sample TBH18009metaG_FD_206007 | JGI IMG/M metagenome (GOLD analysis project Ga0316223, IMG submission 206007) | Freshwater microbial communities from Trout Bog Lake, Wisconsin, USA - TBH18009 | ecosystem: Environmental > Aquatic > Freshwater > Lake > Hypolimnion/Profundal zone | place: USA: Wisconsin...
TCTGGAGTTTGCCGCGCGCGGAGCGCCCGGCCCACCCCAAGACAGAATTACCCGAGCAATCCCGCCAGCTCGCGCGTCACCGCGAATGCTCCCCGCACCGCCGCAAACGCCGCCATCAACTCGTGCGGCGCACCCGCCCGGGGAAAAACCATCTCCAAGGCCGCTCCCGTGCAGCGCACTTTCGCGTCCACGCCTTCGACCGCGATCACGCATTCGCGGCAGTCCGAGGGATACGTCACCGTCAGCCCGCCCTCGCCATCGAGATTTTCAATCACGTCCACGATCGACTCGACTTTGGCTCCTTTCCGCAGCGCAAATGCCAGCTCGGTGAACTTCCCTGCAAAGCACGCCGCAAACTCGTCGCGCTGCGCCAGGTCGCCGTCCCGCAGGTCGCGCAACCCGGTCGTCACGAGGTAACGCGCCGGCGCGGCGTCCTCGAGCGCGTAGGAAATCTCCACGGTGAAATCCTTCGCGGTCAGCACCGCCGTGGCCCCCGCGACCGTGAGGCTGACGTCCTTCCGCTTGTAGCCGAGCCGGGTGCGCGTGTCCTGGAACAGCTTCTCCGCCGCCGCCGCCAGCTCGCGTTCGCAGATTTTTCCCAGGAACGCATTCGTCACCGCGTTGGCCGCGTCCGGCAGCGTGTGATGCCCCTTCTTGAATCCTTCCAGCGTCTTCACCATCCCACCGCCCCGGCCGATGAAGCTGATGCCCGCAATGATGCTGGAGGGAAGTTCACCCGTCATGAGCCGCCGAGCAAACAAACCGCCTGCCCCCACGCCAATCCGAAATCGCAAGGATTGCCCACGGAACACACACGGAGGACACGGAAAGGAACCGGCATTTCGCCGATTCCGTGTCGTTCCGTGGGCAAACTCAGGCCGCCGTCGTCTTGCCGCTGCGACGGCAGAGCGAGACGAGGCCGACAATCGCCAGCACCGGCAGCCAGATCGGCGACAGCACCGCGGCCACTACCAGCACCACCGCCAGGAGGGCTGCCACGGCAGTGAGGCCGGTTGCGGCCACCGCCGCCACGCCGCCGGCCAGGACGATTGCGACGCCGAACAGCGCGGCCAGTGCCAGGAGCGACGCACCCATCAGGAGCGGCAGCAGCCGGAGGCAAACGAGGGCGAGGATCACGATCAGGAGGACTTTGCCGAAGGTTTTCATATCCCCAGAACCCCGCTCGCCGCGAAAAGTCGCAGCCGGCCCGCAATAAGTTGACCTGACGGACGGCTTTCCCTCCCCTCGACTGTCTCAGTAACCACCATGCCCCATCCCGCCACCGCGCCTCGTCCGGCCTGAGCCGTCATGAACTTGCTTCATCAGGCCTGGCTGCGGCTGCGCGCCTTGTTCGGCCGGCGGCAATGGGAGGCGGACATGGCGGAGGAAATGAGGCTGCACCTGGAGCAGCGCACCGACGACTTTGTCGCCACGGGTCTTTCCCGCGAGGAGGCCCGCTTTGCCGCGCAACGGGAATTCGGCGGCGTCGAACAGCTCAAGGAAATCGCCCGCGACGAGCACGGCTGGGCGTGGCTCGACGCCCTGGGCCGTGACCTGCGTTTCGGCCTGCGGATGCTGCGCAAGCATCCCGGCTTCACCGTCGTCGCCGTCCTCACGCTGGCCCTCGGCATCGGCGCCACCACGGCCATCTTCAGCGTGGTCAACAGCGTGCTGCTGCGTCCGCTGGACTATCCCCGCTCGTCCGAGCTGGTGGTGCTGAGCCTGCGGTCGCCGCGCGGCGCCCAGTCGGGCGCCACGCCGGCCAATTTTCTCGCGTGGGCCCGCGAGGCCCGGGGATTCACCGCGCTCGCCGCCTGGGTTTACGGGCCCTACAATCTCACCGGCGAGGGCGAGCCCCGGCGCGTCTTCGCGCAGCGCGTCACGACGGCCTATTTCGGCATCCTGCAAACAACTCCCGCCCTCGGGCGGGATTTCCAGCCGGGGGAAGACCAGCCCGGCAAGGACAACGTTGTGCTCCTCAGCCACGACCTGTGGCTGAGCCAGTTCGGTGGCCGGGCCTCCGTGGTCGGCCAGAGCATCCGCCTCGACGAACGTCGCTGCACCATCATCGGCGTCATGCCCGACACTTACCAATTCGACCGGCGCGCGGATCTCTACACGCCCTGCGTGCTGAACCTTTCGCGCAATTCCGCCGGGCAGGCCTTGCTGGTGCTGGGACGCCTCAAGCCGGACGTTTCGCTCGCGCAGGCCCGGGAGGAAATGAACCGGATCAACCGCCGGCAGACGCCGAACCCGCCGGCCGCACAGGCACTTTCGAGCGTCAGAATCCAGCCCTTGCTGCAGGCCAAGGTGGGCGGCGTGCAGGCGCTGCTGCTCGTGTTGCTGGGCGCCGTCACCTTCCTGCTCCTGATCGCCTGCGTGAACGTGGCCAACCTGCTGCTGGCCCGGGCCAGCACGCGGCACCGGGAAATCGCGGTCCGCGTCGTGCTCGGCGCCGGTCGCGGCCGCATTGTGCGCCAGCTCCTCAGCGAAAGCCTGCTGATTGCCGTGCTCGGTGGCGCGCTGGGCGTGCTCGTGGGCTACGGCGGCATGCGCGCACTGGTCGCCCTGGCGCCGGAGGGATTGCCGCGGCTGGAGGAAGTTTCCATGGACGGCCCGGTGCTCGCCTTTGCCTGCCTGCTCGCCCTCGGCACCGGCGTGGCCTTCGGCTTGATCCCCGCCCTCGAGGCTTCCGGCGTCAACGCGGCGGAAACACTCAAGGATGGCGGCCACGGTTCCAGCGACGCTCCCCGTCGTCACCGGCGGCGCAGCCTGCTCGTCGTGCTCGAGGTCGGCCTGGCGCTCGTGCTGCTCGCGGGCGCCGGCCTGCTCGGCCGCAGCCTGCTCCGGTTGGACCAATTCGACCCGGGATTCCGGGCGCCCAACATCTACATGAGCAACATCGCGCTCATCCCGCAAAAATACGCCTCGGAATCGCAGCGGACGGCGTTCGTCGAACAGGCCGTCGCGAACATCCGGCGCGTGCCCGGGATCCAGGCCGTCGCCTTCACCAACCATACGCTGCCCACGATGGGCATGGGCGGGACTTTCTTCACCATCGAGGGCCGCCCCCCGGAGCCGGTCGAACTGCCGCCGGCCTACTACTACGCCGTCACCCCGGACTATTTCCAGATGCTGCACATCCCGCTGGTGCGCGGCCGGCTCTTCACCGCTGCCGACCAGGCCGGCGCACCGCGCGTCGCACTCATCAACCAGAACCTGGCGTGGCAGTATTTTCCCGGCGTCAACCCCATCGGCCAGCGCATCAGCGTCGGCAACGGCCCCGAGTCGTGGCGCCAGATCGTCGGCATCGTTCGCGACGTCGCCCAAAACGGCGGGCTGCAGATGCGCGCGCAGATTTACGAACCCTACGCCCAGAACCCCGCGCATTCCACGTCCTTCATCGTTCTCACCAACCTGCCCGCCGGCCAGGTGCAGCCCGCGGTCGCAGCCGCCATCCACGCCGTCGATCCCGACATCCCGACGGGTACGCTTTATGCGATCTTCGGCCAACCCACGCTCAACGTCCTGGTCACGCGGTTCATGACGTTTCTCTTCGGCGTGTTTGCCGTCACCGCCCTGTTCCTCGCGGCCATTGGCGTGTATGGCGTGATGAACTACGCCGTCAGCCGGCGCACCGGTGAAATCGGCATCCGCATGGCCCTGGGCGCGCAACGCCGCGACGTGTTGTGGATGATCCTGCGGGAAGGCGCCCGCATGGTGGGCGCCGGTCTGCTGCTGGGGCTGGTGGGCGCGATCGCGGTCTCCGGCACGCTCGAGTGGCTGCTCTTCGAGGTCAGCCCGCGCGACCCGCTCACGCTGGCGGCCATCATGGCGCTGCTGGCCGGCGTGGCCTTCGTCGCCTGCTGGCTGCCCGCGCGTCGCGCCACCAAGGTGGACCCCATGGTCGCGCTGCGTTGTGAATGACCAGCGACAAGTGACGAGACGTAAAGGCGTGACCCACTGTCGTAACGAGGTTTTCTCTCGTCACTGGTCACTCGTCACAGGTTACTTCCGCAAACCCCCACTTCCCAGTTGCCACCCAGCCCCGCCTCGCCGAATTTCGCGCGCCCGAAATCCCCTTCACGATGGTCACCTCCGCCCCGCTGTTTTCCGTCAAGCATGAGCTCGACTCGTCCCCCGAGGCGTTCGGCGAGCTGCGTTCCTCCGCCGATTGCCTCGCGCAGCCCGACGTGCTGCGCCAGCGGCTGGATGACGACGGCTATCTTTTCGTGCCCGGATTCTTCAACCCCGACTTGATCCATGCGGCGCGCGTCTCGGTGACAGACCGCCTCGCCGCCGAGGGCGTGCTGGATCCGGCCTTCCCCGCGATCGAGGCGATGGGCCGGCCGGACAAGGCCCTCGGCTTCCGCGGTGACCTGGCCAAGAACAACCCCGCCGTGGACCGCGTGGTTTACGGACCGGAATTGCTGGAATTCTACGCGCAGCTCTTCGGCGAGCCGGTGCGGCACTTTGACCACACGTGGTTTCGCGCCATCAGCCACGGCCAGGGCACGCCGCCACACTGCGATCTCGTCTACATGAGCCGCGGCACGCACCAGCTGCTCACGGCGTGGATTCCCTACGGCGAGGTGCCGCTGGAAGTCGGCGGGCTGATCCTGCTCGAGGATTCCCACCGCAAGGCCGACCGCATCAAGACCTACCTCGAGGTCGATGTGGACCTCTACTGCGAAAACAACCCGAAGCACGTCGACAAGGTGGTCGGCAAGGGCGGCTGGAGCCATCCTGGCTGGCTGACGTTCAACCCGACCGTCCTCCGCGAGCGGCTCGGCGGGCGCTGGCTCACCGCCACGCACTGGCGCCCCGGCGATTTTCTCACGTTCAAGATGACGATGGTGCACGCCAGTCTCGACAACCAGACCCACCGCGTGCGGCTCTCGTCCGACACCCGCTACCAGCGCGCCAGCCAACCCGCCGACGCGCGCTGGGTCGGGGCTGACCCGGCCGGCCACGGACCTCGCGCCAAGCAGGGCATGATCTGTTGAGGTAGGATTCCCGACGCGCCTGCGCGCTGCTAAACGCTTGTCATTCTGAGCGCAGCGAAGAATCCAGTGAGAATCCGCTGCGGGCTTCGGCACCATCCAGCTGGATTCTTCGCTGCGCTCAGAATGACAAAATAGACCCGGTGGGTTGCGCGCTCGCGCGCAACCCACACATGGCTAACGGGGCCGCCGCCTGCGCTACTTCGCCGCCTCCAGCTGCAGTTGCATCTGCAACGCCAGGCCCTCGGACATCGTTTGCGACGCCTCAGACTCCTCGCGGCGGATCCGGGCTCGTTCGCCGGGGAGGCCGGCCCAGCCCACGATCACCGGGTCCTGCGGCTTCACCAGCACCAGGGTGGCGCGCAGCTCCGCATTCAAATCCGTCCGGATCGCGGCCGGCATGGCCGCGTCCATCGCGGCGGCGAATTTCTCCGCGCTGCCATTTTCGCCCGTGAGATAGTAGAAATTCCGGTCCCAGTTCATGCTGACCTCGGTACCCAGCGCATCATACGGTGCCTGCCCAAACGAGAGGCCTTCCTGGTAATCGCGGAAATTCCGGATCTCCTCCGGCACGTTCACCCCGTTCACCGCCGGCAGCCAGAGGCTCGCGTCGGTGAAGAGCTGCTGGCCCGAGACGCTCGTGAGGAACTGCAGGAAATCCAGCGCCTCGGCGGGATGGCGGCTGGCTTTGTTGAGATACATCGCCAGCGAGGTCTCGCCGATGCCTTCGCCGCCCTGCCCCACCACGAACCGCCCGACCTCCGGGTCATCCGGCATCGCCTGCATCAGTTTCATCGGCTGAATCTTGAACGGGGCCAGCCGCCGCAGGCTCGTCGCGTCCCACGTGCCATAGAAGAAAAACAGCGCCTGGCCGCGCAGGAACTCGATCATCGCATCATCGCGCCGCAGCTGTATGAAGCCCGGCTTCATCGACGTCGTGGTTTCGCGCACCAGCTGCAACCCGGCCAGCACGGCCGGTTCGCTGTAACGCCAGCGGCCCGCGAGGTAGGCCGCTAGCATCTGCCGGTTGTAGAGATAGAGGATGCCAGCGTCGTCCAGCCGCTGGTTCACGCCCATCAGCGGCGCCACCAGCACGCTTTCCGCCACCGCCCGCGTCGTATCCCGGCTGCCGGCGAGCCCCGCGATCGGGCGGCCGGTCTTCCGCGAATACTCCTTCACCGCCGCGAGGATCTTGCGCAGGTCGTCGAAGTTCCTCGGGACCACCACCCGGCCGAGGATTTCCTTCATCAACTCCACGTTGCAGAACAGCCGCAGCGTGCTCTCCGTGATGTTCACGCCGTAGATCTGACCGGGGTCGGGCGAGTCCCGTTTCGGCGCAAGCAGCTTGTCGTGAAACGTGTCCAGCCATGGGATTTTTTCCTGCGAGGTGCCCCGGTTGTACGGGTTCGGCTTCGCCAACTCCGCGGTCAGTGGCGCGAAGTAACGCGCGGGGATGTCCTTCTGACCGGGCAGCCACGCGCCCCACTCCATCAGGTCCGGACCCGTCTCGCCGGCGAGGTTGGAGCGCATCCACTGCGGGTAGATCGTCGCACCGGGAATCTGCAGCTGCACCACGCGGACCCGCGGGTTGAGTTCCTCGTAACGCTTGATCGCCGCATTGATTCCGTCGGGCGGCCCGCGCTCAATCTGCCAGTGGGCGAAATAAATCGTGACCTCGCGGGCGCGCAGCACGGGTTCCGACCGGGTGAAGACCCAAAAGAGCGACACCGTGTAGGCCGCGCACAGCAGCAACAGGGCAAGCCGGGAACGGAGCCGCCTCATGGCCGGCCCTCCTGCGCGAGGCGGTGGTTCACTTCCGCAAGCTTCCGGCGGATGGTGTAGGCGCGGACGTTCAACGGGTAAGCGGCGAGATATTTTTCGAAGTATTCCCGGGCTCGCGCCCAGTCCCCGCCCCGCTCCGAGAGCACGCCGATTTGCACGATGAGATCCTCCTGCGCGTTGCCCGTGACACCCCCGGCCTGTTCCGCAGCGATGAGATGCGGCAGGAACCGCGCCTGCGGCTGGTTCAGCGCGATGCCGGCCTGGCCGATCTGCAAATTGAGGTCGCGCCGGAGCAAGGGCTCATGAATGCGCGGGAGCAGCGCCTCCGCCGCCGCCAGGCGGTCGGCGCCCGGGCCGGAGACTTCCGGCAGGAGATACAATTTCAAGAGGCCCAACTTCACCAGTCCCAGCTGCGACCAGTGGCTCCCGGGCTGGCGCTGGGCCAGTTCGGCATACAGTTGGGCGGCCTTCGGGAAATCCGGTTCGTTCAGGTGCAGCTGGTAAATCCGGGCCCGTAAATACGCCGCCTCCGCCGCGAGTTCATCCGTGCCGTGCTCCAGCTCCACCAGCACCGCCTCGGCCTCGCGCATGTTCCCATCCGTCGCCGGCTGCGCGCCGATCCGCGCGGCGGCCCAGGCGAGCCGGTCGGCGCGCGACGGGGCGTCGGGCCGGAGCTGCCGGAGCACGTCCTGCGGGCGGTTGTCAGCCAGGGCGGCCCACGCCCGGTCCGGGTTGTCCGGCGCGGCGGCGCCCGCCGCGAGCAGCGGACCGAGGATCAGAAGGAGGGAAAATTTTCGCGCGGGGTACACGGAAAGACCCCTCATCGTGGAAGTTCACTCCCGTGCGACAAGCACTACCGCAGAAAAGTTTCGCGACAGGTGGGATGAAGCCGGACGGCGGCCTTCGCCGAGCTATGGCGGGCGAGCAGGAAAACAGAAACGATCTTAATCGCGGAAACGCGGAAGGGCGGAAACGCGGAGGGCGGCCGGCCGGGACCGCCGGTCCCCACCGGCCTCCTTTTCCAGGTATTTCCGCTCCTCCGCGCTTCCGCGATCGGCCTGGTTCCTGGTTTCCTGCTTGCCCGCCGTAGCCTTGGCGAAGGCGGGGCTTCCGGCTAAAAAAAGACCGGACCTACTTCGCCGGCCCAGCGATCGCCAGCTGGCGGCCAAGCTGGAGCATCAGTGCCTCGGATTGCGTCTGGGAACTCTCCAGCCGCTCGCGGGCGACCTGCAGGCTGGCATCCTGCGGCGCCCGCCACCCGAGTGCGGCGTTGGCCACGATGCGCACGTCCTGCGGTCGCACGGTGATCGCGCGGTTCGAGACCTCCTTGCCCAGGTCCGCCCGCGCCGCCGCCGGCATCTCGCGCTCCAGCGCGTCGACAAACTGATCCACGCTCCCGTGTGTGTCCGTCAGCAGGTAAAGGTTGCGGTAGATCGCCTCGGAGACTGTCGACCCCATCAGCATGTATTCCGCGCCGAAGGAGTAGCAGTCCATGGGCGTCTTGTAGGCCGCAATGTTCGCCGGCACCTTTACTTCGCGCACCGACGGCAACCAGCCGCTGTTGTCCGTAAAGAGCTGGTTGCCCTCCACGCTCGTCAGGAAATGCAGGAAATCGATCGCCTCCGCCTGGTGCGAGCTCTGCTTGTTGAGGTAAAACTCCATCGCCGTCCCGCCGCCGCCATCGGCGAACGCCCCGAAGAAATATGGCCCCATCACCGGGTCGTTCCGGGTCGGCTGCGGGAAGCGCAGGACGTCGATCGGGAAGGTCGACAGGCTGCGGATGCTCGTGCCGTCCCATGTGCCCGCGAAAATGAACACCGCGTCGCCCCGCAGGAATTCCTGCGTCGCCGCATCGCGCAGCGACTGGAGAAAGCCCGGCTTCATGCTCATGCTGATCTCGCGCATCATCGTCAGCCCGGCCTTCGCCTCCGGCGACCGGTAGCTCCAGCGGCCCTCAAGGTAGAGGCCGATCTCGTCCCACGTGTAGAGCGACAGCGTCCCGTGCCGGTCGTTGCGCTGGCTGCTCTGCATCATCGCCCCGCCCATCAGGTATTGCATCAGCCACGCCGCATTGTCGCGCGCGCCGGCGAGGGTGTAAATCGGCTCGCCGGTGCGGGCCGCGTAGTCGGCGACTTTTTGAAACAGCGCGCGCAGCTCCGCGAAATTCCGCGGCGGGCGATCCGAGCCCGTGATCTTCCGCAGCAGGTCGCGGTTGCAGAACAGCCGCTCCGACACCTCCGTCACCGTCGCGGCATAAAACTGCCCCGGGTCGGGCGCGTTCACGCGCTGGTTCAGCAGGCCGTCGGTGAACGTCTGCACCCAAGGCACCTTCTCCAGCGCCGTGCCGCGGTTGTAGGGGTTCGGCCGCAGCATCTCGTCGGTGATCGGCTCGAAATACCGCGCCGGGATGTCCGTCAGCCCGTCGAGCCACACGCCGTATTCGATCAGGTCCGCGCCCGTCCCGCCAACGAGGTTGGTGCGCATCCACTGGTTGTAGACGCGGCCCGGCACGAGCACCTGCTCGACCTTCACCCGCGGGTTGAGCTCTTCGTAGCGGCGGATGACCGCGTCGACGCCGTCGGGCGGACCCTTTTCGATCTGCCAATGCGCGATGCGGATCGTGACCGGCCGACTCGCCACCACCGGTTCCGAGCGCGTGAACACCCAGAACACCGCGAAAACATAACCGGCGGCCAGCAGGCCGAAACCGACGGACCGGGCGCGGGGCTTTTTCACGGCCGGCCCCCCTTCGCCTTCGCCTCGAGTGCCGCCAGGTCTTCCAGGCGCCGGCGGACGGTGACACTGCGCAGATTCGGCGTGAAGTCCCGCAGGTAGATTTCAAAATACTTGCGCGCGTCCGCGTAATGCCCCGCCCGCAGCGACAGCTCGCCCAGCTCGATCGCGAGGTCCTCCGGCACCTGGCCGACGAGTCCGCCGATGCGGTCGACCTCCTTCAAATGCGCCAGCACGAGTTCGAGCGATTGCTCGTAGAATGTGCCCGCGTGCGCGATCTGCAGGTGCAGGTCGCGTTGCAACTTTTCCTCGTGAATCCGCCCCAACAGGGCCGTCGCCGCCGCGATCCGATCCGCCGGCGCCGCGGGTTCAGGCAGTGTGTAAAGTTCCAGCAGCCCCAGCTTCACGAGGCCCAATTGCGCCCAGTGGCTGGCGGGATGCCGCTCCGCCAGCGCCCGGTAGAGCGCCGCCGCCCGAACGTAATCCGGTTGCTGGAAATGCACCTGGTAAAGCCGCGCCTGCATGTAGGCCGCAGCGTCCGCGACCTCGTCGTCACCCTGCGCCAGTTGCGCAAAAACCGCCTCCGCGTCGTGCAGCCGATCCTGCGTCACCGGCTGGTAATCCACCGCCACCACCGCCGACGCCAACGCCTGCTCCCGCGTCGGCGCGCCCTTGATCCGGCCGAGTCGGGCGTAGGCGTCACGCGGCAGCTGGTTCGCCATGAACTGCCACGCTTCGGTCGTGCCCTCCGACGCCGGCGTCGCCGCTCCAACGAGCGGCGGCAGCATGCAAAACAGACCGACGCCGAGCCAGCGGCGCCACTGGGGGAAAGGGGCAGACACGCCCGACATGGTGGAAGCGAAGGCCTCCACGACAAGAATTACCTGAGCACCCAAAGAACGTTCAGGCTTTTGAATTATGGGTCCCATGGGACTTATGCGACCCATGGGACGCGCACTCGCTCTGGGATATCACAGAATCCCCCGCTCCAGCCAGATGTGCTCGCCCTTGATGATCTCCTGCGCGAGGTCGTAGCCGTGCTGGTCGGAGTTTTTCCCGACGCCGGTGAAATTTTGCGCGATGCGCAGGTGCGCCTGCGCGGCAAAGTCATCCACCAGCGCAAAGACTTTCGCCTCCGGCTCGCCGTCCTGCAGCAGCTTCTGCGCAAACACGCAGCTCGCCGCCAACGCGAAGAGGTCTGCCCCGATGTCCGCGAGCCGGCCCAGCAGCACCTGCCGCTTCTCCAGCTTCACGCCGAATTTCACCATCTGGTGGAAGAGCGTGCGCGCGAGCCGGCGGCTGAGCGCCGCCACCCGGTTGAAATGCTCCGCGAGATGCGGGTGCATGTCCGCCGGCGCGCTCCCGTTGACCGGCAGCCACTGGGCGGGATACCAAGACGTGTAGAACTTGGCCGCCGCCCACGCGCTCTTCAGCCGCTCGCCCCACGGGCGCTCGGAATTCAGCGCCACGCCGGCGATTTTCAGGTGCGGGTCGAGCGCCTCCCGCATGATGAAGAGCCGCATGATCTCCGAGGAACCCTCGAAGATCGTCGTCACCCGGCTGTCGCGCATGAGCCGCTCCACGGGATGCGGTTTCTCGCCGCGCGCCTTCAACGACTCGACATTTTCATACCCGCGCCCGCCGCGAATCTGCATCACGTCGTCGAGGCACAGCCAGGCCTTCTCCGTGCCCCAGAGCTTGCACATCGAGGCCTCGAGCCGGATGTCGGCCTTCTTGTCGCGGTCGACGATGCGCGACGTGACGATTAGCATCGCCTCCATCGCGAACGCCTGCGCGGCGATCCGGCGGATCTTCTCCGCCACCGCCGCATGCTGGCCAACGGGCACGCCCCACTGGATGCGCTCGGCGCCCCACTCGCGCGCGATCGCCAGCGAACGCTTCGCCACGCCGATGCTCGAAGCCGGGATGGACAGCCGGCCGGCGTTCAGCGTGGACAGCGCAACTTTCAGTCCGCGGCCCTCGCCGCCGACGATGTTGGCCTTCGGCACGCGCACGCCGGTGAAACGGATCACGCCGTTGTACAGCGCGTGCAGCCCCATGAACTGGCAGCGGTGCACGACCTCGATGCCCGGCGAATTGGCTTCCACCACGAACGCCGTGAGCTGCGTGCGCGGCTTGCCGTCCACGATTTTCGGCGGTGTGCGCGCGATGACGATGTAGAGCCCGGCTCGCGTGCCGTTGGAGCACCAGAGTTTTTCGCCGGTGATAAGGTAGTCGTTGCCGTCCGGCTTGGCCTCGGACGTGAGGCGCGCGGGATCGGAACCGACGCCCTGCTCGGTCAGCGCGAACGCCGACAGTTCGCCTCCGGCGACGCGCGGCAGGAATTTCTGCTTCTGCTCGGGTGTCCCGAACAGCATGAGCGGCTGCGAAACCCCCACCGACTGGTGCACGGAAATGTGCGAGAAGATGTTCATGCAGTGGCTCGCCATGAGCTGGCATGCCCGGCAGTAGGTCGTCTGGGAAAAACCCAACCCGCCGTATTCCCGCGGCACTTTGATGCCGTAGGCGCCCAGCTTCGCGAGGCCCGTCATCACCTCGGCGGGGATCTCACCGGTGCGGTCGATGAGGTCGGGATCCACGCGGTCGCGCAGGAAAATCCGGAGCTCCGCCATGAACTGGTCGGCCCGCGCCTTCTCCGCGGCGTCGATCTCGGTGACAGGATAGAGTTTTGCGGGCCGGAACCGGCCCATGAAGAGGTGAGCGACGAAGCTGAGGTCGTCATGTGATTCGCGTGCGGCCTCGGTGACCTGCAGGGCAGCGCGCTGCCCTTCGTTCATCTTGGACATGTCGATGACGGAGCGGCCGTCATCCGGTTTCTGTTGGGGTGGAGTTTCAGGGGCGGACATGGGGTTGGCGGCACAAAGGGCCGCGTTGATTTTAGGCCACTCAACCCAGATTTATGACACGGTCAACGGCCCCGCCGCCGGCCACGCAGTCTACAAGCCCGCCACTCGACCCCGTGAGCCGGGCTAATCTCGGATATTTTTAGCCGGAAGCCAGGAACCCGGAAACCAATCCTTTTCGCGGAAGCGCGGAGGATCGTTCCTGGTTTCCTGCCTGCCCGCCATAGCCTTGGCGACGGCGGGGCTTCCGGCTAAAATCACTTCCGGCTGCCCAGGTCCGGGATCGCGAGCTGCACGCCGCCCTGTTTCGACGACTCGTGCGCGATCAGGCCGGGAATCATGTAACGCGCCGCTTGCCAGACGTTGTTTGGGGGCTGCTCGCCCGTCACACACGCCTTCACGAAGTCGTCCACGATGAAGTGGTGCGAGCCCCAGTGGTTGTTCGGCAGGTTCGCAAATGACTTCGGCAGGCGCGCGATGTCGTGCACCTTTGCCGTGCCGCCATACACGCCCGGTTGCAGCGTGAGGATGTCGTCGAGGTTCTTGGTGTCCTCGAACCCCTTCCCGATGATCACGCGCCCCGCCTGGGTGTACTCGAAACTGGCCTCGGTGCCGCAGATGGACATGAACTCCCCGCCCGGGTGGCCGACGCGGCGAAACTCGTTCACACACGCGCACGCGCCGTCGCTCATCGTGAACAGCGCCGTCTCGTTGCTGAAGGCGTTGCGGTGTTTGTTCACCTTCGGGTCGTAAATCCCGTCCGGATGCCGGTCCACCCAGCCGTGCGCCGACACCTTGGTCATGTGCGCGCCCGTCACGCCGATGATCTGGCTGGTCGTGTGCGTCGGGTAATGCATCGGCGGCTCGCCCGCCAGTTCGAGGAACCGGTCGCCCGTCCGCGCGCGGATGATGCCGCGGGAATCGATGCTCTTGATGTCCCAGTCGTGGTGATAATTCGCCTCGGCGTAGAAAACATCGCCGAACGTCCCGCGCCGGTATTGCTCCCGGCACCACACGGTGTGCGCGTAGTAGTAGCTCGTCTCGCCCATCATGTAGATTTTTCCGGTCTGCTCCACCATGCGCACGAGCTGCGTCACCTCCTCGAGTGACACGCCGCACGGCACCGCCGAATACACATGCTTCCCCGCGCGCAGCGCCTGCATCGCCTGCGGCCCGTGCATCCAGTGCTGCGTGATGATGACCACCGCATCCACGTCGCTGTTGAGCACGGCATCGAGCGACGGGTAGGTCCGGGTGATCCCGTATTTCTGCGCGTTGCGCTTCAGCTTCTCCGCGTCGAGATCGCAGAGCACGACCTCCCGCACCAGCGGATGCGCCTGGTAGAGCTCAATAAAATATTGAGCGAATTGCCCGACGCCCACCATCGCGACTTTGATGCTCATGGAATCAGAGAGGGATTTAGCCACAAAGAGGCACAAGAAGCGCAACGATAAGTGTCCGGATTCTTGTGAATTTTGCGCTTCTTCGCGGCTAACCGCGCTTTGCTCACCGGGCCGCCGCCTCGATCGCCGCGCGCATCGCGGTCACGTGGCGGCGGACATTGTCGTCGTCGCCCAGCTGCTTCGGGCTTGGGTCGCGGAACGCCTCCAGCTCGGCGGCCACCGCCGCGGGCAGCCGGCCGCCGTGCTTCGCGCGGAGCCACGCCAGCTTTTCAAACTCCTCGATGCCGTCGCGCAGCATCTCCCAGTGCACCGACGCCCGCGGCCCCGGGTAGAGCAGGAACTCGTCGCCCGGCGGCAGGTCGCGGCGCCAAGGGTGGCAGGAATACAGCGTCTCGTGCAGTGGATTCTCCGGCCACGTCGTCAGCGCCCAGCGCGCCATGCCGCTGTAGCCGTTGACGAACGCGTAATAACCCACCCACACCGCCTCGTCCGGCGGACTCGTCACGAAGCTGTTCGGCCGCTTCGGGTCGAGGCAGATGTAGAACGTCGTGACGCGCCCCTCCTTCGTGCGCTGGGCGATGTCGCGGTAAAGTTCGTCGCTCGCGTGGTCGAGGATGATGGTGAAATCCGCGAGGTCGAGGCCGCCATAGTGCGACGACGTCTGGTTGCCCGCGAGCGCGGCCTTCAGTCGGGGCGCGTTGGCGCGCATCACTTCCATCATCGCCTTCATCATCGCCGCCGGCGCCTCGTCCACGCCCACGCGGGTGCGCTCCAGCCAGCCCTTCGCCTCAAGGTGCTTCTCGAAGTCCTTCAAAAATGGCCCCCAGTAGTCCGTGTAGCTCGGCGTCCCTGGCTCGCACATCGCCATCCGCGTGTCACCCGTGGCGGCGTCGGTGTATTCCAGGTGACCCGACCACGTGAGCATCGAGTAGCAGTTGATCTGCTTCGAAATCCCGCAGTTCATCGCGAACTCCACGTAGCGGTCGAACACGGTGTAATCGAACTTCCACGAGCCGTCCGGCAGCTTCGTGTGCGTCACCATCGTGTCGTAGTCGTCGTAGTCGCGCCGGCCCCACGGCCGCGGCGTGATGGTCGCCGTGATCACCTTCTGGCCCGCGTGCGCCAGCTCCAACATGTACGGGCGCATAACCGCGAAATGCTCGGCGCTCCACGGCTTCACGCCATGCATCCGCGCGATCGACCATGGGTGTTGGAAGATATCGAGGTGGTATTTCCAGTCTTCCGGCGCCGGCAGCGTGGCCCCAAGCACTTCCAGCGAGACCGGGAAAATCTTCGGCTCGGTCCCGTCCGCGCGCAGCGTCAGCGCGCCCGTGTAAGTCCCCGGCACGGCGTCGCGCGGCGTCTCCACCGTCAGCCACAACGCGCGAAACGACCCCGCCGGCATGTCCACCCGCTCGGCGTCGTCGAGCACGTCGCCAACCAACTTCCCGTCGGCCAGCACGTGGCGCACGAAACGCGTCGTCACCGCCGCCGCTGGCAATTCGTGGCCGGTCGCGTCGCGCAAAGCCGACACCGTCGCCCGCAGACCCGGACGCTCCGCCGAGGTCCACACGACGAACTGGCCGTGGATCCGTTCGCCGCGCCAAGCCGTGCCGTGCCACGCCTGCGCGCCGTTCGCCAGCGGCACATTCGCCGCCGAATATTGGTGGTCGAGATCACCGACCGCGCCGTCGAGCGCGCGGCCCGTCGGCGCCGCGAACGCCGCCAGCCGGGAAATCATGGGACCCTCGTCCGCTTTCGAACTGCCCGTGACCGTGAGCCGGACCGCGCGCACGCTCACCGGCGCCGGCAGCACGATCTCGAGTCCGTCAGCCGGGATCAGCGCCGAGCCTGTCCGCTGGTCGCGCAGCATCTGCCACGTCGTTCCGTCCGTGCTACCCTCGATGTAAAAATGAAACACGCGCGTGTTGGGCGCGCGCAGGTGGAGGTTCAATTGCGCGACCGGGCGCGCCTCGGGCAGCTCGAATTTCAGCCACGCCGGAAACTGCTTCGAACTCCACCACATCACCGTGTCGTCGCGCAGGTCATGACCCTGCACCAAATCGGGCCGCTGTTCCTCGTCGTAGCCCGAGGCCGTCACTTTCGCGCCCTGCAGCATGTCGCCGTATCCGGCCCGCGAGAGCAGTGGCGGTTGCGGCTCGTAGGGAAAATGCCGCGCGAGGAACGGCGTATCCACCGCCGCCAGAGCCGCCGTCACGCCCCACGCCAGACCGCATGCGAGACAAAGCGCCGGCTTGAGCAACATGCGCCGACGCTGGCCGCCGCCCCCCGCGGCTTCAACGTGTTTTCGAGCCTCAATCCGCGACTGACGCCTCGCGACACTGCGCCACGAAGTCCGGCTCCGTCGCGGCCGACCCGCGGAACTTCGTCACCTACAGGCACAATGAGGAACTCCTGTTGCGCCCACCCCAAGTCGTAACTGTCACCTCGTGAGGGAATGGGTGTCTTTGGGGGAATCCCGGAACTTTTCCCACCGATTAGGTCAGCTTTTTATCCCCGGTGATTCGGCCGGTGAGGGCCGCCCTTTCGGGGACCGCCAAACCAGCTAATAGCCTCCGCCCCCGGCGCATTCGCGTTCGCCAATTTCCCCCGCCGTTCCAAATTCACCCCCACTCCGCCGCTGATGCCGACCCCGCATTCCGAGCCCTATCTCAGCGCCAACGACCGCTATCCCGAGCGCTCGCTGCAGTTCGATTTTGTCCGCGCCACGGAGAACGCCGCCCTCAGCGCCGTCGACTGGCTGGGGCGCGGGGACAAGGAGTCCGCGGACGCCGCGGCCAGCGACGCCATCCGCGGCACGCTCGAGCAAAGCGATTTCTGCGGCGACGTCGTCATCGGCGAGGGCATCAAGGACAACGCACCCGGCATCTTCCTCGGCGAACGGATCGGCTCCTGGAAATTCCCCTCGCCCCGCTTCAACATCGCCGTGGACCCCATCGACGGCACCACGAACATCTCGAAGGGCCTGCCCAACTCCATCTCCGTCCTGGCGGCCGCCCACGTGCCGCACGGCGCACAGGCCGCGATGGTCAACATCCCGACGTTCTACTCCGAGAAACTCGCCTACGGCCCCGCCGTCGTCGCCGCGATGGCGCAGGATGCCTCGCTGCGCTTCGACCTCGACACGCCCGTGACGCAGATTCTCGAGCGCGTGGCCAAGGCCCTCGGCAAAAACGTCCGCCAGGTCTACGTCGTTGTGCTCGACCGCCCGCGCCACGCGAAGCTCATCGCGGAGATTCGCGCCGCCGGCGCCGCGCTGCGGCTGATCTCCGATGGCGACGTGACCGCCGCCGTCTCGCCCTCGTTGCTCGACACCGGCATCGACCTTTATCTCGGCACCGGCGGTTCGCCTGAGGGCGTGCTGACCGCCGCCGGCGTGCTGGCGCTCGGGGGCGACCAGCAGCTGCGGATGTGGCCGCGCGATGACGCCGAGCGCGCCGAGATCAACACCACGCCAGCCGCGGCCGACCTCCGCCGGATCTTCTACGCCAAGGACCTCGTCACCAGTTCCAGCGCCATTTTCTGCGCCACGGGGATCAGTGACAGCGCGCTCCTGCCCGGCGTGAAGCTGATCGGCCGGAAGGTTATTACGCACTCGATCCTCCTGCGCTCCCAAAGCCGCACCCTGCGTTACATCAAGACAGTGCACGACTTGGACTTCAAAACGATCCGCCGCTCGCCCGACCGCAAGGACCACTACGTGTAGTGCGCCCGAAACAATTCGACTGTTGCTCATACCCTCATCCATTTTTCTCCCATGTCGTCGCCTCAGGAATCCGCCGCCACCACCAGCCGCTCGACGGTCGAGCAGCTGCGCGTTTCCCAGATTTACCGCGACTACGAACAGGCTTTTCGCGAGACCACCGGTCTGCCCATCCACCTGCGTCCGATCGAGGCGTTCAATCTGCCGCACCATGGCGACCCGAAGGAAAACCCCTTCTGCATGCTCATGGCGTCGACGAACCACTCCTGCGCCGCGTGCCTGCAACTGCAGCGCAAGGTGGAGGAGTCGGCCCAGCTCGAGCCCAAGACCCTGAAATGCTTCGCCGGCCTCTGCGATTCCGCCGTGCCCGTGCGCGTCGGCGAGAACCTCATCGCCTTCCTGCAGACCGGCCAGGTCCTGCTGCACCAGCCGTCCAAGCAGGAATTCGCCAAGACCACGCGCCAGCTGCTGAAATGGGGCACCGAGATCGACCTGAAGCGCCTCGAGGAGGCCTATTTCCAGACCCGCGTCCTTACGAAGTCCCAGCACGAGGCGATTCTCCGCCTGCTGACGATCTTCGCGCAGCACCTTTCGCAACTCAGCAATGAGCTGATCGTGAAGAAGTCCGCGGCCGAGTCACCGCCCGTGACCAAGGCCCGCATCTTCATCGCGGAACACCAGGGCGACGAGCTCTCGCTCACCCAGGTCGCCAAGGAGGTGAACATGAGCGCGTTCTACTTCTGCAAGATGTTCAAGAAGTCCACGGGGCTCACGTTCACCGATTACCTCGCGCGGGTCCGCGTCGAGAAGGTGAAGAACCTCCTGCTGAATCCGAATCGCCGCGTCAGCGAGGCCGCCTACGAGGCGGGCTTCCAGTCCCTCTCGCAGTTCAACCGGGTGTTCCGCCGCATCGCGGGCGAGTCGCCCAGCGTCTACCGCGAAAAGCTCCACGGCCCCGGCCACACTTAAACCGTCGCGCGCGGCGCAGGCTCGGTCAGGTCCACCACCGGCGCACACCGGCAGCACACCCCGCAAAGCGCCTCGATCTCATGCTGTGCGAGCTGGTGCCACGCGTGTTCGAGCAGGCGCTTCTCCGACTCGATCAGGCCCGGCCCCAAAATGGCCTGGAGCGCATCGCAGCCGGTCAAATAGTAATCCAGGAGCGGATTGAGCCCGCAGCGGCAGAGTTGCCGCAACTGCTCCATGCAGTCCGGACTTCGTTCCAGCCAGCGCGCCGCCGGGGGATTGCGCAGGAATGTGGTCAGCTCCGTCAGCGTGTCATCCATCCGGTGCCGGAGGATTTCGGGCAGCCCCATGGGCGAGATCGGGGGGCGGGCCTTGAGCAGGCGCAACCACTCGGCCTTCAGTTGGGACCGATGGGTGCGAAGCAAGTCAGGCAGCCGGCATAACATGTTCACGAATATGAAACAAAGCGGCCCGCCCTGCTCCGCGCCCTTTGTCCAACCGTGTGCATCCCTTGGTCAGCGCCACCCCCTCCACACGGTGATTCGCAAGATATGCGTAGCGGTTGGCAACGTTCGCGGAGCCGGCACCCCACCCCACCCCTTATAGTGGCGCCACACCGATTTCCGCTCCCGCCATGAACCCGACCCGACCCCATCCCTCCGCACCCCGGGAACCCACCGAGGCCGAGATCCAGAAACAGGCCTATCACCTGTGGATCGACGGGGGCCGGTTGGAAGGCGTCGAGCTGGACAACTGGCTTACAGCGAAGGAGTTGCTTCGCCACCGGCACGGCCATACCCACGGCCTCGCGCCCCGCGGCGTCCATTCCCTCCGCCCCAACCCTTTTTCGAACCAACCCAACTCTTAATCCCACCTCCCCATGCCCGTTATCCCCCTTACCATCACCGTGAGCCTTTGCCTGGTCTTCACGTTTGTCGTCTTTTTCATCCGCGAGAACTCGCGCCGCTTCAGCAATGCGGAACGCGAGTCTTTGCTGCCGCTCAGCGAGGAAACTCCCCGCCTCGCCGGCCTGGAGGATCATGATCACGCCTCGGACGACGACTCCTGCGGTTGTCGCACCGGCGAGCGCGATCCCTGCACCGGTTGCCTGAAACGTCCGACCGCCGGCCGCTGATCCTCCCGCCATGCCTGACCAAAAAATCACCATCGAGTACAACGACAAGATCGTCCGCCAGTTCCTGGTGGCCACGGTCATCTGGGGCATCGTGGGGATGCTCGTGGGCGTCCTGATCGCCTCCCAGCTCAACTTCTGGCAGCTCAATTTCCAGACCGCCTGGCTCACCTTCGGCCGCCTGCGCCCGCTGCACACCAACGCCGTCATCTTTGCCTTCGTCGGCAACATGATGTTCGCGGGCGTATATTACTCGACGCAGCGCCTCGTGAAGGCCCGCCTCGCCAGCGACTTCCTCTCCCAGCTGCACTTCTGGGGCTGGCAGCTCATCATCGTCTCCGCCGCCATCACCCTCCCGCTCGGCCTCACCCGCGGCAAGGAATACGCGGAGCTCATCTGGCCCATCAACATCGCCGTCGCCTTCATCTGGGTCGTGTTCGCGGTGAACTTCTTCTGGACGCTCGCCCGCCGCCGCGAACCCGCGCTCTACGTCGCGCTCTGGTTCTACATCGCGACGATCGTGACCGTGGCGATGCTCTACATCGTCAACCACCTTTCGATCCCGACGAGCCTGCTGCACAGCTACCCGGTGTTCAGCGGCGTGCAGGACGCCCTCGTCCAGTGGTGGTATGGGCACAACGCCGTGGCGTTCTTCCTCACCACGCCGATCCTCGGCATCATGTACTACTTCCTGCCGAAGGCGGCGGAACGCCCCGTGTACAGCTACCGCCTGTCGGTCGTCCATTTCTGGTCCCTCGTCTTCGTCTACATCTGGGCCGGTCCCCATCATCTCCTCAACACCGCCCTCCCCGGCTGGCTGCAGAACCTCGGCATGACGTTCTCGCTCATGCTTTGGGCGCCGTCCTGGGGCGGCATGCTCAACGGCCTGCTCACCCTGCGCGGCGCGTGGGACAAGCTCCGCACCGACCCCGTGCTGAAGTTCTTCGCCGCCGGCGTGACCTTCTACGGCATGGCCACCTTCGAGGGGCCCCTGCTCTCGATCAAGTCCGTCAACGCCCTCGCCCACTACACCGACTGGATCATCGGCCACGTCCACGCCGGCACCCTCGGCTGGAACGGCTTCATGGCCGCGGGCATGATCTACTGGCTGCTCCCGCGCCTCTGGAACAAGCCCCTCTACTCGGTCCGCCTCGCCAACTTCCACTTCTGGATCGGGACCGTCGGCATCCTCCTCTACGTCGCCGCCATGTGGACCAGCGGCATCACGCAGGGCCTCATGCTCAACGCCACCACCGAGCATGGCACCGTCCTCGCCTACCCCAACTTCCTCGACACGCTTAACACCATCCGGCCGCTGATGCTGATGCGCGTCATCGGTGGCGCGCTCTACCTCGTCGGCTTCTTCCTCCTCGCCTACAACTTCTACCGCACCGTGCGCGGCGCGGCGCCCGTCAACGGCACGATCGAGGTCTACGAGTCGGTGCCGGCCGAGCCCGACGCCAAGCTCGGGTTCCGGGGCACGTTCTTCAACGCCCCCACCGTCTTCTCGGTGCTCATCCTCGTCTTCGCGATGATGTGGATGGTCGGCTCCGACCTCGTCAGCACCGCCGGCCTCGCCGGCATGGTCGTCAGCCTCATCGCGTGCTACGCGATGCTGCCCTCGCGTGGCAGCCTGTGGAACGGCTGGTATGAGAAACTCCTCCTGAACGCGCTGCCGTTCACCCTGCTGACCTTCTTCGCCGTCGTCGCCGGCGGGTTGATCCAGATCATCCCGACCGTGATGGTGCAGCGGGCCCAGAACGTGGAGGACCGCATCCAGGTGCCCTACACGCCGCTCGAGCTCGCCGGCCGCGATCTCTACGTCCGCGAGGGCTGCTACCTCTGCCACTCGCAGATGATCCGCACGCTCGTGCCCGACGTGCTGCGCTACGGCGACTACTCGCGCCTCGGCGAGTCGATCTACGACCATCCCTTCCAGTGGGGCTCGAAGCGCAACGGCCCCGACCTCGCTCGCGTCGGCGGGAAATACCCCAATGTCTGGCATTTCCGCCACATGGAGAATCCCCGCGCGGTTTCTCCCGGCTCCAACATGCCGACCTACCCCTGGCTCCTGAGTAACGACCTCGATGCGTCCGTGCTCCCCGCCAAGATCAAGGTCCAGCGCATGCTCGGCGTGCCCTACGGCCCGCTCAGCGCACAACAGATCTTCGACTCCGTTGACCTCCAGGCCAAGGGCATCGCCAAGGATCTCCGCGCCGCCGGCGCCTACGTCGCCCCGGAAAAGGAGATCGTCGCCCTCATCGCCTACCTCCAGACGCTCGGCCACTCGGTGCCGGTGACGCCCAAACCCGCCCGCTGACCACCATGTTCAAACGCCTGCTCCTGGAGGACTCCTCCGTCTGGTATGTGATCACGGCCTTCGTGACCGCGGCCACCATCTTCGGCGCCATCACCTGGCGTGCCCTGCGCATGTCCCGCGCCCAAGCGGACCACTTCGCCCATCTGCCCTTCAACGACGACTCCACCGACGGACGCCATGACCCCCACGCCTAAGCCCAATCCGCCGAAAGAGGACGCCCTCCGGCCGCACACTTTCGACGGCATCCAGGAATACGACAAGCGCCTGCCGAACTGGTGGCTCATGACGCTCTACGGCGCCATCGCGTTCTGGGCCGGCTACTGGTTCTACTACGAGCGCGCCCACATCGGTCCGTCCAACGCCGCCGCCGTCGAGCATCAGCTCTCCCTCATCGAGGCCGAGCGCCTCGCGACCGCACCCTCGCTGGACGACGCCAGCATCTGGAAAATGAGCCGCAACCCCGTCTTCGTCGACGCCGGCCGCGTCACGTTCAACTCCATCTGCGCCAGCTGTCACACCGAGAAGCTCACCGGCGCGATCGGCCCCAACCTCATCGATCATCTCTGGATCCATGGCGGCCGGCCCACTGAGATTTACCACACCGTGCAAACGGGCGTGCTCGCCAAGGGTATGCCGCCCTGGTGGCCCGTGCTCGG
>Ga0316223_1001425_pt1 | contig 22570 bp, 15 predicted proteins | sample TBH18009metaG_FD_206007 | JGI IMG/M metagenome (GOLD analysis project Ga0316223, IMG submission 206007) | Freshwater microbial communities from Trout Bog Lake, Wisconsin, USA - TBH18009 | ecosystem: Environmental > Aquatic > Freshwater > Lake > Hypolimnion/Profundal zone | place: USA: Wisconsin...
AGCGCCCGGCCCACCTCAACCATGGCGTGAACCCGTTCATGCTTCGCGGATCCATACGCGCATCTCGCCCTCGCCGCGGTTGTTCCAGAGGCAATACGGCACGGCCGTGATCGTCGCGGGCGACACCGCCGGCTCGGCGGTGGAGTAAAGCTCTTCGTTGGACGCCCGCACGCGCTCGGCCGGGCCCTCGATCACCACCGCGCCGCCGAGCAGGCCGTGGTCGAAACGCGCGGTGAGCGCCGCCGTCTTCGGCAGGAGCAGCTGAGAGAGCAACGGGCCGTTGTCGGCTTGCTCAAAGCAAAACACCATCGGACCGCGCTGCAGCGCGACACACCCGGCGTCGTGATGCACCGCGGGATGCGCGCGCACCCGCTGGATTGGCATCGGGAAATCCAGCGTCACGACGTCGCCCGCGTGCCACTCGCGCGCCAGGTAGAGGTAGCCGTCGCGCGTGTGCGCGCCGAGTTCGACCTTCTGCCCGTTGAGGCGGGCGCCCGGCGCGGTGCACCAGCCGGGCAGGCGCAGGCGCAGTGTGAACGTCACGGGTTGCGCGGGCGAAATTTCGACCCGCACCGCGCCGTCCCAGGGATAATCGGTGTGCAGCGCCACCGCCGTCTTTTGCCCGGCGATCGTCGCATCGAGACGGCAATCGGCGTAAAGATGCACCGCGAGCCCGTCGGGCAGCACCGAGTGCGTGTAGTAGCCTAGCGACGTGAGCGTGCGCGCGATGTTCGGCGGGCAGCAGGCACAACCGAACCACGGCACGCGCTGCGTCTTGACGTAGTGCATGTCGTAGCGGCGCTTCGCCTCGGCCGGACGGATCTCCAGCGGGTTGACGTAGAAGAAGGTTTTCCCGTCGAGGGCCATGCCGGCGAGGACGTTGTTGTAGAGCGCCCGCTCCATCACGTCGCCGTATTGCCCGCGCAGCTGCAGGTCGAGCATCCGGCGCGCCCAGAACACCAGGCCGATGCCGGCGCAGCTCTCGGCATACGCGCGGTCGTTGGGCAGGTCGTAGCGCTCGGCAAATTTCTCGCCCATCCACTCCGAGCCGACGCCGCCGGTCAGGTACAGGTGATAGCGCGTGAGGCTGTCCCAGAGCGTCGTGCACGCGCGGCGGAGCGACTCGTCCGGCAACGTCAGCGCCAGGTCCGCCATGGCCGTGGCGAGATACATCATGCGCACGGAATGGCCGATCGGGTCGGCGAGGTTGCGCACCGGCCGGCCGGCCTGTTGGAAGTCCCAGCGGTCCGCGTGGTAATAGACCGGCAGCTTGGCGAAGCCGAGGCGCTTCGCCTCCTCCTCGAAATAAAGCGGTTCCTGGCCGCGCTGGTTGACGAAATAGGCGGCGAGCTGCGCGTAGCGCTTCTCCCCGGTCACCCGCGCGAGTTTGACTAGCGCGAGCTCGATCTCCTCGTGGCCCGGATAACCCGGGATCTGGCCTGCGCCCGTCCCAAAGGTCCGCTCGATCATGTCGGCCAGCTTCGTCACCACTTCCAGCAGCGAGCGCTTGCCCGTCGCCTCGAAGTGCGCCACGGCCGCCTCGATGAAGTGCCCGGCAATATACAGCTCGTGGTATTCGAACAGGTTCTTCCACCGCATGTGTGGTTCCTTCACCTGCACATACGTGTCGAGATACCCGTCGGGCTGCTGCGCCTTCGCAATCGTCGCGATGATGCCGTCCAGCTCCGCCTCCAACGCCGCGTCGGGATGCGTCGCCAGCCGGTACGAGGCCGCCTCCAGCCACTTCGCGAGGTCGGAATCCTGAAACCAGTAGCCGTAGAACTCGCCCTGCTTCTCCCCCGCGGCGATTTGGAAATTGCTCACGGTCCCGCTGCGCTCGGCGCCCGGGAGGCGGTCGTTCAACGCCTCCCACTGATACGGTATGACCACGTCGCGCACGAGCTGCGCCCGCCCGGCGAGGAAGCCGCGCTCAAAGCGAATTTTGGGCAAGGCAACGCAGGTGGGGCTGGTCATGCGGGAAAAACGGGCGGCGAAGAATGCTCAGCTGGCAAACCGGAGCGCGGCGACCGAGCCCGGCGGCAGGGAAAGCTGCACGGCGGCGCCCTTTGCGACCACGCCGGCGAGCGGTTGGGCCGTCACGGCACGGGGTTGTTCGAAGGTGTTGCAGGTCGTGAGCGTCTTCGCGGCGATCACCTGCGCAGCGGGCGCCGTGACCGCTCGGCCGGGGAGCGAAAATTCGACATCGACACTCTGTTCCGAGTCCGTGTTGCACAGCGTCACGGTGACGGCGCCATCGGCCGCGAGCGACGCGGTGGCGGACACGGCCGGATATTCGCGGCCGTCGTGCTTGATGGTCGCCGCATTCGAGTCGACCCGCAGGCGCTTCGCCCCTTGGTGCGCGGCGTAGAGCGCGAACACGTGCCACGTCGGCGTCAGCACCATCCGGCCGCCGCCCTCCTCGGTGAGCGCCACGGCCTGGAGGACGTTGACGGTCTGCGCGAGATTCGCGATGCGCACGCGCTCGCAGTAGTTGATGAAGATGTTCAGGTGCAGGGCCGCGAGGACCGCGTCACGCACCGTCTGCTGCTGGTAGAGAAAACCCGGGTTCGTGCCCGGCTCGACCGCATACCACGACCCCCACTCGTCCACCACCAGCGCGGTCGCGCGCTTGGGATCATGGCGGTCCATCACGGCGGAGTGTTCGCGAACGAGCTCGTCCATCTTCCAGCCGAGCGACATCACGGCGCGCCAGCCGTCGCGGTCGAAGGGTGACGCGGCGTGCTTCTGCTCCCAGGAGCCGGGCACGGTGTAGTAGTGCAGCGACAGTCCCTGCATCAGCGGGGCGGGGTTGAGCGGGCCGCGGTAGCCCAGCGTCATCATTACCTCGGTCCACTTGTAATCGTCGTTGGCCGCGCCGCTGGCGACGCGATAGAGCGGAGCATGGGGGAAGTCGCGCGTGTAGGTCGCGAACTGGCGGAACTGCCCGGCGTAGTATTCGGCGGTCATGTTGCCACCGCAGCCCCAGGTCTCGTTGCCGATACCCCACAACCGCACCTTCCACGGGTCGCGGCGGCCGTTGGCGGCGCGTTCGTCCGCGAGCGTGCCGGACGCGGCATTGCAGTATTCCACCCACTCGCGCAGCTCGCGCGGCGAGCCGCTGCCGACGTTGCCGGCGATGTAGGGCTCGCAGCCGATCTGCTCGCACAGGTCGAGGAACTCATGCGTGCCAACGGCGTTGTCATCCACCACGCCACCCCAGTGCGCGTTGATCCGGCGGGGACGCTTGGCCCGCGGGCCGATGCCCTCGCGCCAGTGATAATCGTCGGCAAAGCAGCCACCCGGCCAGCGGAGATTGGGGACGCGGATTTGCTTTAGCGCCGCGACAAGGTCGTTGCGCCAGCCGCGCGTGTTGGGCACCGGCGACTGCTCCCCGACCCACAGACCGTCGTAGATGCAGCGGCCGAGGTGCTCGGAAAAATGACCGAAGATGTGCGGGTCAATAACGGGACCTGGGGAGTCAGCGTGGATCGCGAGGCGGACGGGGGGCATGGGGTAAGTTAGAAGTCAGAGGGAAGAAGGATGAGGTCAGGAAGACCCGCGGCGGACTGGGCGGACTCGGGAATCGAAAGTCGAAAATCGAGATTCGAAAATTATGCTGCCCGTCAGGGCAGCACGGAGTCGGTGATCTTCACCGTGTTGAAGTCCAGCACGCGCTGCAGGTGACCGTAAGTCATCGTGAGCTTGCGCGAGCCCTTCTCGGCGTTGAGATACGGGCCCTCGAACAGCTTCCACTTCGTGTAGTCGAGCGTCTGGCCGTCGATCACCGGCGCGGCGCCGTAGGTGACGACGATGTTCTTCCCGCGCAGCGTGCGCATCTTCACGGTTGGCGTCGGCTCGAGCTTGAACTCCAACGGGAGCGCGTTGATTGCGGCCTTGAACGCCGCGAAGTCCTTGAACTCGCTGACGCTCGCCACCTGGAGAATCGTGCCGTTCTTGAGCGAATCGCTCTGGAGCCGGCTGTCGCGGATCGCCGCCTGCGCCCAGTGGCTCTGCGTCCACTCATACGGTGCCAGCGGCCGATACGCGAGGTAGGCGCTGCCGCCCTGCGCAAAGATCCAGCCGGACGGGTCCTCGGTGAGGTGCGTCAGGTCCTTCGAGAAGAACCCGTTGACCTGCGGAAAGCGCGTGCCGGGCGGGATGTCGTAGAGCGCCACGATCGTGTCGAGGTCCTGGAAAACCTGCTCGTAGGGCGAGCCGCCCAGCAATTTGTCGGGCGAGTCATAGCTCGGCTTGGCGAGGTTGACCGCGCCCCCGATCATCGGCTCGGGATAGCCTGTGAAATACGTCTGCATCGAGCGCGCCGATGACTCCGGTTGCATCGAGAACATCACGTTGTGCTGCGCGCGCGGGTTGGGCACGGCCCAGGTCACGTCCCAGACATGCGTTTGGATCGGATCGGACATCCCGCCCTGGAACGAACCCACGGCATAGTCGTGCCGCATGTAGGTCGTCTTGTAGATCGGGGCGAACAACACGTCGCTGTAGCGCCAGCGCCGGCGGGTGCGCTTCAGGTCCTGCTGCAGGAAATCGTGGTCGCGGTCCATGGCGATGCGGTAGAGCACTTCCGGCACCTCGTAGTTGGCCGCCGCCGGCGCGAAATAGATGCCCCATCCGCCAAAACCCGCCGGCGGCGGGACATTGCCGAAGAGCAGCCACGAGAAATAGGCCGCCAGGCTGTTCGACGGCTCAATCACCGACTCGTCCGTGGTCCGGGCGTGCGACCCGACCGGCACACCGTTCAACGTGCCCTCGGCGAGGTCGGCAAAAATCCACTCGAGCATCATGTGCCCGCGGGTCTTCATCGCAGGATCCTTGGCCCAGCTGGCCAGGAACATCAGCGGGCACGCATACTCGCCGATGTAGTGCACGGGATTGAATTCCCCCTGCCCCACCGTCGTGGCCAGGTCCATCCAGTGGATGAGATACTCCCTCGACTCGGCGAGGTTCTCCTCGGAGCTCTTTCCCGTGAACCACGAGCTCGCGGGCTCGTGCGGATACATCTCCGAAATCAGGTAGAGCGAAATGTAATACATCGCCCAGTGGTTTTCCGTGTCGCCGCGGATCTGGTAGGTCGTGCGCCACATGTCGCGCATCGCCTTCTTTGCCTCGGGCGAGAGCTGGTCGCGGCCCATGTAGGTCACGCACACGACGGGGAACATCCAGAACGGCCCCGTGCCGGGCGCCTTCATCAGCCGGATCACCTGCTCCGAGCAGAATTTCGGATCCTCGTGGCGCGCCAGCATCGTCGCGACGGCGGCCAGGTCGATGCCGCCCGGGTCGGCGCGGTTCACGAGGTTGGCGCGGTAATCAATGACCTCCTGCACGCGCCGGAGATAGGCCGCGCGGCGCACGGCGGCGTCGGTGATGATCTCCCGGCTGGGCATGATCGTGGAACTGACAGAAGGCTGCGCGCGCAACGCGGTGGTGGCGGCGAGGACGAGCAGCAAGCAGGCGGGAAAAAATTTCATGTGGGCAAAAGGTGACGGTTAATTGCCGGCGTGGGGCAGAAAGATGAACCGGTTCACGGCCGAGCCCTCGAGACCCAGGCTCTTCCACGTCCGGCCGAAATCATCGGACACATACAGCGCCTCGCCGACCACGCTGGCGTAAAGCCGGCCGCTGTCCGGATCCACGCCCACGCGCCAGACGCTGTGGGGCGGCGGGTCGCACGGCATCCGGAAGCCCGCCTTTTTGCCGGGAAGGCCGGCATTGCGCTCTGTCCAGGTCGCGCCGCTGTCCTCGGAGGTCATCACGCCGATGGTCCAACCGCAGAGCGCGAAACGCGCCGGGTTCGAGCCGTCGAAGGTGATGTTGTAGATCGCCTTGTCGGTGGGCGTTCCCGTCATCAGCGCCCACGTCAGCCCGCCATCGCGGGAAATCAACGCGCCGGCGCTCTGCGTCGCGGCCAGCCAGAGCTTCGGGTCGGCGGGCGACTGCTGCAGGTCGGTCACCGTGTCCTGCGTCGGGAACACCCGGCGCCACGACTGCGCGCCGTTCTCCGTGAGATAGATCCCTGTCTCGCAGCCGGCCAGCACCCGGCCGGCCTGCGCGCGATCAACGTGGATCGCCTGCGTGTATTTGCCGCGCTCCGGCAGGCCGTTTTCCCGGCGTGGCCACGTCTGGCCGCGGTCGGGCGAGACGGCGATGCCATCCGGCAGCGCCAGATACACGTTGTCCGGCGCGTGGGGATCGACGCTGACCTCCATCGGCTCCGTCATGTCCCAGCTCGTGCAGCAGCGCCAGGTCTTGCCGGCGTCCAGCGTCCGCCAGCAGCCGTTGATGCTCGCGGCATAGAACACCCCGTGGTCCCGGGGGTCGAAATCGACGCCGAGGACGCTCGTGTCGTTGTTGCCGATGTGCGTCCACTCGCCATTCGCCTCGTGCCGGAAGACGCCGTTGACGGTCACGATCACCGAGCCGACGACGTAATTCCGATTAGTCGCGGCACTGATGTAGAAATCGTGGCCCGCCGCCAGGGCGACGCCGGCCGTGAGGAGAAAAAACCAGGCGATACGAAGGGAATTCATGGTGTTTAAAATCGATCACGCGGGTGACGCACCCGCGCGGCATCACGCTTTCTTTAGGATTTCGTCCAGCGCGACGATGAGACGGTCGCATTCCTCGACCGAGTTGAAGAGATGGGTCGAGATACGAATGGCATCGAGGTCGACCTCCGCCACCGGCCGGCAGCGCAGGTGATAATCCACCAGCAGGTGCTCGAAGAGCTGGTTGTGTTTCATCTTCGGCGTGTGGAAGGTCAGGATCGACCCGCACATCGCCGGGTCCTTCGGGGTGAGGATCTCGACACTGTCGATCTTCTCGAAGCCGGCGCGCACGCGGTCCGCGAGCGCGTGGCCGCGCGCGGCAATGCGGTCGCGGCCAATTTCGTTCTGGAATCGCGTCGCCTCGGCGAGGGCCAGCACCGCGGCGGCGTCGCGCGTGCCATACTCGTAACGATGCGCGCCCTTCGAGTAGACGAAGGGACCCGGGTTGTTGAGATTGACGTCCTCGCTCGAGTAGGCGCCCACCTGCCGCGGGACGACCTCTTTCATCTTGTCGCCGCGGATCCACAGCACGCCCGTCTCGTGCGGGCCGCCCACCCATTTGTGTCCGCTCGTCGCGTAGGAATCACAGCCAAGCGCGGGCAGGTTCACCGGGATCATGCCGGCGGACTGCGCCCCATCCACGTGGAACCAGCAGCGATGCTGCGCCGCGAGCTTCGCGATCTCGGGGCACGGCATGATGATGCCGGTCGGCGAGGTGATGTGGGAAACCTGGATTACGCGCGTGCGCTTCGTGATCAGTGCCGCGATCCGCTCGACGTTGCCCGCCGCGCGGTCCGGGTCGGGCTCGAAGGTCTTGACCACGATGCCGTCGGTGTGCTGGCGGTTGAGCCAGGGGAACGAGCCGCCGGGGTGCGCGTGGGACTCGAGGATCACCTCGTCCGCCGCCGTCAGCTCAATGCCGGTGGCAACGATGCAGTTGCCCTCGGTGGCGTTGCGCACGAAGCACAGGTCGTCGGTCTTCGCGCCGAAATACGCGGCGACGATCACGCGCGCCTGCGCAAAAAAGTCGTGCCCGGTCTCCACCCGTTCCTGCAGCTGCCGGCTGGCGACTGTCAGCATGTCCAGCACGCGACGCGGCGCCGGCCCGAGGCCGCCGGTGTTGAAATACGTGCGCTCGGGCGTCATCGGAAACTGCACGCGCACTTGCCGCCAGAACGCCTCGGGATCAGCGGGGTTCCAAACTGGCATGGCCGAGAGTTGCTCCGGGTCGCCGTCGATTTCACCCAAGGCACGTGTCGCCAGCAGTCCCAGCGCACCGGCGCCCAGGCTGCGGAGGAAGGTTTTCCGGTCGAAGTTCATGGGAGGGCGGCGAAGGTCAGCGTGTGGTCGATCTCGAGGGCCGCGCTGGCGGGCACCGCGAGATTCTGGTCGAACTGCACCGGGAACGCCGCGAGCGGATAGCCGTTGCGGCGCACGAACCAATGCAGGGGACCGGAATTGTTCTCGAAGCGAATGATAACGCGCCGGAGCGTCTCGTCCAGCTGGCCGTGCCACTCCATCCAGCGCGCCGCCGCGCCGTGCACCGCCTCCAGCCCCTCGCGCCCGCCTTCCGCGATGATCTTGATCGTCGGGTCGAGATGGTCGTCGAGCAGCTCGCGCGCGCCGCGGAACGTCAAGCCCGTGTAATGCGAGCCGGGTTTGCCGCCGAAAGAGTGCGGGTTGCCCAGCGAAAGCTCCCGGCCGCTCACGTTCACCAGGCGCGCCTGCCAGTGGAGCGCCCAGGTTTGGGTGTCGAAATTCGCCGTAACCCCGAGCGTCCGCTCCTCGCGGAACAGCACGCCTTTCGGCGTGTGCCACTCGAGCGTATGCGCGAGCGTCGCCGCATTGCCCGCCGCCGCGAGCTTCGTCCACGCCACGTGGCGCTGCTCGCCGTGGTTGTCGCGCCATTTGTAACCGTCCTCGGGCCGGCAGGTGGGGCCGCCCCAGAAATTGAAGCCCGACACATCTGTCAGCGTGAACGCCAGCCCGTGGTGCCAGGGGTGGTCGTTGGGCCGGAAATTCGTCAGCGTGTCGCCCGCGAGCGAATTGAGCGGATGGAGATACGGCTTGGGCGATTCCTTGAGCGGCTGGGCGGAGACGTGGACGTAACGGAAGAGCAACTGGTCGCCGGCGAAGACGCTGACGGCCCGACCCTCCTCGTGTTGCAGGCGGAGCGTGTTCATGAGAGGGGAAACGCCTCCTCGAATTTGCCACCCGCCGGCGTGCGGGTGGCGCCGCCGGGGGCAACAATCGTGAGCGCAATGCCGGCGGGGGCATTGACGGCCAGGTGAAATTTTCCGTCGGCGACGCGCCAGGCAACTTCGATCAGCCCATGCGGCGTGCAGACGCTGCCCGCGGCATGGGTGAGCCCGCAGCGGTTCGGCGCGATGCGGGTCGACACGAAGCCGGGCTCCGTCGCCGTCACGCCGAGGATGCGCTGCTGGAACTCCAGCACCGGGTGCGCGCTCCACGCGTGGCAGAGCGAGCGCCAATAACTGTTCTCCTCGACGAACGTGGACAGGCCGTAGCCAACCGACTCGTGCCACGGGCCCAGATGCTTCGGCATGTCGTCCGCCCGGCCGGATTTCGCCAGCGCGGCGAAGCCCGTGTGCAGCCAGAAGAACGAGCCGGGGGCCAACTTCGGGTCGTTGGGAAAGCGTTTCAGGATGATCGCGCGCTCCCGTTCGCCCGCGAGCCCGGCGACGATCGCCCAGGCGTTGCCATATTGGCTGACCTCGGGGCCGCCCGGGCGGTCAAAGTAAAGTCCCTCCGCCTCGGACCAGAAGAGCGCGTGGGCCTTGCGGCGCAGGTCTGCCGCCTCGCGCGTGAGAGCGTCGGCCTCCGCCGCGTGGCCAAATGCGCGGACCATCAGCGCGGCCTCATCGAGGGCATTGATGTATTGCGCCGAATGGATGCAGGTTGCGCCGGTGTCGGCGCCGGGCACGACGCCCCGCGGCCACCACGGGCACCAGTCGGTGATGTTCCAGAATGGCAGCTTCGCCGGGAGGCCGGCGGCGTCCGTGTGCCGGCGATACCAGTCGAGCACCGCCCGGACGCCGGGCAGCAGGTCCTGCACGGTCGCGCGGTCTCCCGTGCAGTAAAAGTAATCTTTGATGTTCGTGATCCAGTGGATGCTCCACGCCGGGATGATCTGCACGAGCCGCGAGGGAAAACGCGCCTGCGTGAGCCCGTCGGACAGCCGCGACCAGTCGAAATGATACAGCGCCTGGCGGCTCAGCCGGTAGTCGCCGGTCGTGAGCATGCCGAGCTTCGACGTGATCATCGTGTCGCCGGCATACTGCATCTGCTCGTAATGCGGGCAGTCCTCGAACGTCTCGTGCGAGCACATGCGCATCGTGTGCAGGCCGACGGACCAGATCTTGTCCAGCGCCGGATCGGAGGACTTGAACGTCGCCGCGATACGATACGGATAAGCCGTGAAGCGGTGCGCCACCGCGCGGAGCGTGAGCGGCGCGGCGCCGACCTTGATCGACAGGCCGACGTAGCGGAACGCACGCCAGTGCAGCGGCTCGAAAGTCTCATCGCGGCCCGACGGCTCCCAGATATCGCACCAGCCCGTCACCTCGCCGCGCCGGTCAAAGGTCCAGCCGCGGCTCTCGTCGGCGAAATGCGACGCGAGGTTCGCGAGCGACTGCTGCTTGCCGAGAAGCTTCGCGCCCGGCGTGTCCCAGCGCAGGCGCAGCGCCTCGGCATAGGTCAGCCGCACCACACTGCCCGCCCCGCCGGAAACTTCGAGATGCGGAAACGCCGTCGTCAGCGCCGCGGCGTCGAGCACGAGCGAAACCGTCGAGTTCGCGGGCAACGTGAGGGCCGTCCCGCGCTCCAGCAGCGCCGACCACGCGGCGGGCACCGCGGCGCCGCCGGCGAGGAATGCATCCGCGAATTTCTCCGACGCACCTTCCTCAAGCATCGGCACCATCCGCGGCACGAGGCCATACGGGCTCGCCGGATCACGGCGGTTGACCAGCAGCTCGGCCTTGAAAAGCAAATGCGCCGCGGGCCATGCCGCGTCGTCGAACTCCGGCGTGTTCCAGCCGACCGGGATGAACTTCGACACGCGGTGCTCGAAGTAGCCGAGGTAGCCCTCGAAGGTCGTGTTCTCATTCTGGAAGCGGTGGCCCGTGTCGACCGCCACCTTCCACGTCGCATCCGTGCGCAGGTCGGAAATCGTCTCGCCCGCCTTGGTTTGCAGCGCGCCCTCGAGCACGAAGCCGCCCGTGTAGGTCATCACCGAACACGGCGGGCCGAGCAGCGCGGGGCGGTGCGCCACACGGGACATGTCCAGCACCAGCGCCGCGAGGACGTTGCGGCCGCGCCGCAGGTGAGGGGCCAGGTCGAAGGTCTCGTAGAAATGATGGTTCACGTCGCCCTTCGCCGGGCCGCGGCCGAGGCAAATGCCGTTGCAGAAAAACAGATAGCGGCTGTCCGCCGAGACGTGGACCGTCAACTGCACCGCCGCCGGATCGGCGACGTCAAACGTCCGCCGGAAATACCGCACCTGGTAATGCGAGGGCGAGGCCGCGTCGGGCGCCGGGGCGGAGTGCGAGCCCTCGGCGGACCAGATCCAGTTGGCGGAATTGACGAAGGGTGCGGCGGACACGAGGGGCGAAAGTTTTGGGGCGCTCAGCGACGGGGATTCGGGACGAAAATATAATCGGTGCCGTTGGCGCCGTAGAGTCCGCCGTTCTGCCACGTGCGCCCGAGGTCGTCGGAATAAAAGCTGCCCTCCTCGAACGTCGACGCCCACAGCCGCGACGGCGCGTCGGGATCGAAGGCCAGCACCAGGACATTCTTCACCGGCAGGCCCGCGCTGCGGTCCGCCCACGTTGCCCCGCCGTCGACCGACACGCGCACGCCGACGCCCCAGCCGGCGACGGCCATCGTGGCGGCGTCGCGCGGATGCAACGCCGCGCCGTAGAGATTCGCTGTCGCGGAAACCGGATCGACGGCGGACCAGCTCACGCCGTTGTCCCGCGAGACCCACGCGCCGCGGCCCTGCGTGCCGGCCAGCAGGAAGCGCGGGTCGACGGTGCTGCGCACGAGACGAAGAATAGTGGTGGCGGGCGATTCGAGGCGTGTCCACGTCTGCGCCGCGTCCGTCGAAACGTAGATTCCGTCCTCCGTGCCGAGCAGCACGCGGCCGCGTTGGTGCGGGTCCGACACGATCGTCTGGCAATAAGGTTTCGCCAAACCAGCCAAAGCTGCCGTCCAAGTTTCCCCACCGTCGGTCGAGCGGATCGGGCCCCAGGCTGTGGCGCCGTAAACGAGCTGCGGATCGATGCCGTCGAAGACGATGCTGAGCACGTCGCCGACTTCCCAGCCAGTCACCATCCGCCACGTCTTGCCGCCGTCCCGACTCCGCACCACGCCGTCCGAGCTGGGCACGAGCATGAAGGAGTTGTCGCCGGGCCGCACCGTCAGGCCGCTGATGCCGACGCGCGGACCGAAGGGTTTCCATTTTCCGTCATCGGTGCGGAAGAACAGCCCGAAATCCTCGGGCGTCGGGGAATTCTTCTGCGCCTTCGTGAGCGAGGCCGAGGCATACATCCGGTACGCTGCAGATTTCGCGGGCGTTGCCACCGCCGCGGCCGGCTTGGGCGCAGTGGTCGCCCAGGCAAACGCCGGGAACGTCAGGGCCAGGAGCAAAGCAAGGTTCGGCTTCATGGCGCGGCCTCCTGGATCAGCCGGTTTTTAAAATCCAGCAGGAGGCGCTGTTGGCCGTGGCGGATTTCCAAGCGATCGCTGCCGCGGACTTCGTGCGCGAAGGGACTGTCGAAGAACGGCCAGTTCGCGTAGTCGACCGGCTGCCCATCCACCGCCGGCGTTTCACCGTAGCGCACATGTAGCACGCGGCCGTCGAGGGAGGTGAACGTGACCTCCGGCTCGGGCGTGGTGGAGAATCTCAGCGGGAGCGCCTTCACCGCCGCCTGGAATTCCGCAAAGGACTTGAAGTCCCGCACCGGCGCCACCTGCACGACGTAGCCGTTGCGCAGTGCCGTGCTCACATAGCAGCGGTGGCCGGTGCCCCACTCGTTGAAGGCGCCGCTGAGAAACACGCCGCCCGCGCCGTTGCGCAGCAGGCCGGTCCAGTCGCTGGGTTTCCATTGGCCCGGCGCGAGCGGCCGATAGGCAATGTAAACCGGTCCGCCCTGCGTGAAGATCCAGCCCGAGGGGTCCTCCGTCGTGTTCACGAGGTCGCGGGTGAAAAGCGTCGAGATCAGCGGAAAGCGGTTGTCCGCCGGCATGTCGTAGAGCGCGATGAGCGCGGTCCCTTGCTGGAAAACCTGCTCATGGGGCGAGCCGCCCGGCAGCTTGTCCTCGGAATCGTAGTCGGCCTTCGACCTGATGATCAGGCCCGTGACCGTGTCCCAGTTGCCGCCAAAATACATCGTGCCTTCGTAGGGTGAGGAATACGGCTGCAGCCCAAAGAAGGTGTTGGCCGCATCGAGGCGCTTCTTGTCCGTGCGCCAGATGAGGCTCCACGTCTCCTGCTGGATGGGCTGCAACACGCCGCCCTGTGACGAACCGAGCACAAAGTCGCGGTCCACGTAGCTGTATTTATACACCGGCGCGGTCCGGCGGTCGCCGATCACATAAGACTCCGGACCGGCGTTGCGCTCGCGCCAGCGGGTGCGCTTGAGCTCACGTTCAACGTAAGGCTGCGCGCGGTCGCGGGCAACCCGCTCAAGGATCGGCGGCGGCTGGTAACCGGACATCGCAAGAATCGAGGCGGCCGGGTCAGCGATGCGATCGCCAAAGCCGAAAAGCAGCCAGGAAATGCCTTCGATGGGCGCGCGGCCCTGGGTGATGATCTGCCGCGGATACACCCGGCTGTGCGCGCCGCCATACCAGCCGTCCACGGTTTCCACGGCGTAGTCGTAGATGATGTAGTCCAGCATCATCTTCGCCTTGAGCCGGAATGCATCGTCGTGCGCCCACCCGGCGAGCAGTCCGAGCGGAATCAGGTATTCCTGAATGTAGCTCGGGGAATCAAACTCGCCCTGCCCGTGCGTCGTGGTGATGCCCATCCAATGTTCCAGGTAGGACTTAGCTTCCGCCATGTTTTCGGCAGACGACTTGCCGTTGTACCATTTGTCCGGCCCGGCCTCCGGCCAGGTCTGCGCCGCAAGATAGAGGCTGGAATAATAGAGCACCCAGTGATTCTCGGTGTCGCCCCGCGCCGGCCAGTAAGTACGCCAGAGCTCCTGGATGCGCGCCCAGCTGGCGGCGTCGAGGTGGTCATGGCCCGCTGTCATCACCGCCGCCATCGGATACATCCAAAACATCGCCGCCACCGGCACGGGCTCGTTCAGTTTGGCGAGGCGGGCCAGCGCCTCGGGCCGCCGCTCATTGAGCTGCAGGGCCACCGCGACGTCGACCAGCGAGCCGCCCTTGGTGGGGTCCGGCTTGATCGTGTCGACCGACGCCGCCAGGACCGCCGCCCGGCGTTCCTCATAGCGGCGGGTGATTTCCGCATCGGACATGGCCAGAGGAACGGGCTCCGGGAGAGCTGCCATGGCTTTCGCCCATCCAGCCACCACCATCGTAAAAACGAGGCCGGTCCGACGCCAGTTCACCGCATGCAAAATCATAATGGGGTTGTGTCGCGAGAAAGAGAATGCTCACCATACGAGCGCCCCGTTCAGCAATTCAATCAGCTTTTTCCCTGAAATTTCAAATCATGAGCCGCGTCAAAAAATCCCCCGCCCCCCGCCTCGTCCAATGCGCCACCACGTGGTCGATGATCGGTTATCCGTCCGCCAAGCGTGAATGGTCGCTCGAGCGGAAGATGAAGGAAATCAAGGCGGCCGGCTTCGACGGCATTGCCGCCTACGCCAACGCCGAGGTCGGCGCCCTAGCAAAGAAGCTCGGCCTGAAACTCATGGGTGGCTTTGACGGACGCAACGCCAAGAAGGCCCGCCAGCAAATCATCGAGCAGCGCGACAACGGCACGCACTACATGAATGTGCAGTTGCTCGACCACGACACCCTGCCCGCGGTGGCCGCCAAGTTGGCGGTGCAACTGATCAAGCTGTCCGACGAACTGGGCGTCGGAGTCCACATCGAAACCCACCGGGACACGGCGACGGAAACGCCCGAAAAATACGACGAGATCGCCCGCCTGTTCCAGAGGGCCACGGGGCGCCTGATGCCCACGACGTGGGACCATTCGCACTTCGCGGTTTCGAAGCACCTTTTGCCGGCCGTTTACTCCGAGCGCCTGCTCGTCTGGCCCAAGCTCATCCAGCAATCCCACCTCTTTCACCTGCGCCCGTTCAACAGCCAGCATTGCCAGATCCCCGTCACCAACGGCCGGGGCAAGCTCACCCCCGAATTCAAGGACTACCTGGCCTTCGTCGAGGACCTGTTCACGCTCTGGCTGCAGGGTCCGAAACCGCGCGGCGACCTTTATGTCTGCCCGGAACTCGGCATGAGCCACGGCTATTTTGTGAGCGGCGATCCCCATGCCTGGCCCGACGCGGTTGTCGCCCGCAAGGAGTATGCCGGCGCCTGGAAACGGGCCCTCGCCCGGGCCCGGAAACCGTCCCGCAAGAAGTAAGGGCCGCAACCGGGTCGGCAGGTCGAAATGGCGGCCAAGTCAGGCCCCAGCCTTGAAAACTCTTGACGGGCTGGGGTGATTTTCAGAGTTGTTTTCTGAAACTTTCACGGCGCCACCCCAGCCATGCTCATTGCCGACATCGCCCTGCGGGCCAAGGTCTCCCCGGCCACGGTCTCCCGCGTAATCAACCAACCGCACCTCGTTGCGCCCGACCGGCTCGCCCGCGTGCAAGCGGTCATGACGGCCGTCAATTACGTGCCGACGCCGCTCCACCGCCGCCGCGGTCCCAAGTCGCGCCTGGCCACGCCCAAGAAGATCGCGGTGTGGTTCGTCGGCGCGAAAAAGACGTCCAGCCTCAATTGGTTTCAGGAACAATTGCTCCAGATCCAGCATTCCAACGAGCGTCAGCGCATAGAGTTAACTGTCATCGTGACGGACACCCCCGAGGAATTGCCCCGCGCCTTGGCCGAGCGCCAGGTGGACGGCGTGATCATCCAGGGCATGGAGCCGACAGCCTCCAGTCTGCAGAAGCTGGCGGGGTTGCCCAACGTCTGGTTCATGACGCGCCGCCATGCCGGTTATCTGGGCGATTACGTCGAGCCGGACAACGAACTGAACGGGCGCATGGCGGCTGATTATTTGCATGCGCGCGGTCACAAGACCCTGGCAGTGATCTCCACCGATCCCGCCTACAGCGCGGTGGCCTGGCGCGTGAAATCGTTCGGGGAACGCGCCAAGGAGCTCGGGCTCACGGTGCACAACATCCTCGGCAAGGCGAAACCGGGCGTCAGCTACCTCGAGATCGCCCCCATGCATGAGGAAAGCGACAGCCTGGTCCGCCGCATGATGCAGACCTCCCCCCGCCCCACCGGGCTCTACATGCCGGTCGATCATTTTTGCGGCTCGTTGTTCCGTTCCCTCCGGCAGGTTGGGCTGAAATCCGAGCGCGATTTCGAGGCGGTCCTGGGCAACTATAACCCGGTAATTTACCACAACCTCGACCATTTGCCCGCCGCCCTGAACATCAACCTCCCCTCCCTGGTGCGCAAAGTGGTGGACCACCTCGTTTGGCGCATCGAAAATCCCACCGCCATTGGGCGCGTCGGCATTACGATTGCCCCCACCTTGGTCACCATGAATCAGGGCAAACATGCAACCCTCTGAACATTCACAAATTTCAGAAAAGTATCGCTTGCTAAAGTCCGCCCGTTTTCTTGCTCTTTACCACGTTTTGACCGGCATCACCCCCATGACTGGCTACCCCCTGTGGCACTATTTCCAGCGTCCCCGGACGGCTGTGCAAATTTTCTAATGCTTGGCATAAGCGATTGATCGCTTTTCCCCTTTCCCGACTTTTGGACCGGCTCACCCCGGGTCAAAACCGGAAACTACAAACCACCCCCATACAACGAATGAAATCAGAACCCAGCTACCAAATGCACAGGACCAGCAAATACCTGGTCTCCTGTTTGGCTGCTCTGGTGGCAGTGTCGTCGCCCGCTTTGCGAGCCGCCGATACTGACACGACAAAAGCAACGACCACTACAACGACCACCACGACCACGACGCCGACACCTGCTGCCGTCGCCTCGGACGAGGGAGTCCAAACCATGTCCCCGTTCACTGTCACCAGTGAAAAGGACAATGGCTACCTGAAGACCAATTCTGCCACCGCTACCCGTATCGGCATGGAGGTGCAGCGCACCCCCCTCGCCATCGAAATCAAATCGGCTGAGTTCATGGCTGACACGAACACCCAGACCCTCACCGACCTCCTCCGCTACTCGTCGTCTGGTTCGGGTGACAACTCGTTCCTGATGGCCCGCCCCGCGAACGGTGCGACTCCGGTCGGCACGTTCACGATGCGCGGTTTCCAGATCAATACGATGCTGCGTAACGGCGTTAAGCGTTACACCGCCTTCAACGTTGATTCCGTCGAGCGCGTCGAACTCATCAAGGGCCCGGCGGCCTTGTTCTTCGGTAACGGCGCCCCCGGCGGCGTTATCAATTACATCACCAAGGAGCCGGTGTTTGCCCGCATTCCGACGACCGTGCAGTATGTCACGGGCACCGACCACAAGCGCAAGTGGGTCATCGATCACAATACGATGTTCTCCAACAAGGCGGCGATGCGCGTCATCCTCGTTTCCCAAAACGATGGTGGCCAGCGCCGGTTCGAGTACCTGAAGAACAACAGCGTGACCGGCGGCCTGACCCTCGTTCCGTTCGACAGCGGCAAGCTCCGCATCACGGCCGACGCCGAGTGGACCGACCAGAAGTACAACTTCTCCCGTTCGACGGAGTGGTTCTACCCGGACGCGTGGCAGGCTGCTTACAGCACCACCCAGACCAACCCGGCTGATGCCTCCCTCGTCGCGCTCGAAAACGGCGCGGTGAAGAACGGCGTCAACCTCGCGGGCAACGCCGTCGGCAGCGCCGGCGCCGCCGCCATCATGGCCGCCCGCTACGTCGTCGTCGGTGGTTACGGCAACTGGGGCGCTGACAATCGCGCCGCCCAGGGCAATTACACCCTGCCCAACTACACCCGCATCGATCGCGGTGCCTACTACTTGAATGCCGCTGGCGTGCGTATCCACGACACGGGCTTCAACTGGGACGCTCGCGGCGCCTTCAATCATGACTACGTGAACACCACGGACGTCGTTGTTGAAATCTCGCCCTTCGATTGGGTTGACGGCCGCTACGTTGTGACGGTTGACAACAACCGCTACGACTCCATCGAAGGTGGCTACTCGCCCTACGGTGACGGTCGCCGGTTCAACTCGTTCGGTGGCGTCGGCGGCGCCAGCTCCGGCTACTACCTGAAGTCCACGGATCACCAGTTCGACTTGATCTTCAAGAAGGACTTCTGGGGCCTGAAGAACAAGCTCCTGGTGGGTGGCACCTTCCGCGAGGCCCTGCAGCAGTACAACGCCCAGTCGTTCACGTACTACGGCCAGATCCCCGGTGCTTCCAACGGCATCGCGAATCCGGGTGGCATCTACACCGGTGGCTCGCTCACGCTGGGCAACGTCGCCCACGTCCCCGTCAACCAGGTCATCCGCGACCGTTTCGGCAACATCCAGACGCCCGTGCAGGTCTTCAGCGAATGGGATCCGGGATTTCAGGTTCAGCCTGACATCAAGCCCCTGTTCGTCATCGACCGTAACGAGCTCGACGGTTACTACTACCAAGAGCAGGCCGGTTACGTCAACTACCAGGGCCAGGCCTTCGATGATCGTCTGACGATCCTCGCCGGCGTCCGCCGCGAAATGCACCGGGATAGCGGTCAGTACCTGACCGACAACTTCCCGTACTACTCGCCGCCGCCCACGGCCTACTACGACACGGCGAGCTATCCTGCCAGTGTGTGGGGCCAGGATCCGGCCTACGCTGGTGACCGCGACGGTGAACACTCGCGCATCGCCGGCACGTCCTGGATGGTGGGTCTCTCGTACCAGATTAAGAAGGACATCAACATCTACGTCTCGACGAGCAAGATCTACAATCGTAACGGCGCGACCAACGCGGGCGGCTTCTCTACGCTGTCTGTCCCGCAGTGGTACGCCGCGGCCCAAGCCTACCTCGGCTCCCTGCCGGGCGGCAATGCGGCCAATCCGTTTGTGTACAACGGCCATACGCTCAACAGCGTGAACGACCTGTTCGCCGCGCTGCACGCCAACAGTGCTGACGTCCTGATCAAGCCCGAGACCGGTCGTAACTCCGAAATCGGTGTGAAGACCTCGCTCTGGGACAACAAGCTCGTGAGCACGTTCTCAGTGTTCCACATGTTCCGCGTCAATCGCCGCGTGGACGACACCAACTCCCAGAACATCGATGCGCTGAATTATGCCAATAATTACCAGTACTTCGGTGCGCCTGGCGCGTTCGTCAACCCGACTGGCTTCAACTTCTCCGGCTCTCGCCTGCTTCGCTGGCGCACCGTCGGTCAGAAGGACGTGGTCGAGGGTGCGGACTTCGAGATGACTTGGAGCCCGATCCGCAACTTCCAGTCCGTCATCAACGGCGCCTGGCTGTGGACCGCCCATACCGTCAACGCCCCGACCGTCATCGCGCCCGGATCCGCGGCCTATAACGCGTTGGATCTCACCACGGTGGCTGGCAACAACACCAAGGTTAACTCGGACATCTACTACGGTGCCCGTCTGGAGAACGTGCCGGAATTCCGGCTCAACACGTTCAGCAAGTACACGATCACCGACGGCTTCCTCCACGGTATGTCCGTGGGCCTCGGCACTCGCTACTCGTCCAAGATGGTCATCTCACGTGACGTCACGTGGAATCCGCTCAACGGCGGCTTCCAGTCTGGCAACTACCTCGTGTTCGACGGCCTGGTCAGCTACCCCTGGGAGCTGTCCGGCTACAAGATCACGTCGACGGCCAGCGTGCAGAACATCGCCGACAAGCTGTACTTCGAGGGTGGCGTCGTCGCCTCCCCTGGTCGCCAGCTGTTCATCACGAATACGCTCAGCTTCTAATCTAGAAGCTTAACAGCGCCTTCCTTCAAAGGGCGGAGACGAAAGTCTCCGCCCTTTTTCTTTTTGCCGGACGGAGGCAGCCGGCGCCAATCTGGCCTTGGGTTTTCGCCCGGCCCGGGCGGCCGGTTTCCCTTCTCGCGCATATCAACCTTCGTGCAACCTTCGTCTCCCCCCTCGTTCTGGCAGCGCCGTCTCATCGCGCCCATCCGGGCGCTGCTGACGCATGGCGTCACCCCTGACAAAATCGCCCTCACCTTCGCGGTGGGCACCGCGTGCTCTCTGCTGCCCTTCCTCGGCTTTACCTCGCTGCTCAACCTCGGGGTCGGCCTCTGGCTGCGGCTCAACCAACCCATCCTGCAAACCCTGAATCAGATCCTCGGCCCCCTGCAGCTGGGGCTCATCCTGGTCTATGTGCGGATCGGCGAAAAAATCTGGGGGGCCCCGCCCATGCCGCTCTCGGTCTCCACGCTCATCCATTCCTTCCGGGACAATCCCGCCGCCTTCCTGCAGCGCTTTGGCTGGACCGGGGTGCACGCCGCCACCGCCTGGTTGATCAGCGTGCCGTTTATCGTGGCCGGGCTCTACGGCGCGCTCCGGCCGATCTTTCGCAAATTTTCGCGCCGTGTATCCGCGGGATAACGCGGCTTGAGCCATTCCCCGGTCCCGGGAAACCAGCCCGGCGCGCGAGGTTGCGCCGGAATGGCCGTGGGGAACACGCCTCATCGGCCGTGCTCGCGCTGGACCTCGAGTCGGTCGAGGTTGTCGCGCGCCTCCGCGAAGTCCGGCTTCAGCCGCAGCGCCTCGTCGAGTCGCCCGAGCTGCAGCAGCGTGTTGCCGAGGTTGTTGTGCGCCTCGGCAGAATCCGGCCGGAGTCGGACGACCTCCGCATACTGCCCCGCCGCCTCGGAAAAACGCCGCAGCCCGAACAGCGCGTAGCCGAGATTGAAGCGGGCCGGAATCGAACTGGGATTCAGCCGCACCGCCGCCTAGCTGTTCGCGTAGGCCGCCCCCACCGCCAGCACAATGCCGAGCCCCGCGAGCACCACGGCCCAGCGTGTCGCCCAGCCGCCCGCCGGCACCGCCGCCGGCCCTGAATTCGCCCGTGATCCAGCCATGAATTTTGCGGGCAGCGTTGGCGGTCGCATCGGCGCAGGCAAGGCACTCTTGGCCGGATCAGTAACGCATCCGCTCCGCCTTCAGCCCGGTCAGATTCCCCCGGCCCACGCCGCGGCCCTCTCGTGGATTATGCTTTTCAACGACTACCCGCGCCGGATGATGACCGACCGTGGCCTCGCCTCCGTCGCAACTCCCCTCCGGACGCCGTCGATTTTTCCCTTCCACCTGGCCCGGCCGCGCCGCGCTGGCGGGCGGCATCTGGGCCGTGGCCATGGTGGTGCTGGTCGTCGTTCGGTCCGGCGAATCATCCTCTTCCACGCCGTCCAACCGCCCGGTCAAGGCCGCGGTCGCCGCCGACATGGTGTCGTCCGATTCCTGTCGTTCCTGTCACCCGGGCAATTACGCCAGCTGGCACGCGTCGTTTCACCGCACGATGACGCAGGTCGCCGAACCCGCCAACTTCGCCACGAAAATGGACGGGCTCGAGCTCGCGCATAACGGCCTCGACTACCGCGTGGAGCGCGCCGGCAACGCCTATCGCGTCTTCACCAAGCGCGCCGGCACCCCCGCCTCGGATTATGCCGAGCCCCGGCAGATCGTCCTCCTTACCGGCTCGCACACCGTCCAGGTCTACTGGCTGGAAACCGGCGACGGCCGCACCGTGGGGCAGTTTCCCTTCGCGTATCTCATCGGGGAAAAGCGGTGGGCCCCCCTGAAGGACACGTTTCTCACGCCGCCCGACCCCGGCGATCTCTACGGCAAGGGCGAGTGGAACAACACCTGCATGAATTGCCACGTCACGCAGCCCGTGGCCCGCCCCATTGCCGGCGGCAACTCGGGCACGTTTGACTCGAAGGTCGGCGAGTTCGGCATCGCCTGCGAGGCCTGCCACAGCGGCGGACGCGAACACATCGAGCTCAACCGAAGCCCGTTCCGCCGCTTCGCGCTGCACCTCGCTGGACGAAGCGACCCCACGATCGTCAACCCGGCGCGCCTGTCCGGACCGGAGTCGTCGCTCGTCTGCGGACAGTGCCACAGCATCTGGGCGTTCAAGACCGAGGCCGATGCCATGGTCTATGTCCACGACGGTGCCCAATACCGCCCCGGCCAGAAGGAAATCGACCGGCGCTGGATCGCGCAGCCCAAGGGCACCGACCATCCCGACGAGCGCGCCGCCCTCGACCGGAATGACCCGCATTTCTTCGACGACACGTTCTGGCCCGACGGCCAGATCCGCGTCATCGGCCGCGAATTCAACAGCGTCTCCGCCTCGCCTTGCTTCACCGGCGGAAAATATTCCTGCCTTTCCTGCCACGAACTCCATCCCGCGAAAACCGATCCGGCCTCCCTCGCCGCGTGGGCCAGCTCCGGCCAGCTCAAGCCCGGCATGGAAACCAACCAGGCCTGCCTCCAGTGCCACACGAAGTTTGCCCAGGTCGCCACCCTGACCGCCCACACGCACCACGCGGCCGATTCGGCCGGCAGCAGCTGCTACAACTGCCACATGCCGCGCACGATCTACGGCCTCCTCAAGGCCACGCGCAGCCACCAGATCGCGTCGCCCTCCGCCCATGAAACCGCCGACATGGGCCGCCTCAACGCCTGCAATCTCTGCCACCTCGACCAACCCCTGGCCTGGACCGCCGCGAAACTCCAGGAATGGTATGGCCAGCGTCCGCCGCCCGCGCTCGACGCCGACGACCGCGAACTCGCCACCGGCGCGAAATGGATCCTGCAAGGCGACGCCCGGCAGCGTTCCCTCATCGTCCTCAGCATGGGCTGGGAACCCGTCCAGAAGGCCGCTGGGC
>Ga0316223_1001426_pt1 | contig 22557 bp, 2 predicted proteins | sample TBH18009metaG_FD_206007 | JGI IMG/M metagenome (GOLD analysis project Ga0316223, IMG submission 206007) | Freshwater microbial communities from Trout Bog Lake, Wisconsin, USA - TBH18009 | ecosystem: Environmental > Aquatic > Freshwater > Lake > Hypolimnion/Profundal zone | place: USA: Wisconsin...
TGGATTGTGACGTTTGCCACATTGAATGAGGTGGAGACTTCCTTGGCAATCAGCAATCCGGCTGACAAGCCATTCAGTTCAAAGCCGACGCCATTGCCGGTAGAGGTAATGCTTTGATTGGTCTGCCCCGGATTATTGACCTGCCAGTACGGCCCACCAACGCCGACAAACGCGTATCCATTCGACAGCCCTATCATCAGGGCGCCAACGGAGGCCGTCGATCCATCACTCAGCTTGAAGTTCAAGGGGTCTTCGTAAGTGATCTCAATGGAAGCCGTGATTTGCAAAATGCCAGCCACATTCAATTCAGCCAGGCCGATACCCGCTTGAATAATTGCTGTGCTGTCGATCAACGTGGCCGTATTGGTGCCGCCTGCACCCACGGTATAGCCGAGCTGCGAAACGCCGTTGTAGGTGGTGCTGGTGGTCGCCCAGTCTATATAGGGCGCGCCTGCTGCGATGATGACTGCATTGCCCTCCGGGCCAAGCATCGGAATGTAGAAGGTATTGATGTCCAACGTGGTGTTGAAGGCCGCCAGAGTCAGATAGTTGGGGTCTATCCCCACCAGCGAGGCGCTGCCTACCGAAGCATTGACGGTAATGAATTCGCCCAGGTCATTGGCCGGAATATTGCCCAAATTGGCAAGAAATGCGAGTGTGGTGGGTACCGAGATAACCAGTGCAAAATTGACATTGCTGAGCTGCAGGCCGGTTGCTGCTGCATTCGGAATATCGTATTTGCCGGTAGCCGCATCGTAAGTCTCATACGGACCACCCACGCCAAAAAAGCCATTCAGATTGCTGCCCGCGAGGGTCATGGTGCTCATTTGCATGGCAAACTGACCGGTAATGCCAACTGCGCGGCCTGCACCTCCGGCACTGACCTCGACATTGCTCAGCACATTGCCGTCGGTGAACTCAACCGAACCCTGCACATCCAGAAATTGGGACAACTGGATGTTGACGAAGCCAATATTCAGTCCAATAAACGGAGATCCGTTGAAATCCAGATAAACCGGATTCCCGCCAGAAACGGGCAATGCATAGCCCAGGCCAGGGTGTATGGAGTCATAGTTGGCAGTGGCATACATGGCCTTTCCGTCAAACAGATTGCCACCATAGTTCACTTCCAATGTGACGTCCTGGGCAGCAATCTGCAAAATACCAAAACCCACGGTCTCGATGGTACTGGCGTGGACCGTGAGTGAATAGAAATCGGTGGTGTGAATGCCAACGAATGACAGGTCTGCTTTGTATACACCCAGGCCGAGGTTGATGTCGGACATCACAAAACCGATCAAACCACTCTGCTGTGTCAGCGCCGTCACCAACGATCCGTCGGCATTCATCGACATATTGGGCGAACCCACACCGATAAACACGTTTGCGTTGGTGGCCGTGAAACTTAATCCATTGAAGGTGATGTCCGGGATATACGTCAAATTAATCTGGTTGGTCAGCCAGCTCAGCGCGGACGTTCCCAACAGAGCATTCAAGCCCAACGCGGCCAACGCACTTGCCGAGCTGGGCAAGCCGTCGTACATGGTCGCCGTGAACGATTCGCCCAGCTGCACATGGAAGTTGCCCGACACATAGAACGCACCGCCCAGATCCAGCGAAAACTTGGGCAGATCGAACGAACCCAACACGATTGGCTTGAAATCAAACGTCAAACCAATCGTCAGATCCAGATTTTCAAGATCATGCAGCAGGTCGACCAGCGGCTGGAAATACTGGCTGATATGGATATTCGGCAAATCAGCCAACAATCCGGAAAGATCGAAACTGAACAGCAAATTGGGTGTCGGCAGCGAGAGATTCAAAGAGCCCAAATTAAACCCAGGCAGACTGGGCAGCGAGGGCATGGTGATGTCTGGGAAGTCCAGCGACAGTTGCTTGATCGCGTCGTACAGTGCTTCAATGCCACTCAGATCGACATGGAGTCCAATGGACGGAAAGTGCAAATTGAACAGCGGCCTGAGCAAGTTCTCAAAGGCCGACAAATCCGGCAATGCAGGTAGCGTGATGCTCGGGAAGTCCACATGGAACTGCGCCCACAGTGCGGCCAGTGCATCAATCGCGCCCAGATTCAGCGAGGGCGCATGCAGATTGATGGACGGCAGACCGAAACTCAGGGCCCAGGCACTCCAGTTGAAATTGGGAATCGACGGCAGCGTCAACCAATTGAAGGTGAAGGTCAGGCTGCCAATGCTTGGCAAGGAAGGCAGGGAGAACAGCGAGCTGAAGTTTGGCAGGCTGATGCTCGGCAGGCTTGGCAAGGTCAGCGAGAAATCAATCGATGGCAGCGTGATGGTGAATAGGTCGAACAATCCCAGCGAAACGCTGGTGAAGCCGACGCCAAAAGTATTGCTCGAAAATTTCAATACCTGGTCATGCGCCGTATTTGCATCTACCGAAATCGACAAACCGGCAGGATTGGCAGCGACGTAATTCACATAGACGCCGGGCAACAGAATGCCATTTGCCTCGGCACCGTTGAAATCCAGATGCATGCCGGTGGCCTGCAGGGTCACAAATGGGCTGGTGCCCACCAATCCCATGGTGTTGGTCGCCGCTTCCAGACTGATGAATTTGACGCCTGGCAAACTGAATCCACCAATCGGCGACATGGCCACCATGGCGAAGTTCAGTCCCGACAACTGGAAGCCAATGGCGTTCGAAGAAATCGGGGTGGAATTCGGCGTGGTCCAGTTCTCGTTCGGGTTGTAACCCACAAACGCATTCACATCGCTACCAGCAATCACGAACGCCTTGGCGCTGGACGTCAACGACAGGCCAGGGAAGTTGAAATTGATGTTGCTCAGCGTTTCCATGCCTACCGTGAAGCCACCAGCAATCGTGACAATGCTGGTTGATCCCACGTTGATTCCGGCCACGGCCCAGCCCACGCTCGCCAGCATTTCCGGAGCCGCAAAATCCAGCGTTTCGGCGCCCACGGTGATGGGATGGCTGCTCAAATTGGCAACCACGGAACCGTTGCTGGAGGTGCTCTGATTTACCTCCACGGTGACATCCTGCAGACTCAGCGTCAGGAACGAGTCCATGCCGACGAAAGATACCGCGTTGGCCGCCGCCTTCAGCGCGATGTAGGTGGTGCTGCCACTGCCGCCTGCCGACATCACGGCCAGGCCGAAGGTGAAGTCCTGTACCAACAAACCCACCGCTCCGGAGTCCAAATTGCTCGCGCTGATGGTGCCGGTTGACGTAGAACTCGGTCCATCCACGCCCACAAAAGCAGTGACATGGGAGGCGCCAATTTCCAGCGCGTTGACGGTAGCGGATCCGCCGCCAATTCCTGTCGTGGCGATCGTCAGGCCCTTGGCCTGCGTCATCGTAAAGTTACCCGCGACATAAACAAAGCCGCCCAGGCTGAGCATGGCATTATTCAGGTTGACCGAGACTTCAGCGCTGGTCATGTCCAGTGCGATGGTGTCAGCCACGCCATTGGTGAACCCCGTCAGCACGGACAAGCTGGTCTTGCCCGCCCCATAGTTCACCGCCGCGCCACTGCTCGCAGAATTTGCATTCACCTCGAAACTACCGACACTCAGCGCATAGGCTGCTGGCAAGCCGATCAAGGCAACACTACCGCCAGAAGCCTGGACCGAAGTCCAGGATCTGCCGGATGCACTAAGGATGGCTACGGCCACATTAAGGTCCTGAATCGCCAGGCCGGTAGCGTTGGCAATCGCTCCATCAAAGGTGGACTGCGTAGCATCGTAGCCAATGCCGACGAAGGCAGACACGTTTTCCACACCAAAACTCAGCACGCTCACGGGGCTGGACGCACTGCCGACCTGTGAGTTATCTGCCAAGGTGATTGAATTCATGCTGCTCTGCGTAATGGCAAATTGCCCAGAGACATAGAAAAATTGCGAGACCTGAAGCGTCAGCTGCGCAGCCACTTCAAGCAAAACGCCTGAGCTGCCATTCATGTTCAGTGTCACGGCCGTGCCGCCAGTCGGCACATTCAAGGCGTTGGATACACCGTGGGTGGTGCCGGCATAGTTCACCACCGGCTCGCTGGATGCGTGGCTGTCGTTGGTATTGACCAACACATTCACACCCGTCACCGACAATTGGAATCCGGTCGGCAAGCCCAATAACGTGATGGCGCCACCATTGCTCTGTGCGCTGGTCCAGGTCTTTCCCTGGCTCGTACCCGTACCCGTAAGCACAGCCAAACCAAAATTCACACCCGTTACGCTCACGCCGATGGCACCACCCGACGGTGTTGCGGCGTTGCCGCTGCTGTTGCCAATGCCCGCAAAGAGAGCGACATCGCTGCCACCTACGGTGAGTTCATCTACCGTCGCGGTAGAGCCATTGCTGAGCTGCACGGTCTGCCCGGTGGACTCGCTGAAAGCAAAATTGCCATCCACTTCGACCACGTTGAACAGATTGAAGTCGAGATGGGCCTCCACCAGGGTGTAAATGCCCAAACTGCCCGCCATGCTGAGTGCCAGACTCGATCCAGGCCCAGTCGGCACACTCAGAGTGGTGGCGCCGTAATCAACCACGGGCCCACTGCCGGCGCGGTTGGTGTTGATTTGAACGCGAATGTCCGTGGCTGCAATCGTGACATCCGGAATGCCTAACACGCTGACGTTGCCACCGCTGCTTTGCGCACTGGTCCAGGTCTTGCCACTGCTGGCGCCAGTGCCTGTCAGAATCGCCAGTCCAAAGGTGACGCCGGTGGCGCTCAGGCCAATCGCCCCGGCCGCAGGATGCGCCGCAGTACCGCCGCCATTGTCCACTCCGGCGAATGCATTCACCGCCGTGCCACCCAGAGTGAATTCATTCACCGTGGCGTGGCTGCCATCGCTCAATGTCACGGTCTGGGACGATTTTGTGCTGACCGCAAAATCGCCTTGCAGTTCAACCGCACCGAACAAATTGAAATTCAAGGTCGCAGCCAGCAACTTATAGTTGTTGTTGCTGCCCGCCATATTCAGCTGCAGCGCCGTGCCGCCAGAAGGCACGCTCAAAGCATTCGACACACCATTGGTACTGCCGGCGTAATTCACCACCAGGTTGTTGCCCATGCTGTTGGTGTTGATGCCAACCGCGATATTGGTCGCAGCAATCGTCACATCTGGGATGCCGAGCAGGGCTGCGCTGCCGCCATTGCTTTGCGCACTGGTCCAGTGGTCGTTCAGGTAACTTCCCGTTCCGGTCAAGAACGCAGCGCCAAAGTTCACACCCGTGACACTCAGGCCAATCGCGCCCAGCGCCGGGTTGGCGGCCGTGCCGCCTGTGTTGTTTACGCCTGCAAACAAACTCACATTCGAGCCACCCAGAGTGAACTCGTTCACCGTGGCGACATGGCCGTCGTTCAAATGGACGCTTTGACCGGTCAATGAACTCACGGCAAAGTTGCCCGTTACTTCAGCGACACCGAACAAATTAAAGTCCATCGTGGCCGACACCAGGGTGAAGTTCCCATTCGCCCCAGCCATATCGAGCACAACTGCCGTGCCACCGGTCGGCACACTTAAACTCTGCGCCGCATAGTTCACCACCAGGCCATTGCCGGCGCTGTTGTGGTTGTAATCCACCACGATATGGGTAGCGGAGATCGTCACGCCAGGAATACCAATCACACTCGCGCTGCCACCGCTGCTTTCGCCGCTGGTCCAGCTCTTTCCCGCTGAATTTCCAATGCCGCTCAGGAAAGCCATACCGAAATTCAATCCGCTAACCTCCAGGCCTACCGCGCCTGAATTGCTTGCCGGAATGGTGTCGCCGGTGGTGGTGGTGCCTACAAAAACAGCCACGCCCGAACCGCCGAAAGTTAATTCGTCCACGTTGGCTGTGCTGCCATCGCTGAGCGTGACGGTCTGGCCGGTTTTGGAACTGAATGCAAAATTTCCCAGCACATTCACATCGCCCGCCAACTCGAAGTCGAGCGTGGCCTGCACCAATTTGTAGTTGCCAAGCGCGCCGTTCAAGTTGAGCGTCACGTCTGGATTGCTTGCATCTCCGGTTGGCACCGCCAAGGCATTGGAATCGCCTTCGGCGTTGGTACCTGCGTAGTTCACCACAGCACCGTTGCTGGCGGAATTCACGTCCACCACCATGTTGCTGGCAATCGCGGTCACACCAGGAACGCCCACCAAGCTGGCTGTCCCGCCTGAGCTTTGCGCACTGGTCCAGCTCTTGCCCGCAGAGTCACCCACACCCGTCAGAAACGCTACGCCAAAATTCAGGCCCGTTACCTGCAGGCCCACCGCGGCACCAGCCAAGGTCTGCGCCGTGCCGCTGCTGTTGCCAACACCCACAAAAAGGTAGTCGCTGGAGCCGCCAATCGTCAACTCATCGACCTTCGCGCTGCTGCCGTCGGCAAGCGAGACCGTCTGATCGGTCAGGGAACTGATGGCAAAATTGCCATAAATTTGCAGAATACCTGCCAGCTCAAAGTTGAGCGTGGCGAATACCAAGTCAAAGTTGCCGTTTGCCCCGTTCAGATCCAACACCTCGGGGCTGCCCCCCGTCGGCACACTCAGCTGGTGCACCGAATAATCCACCACCACACCGGAACCCGCCGAGTTGTGGTTGTAATCCACCACCACATTGGAAGCCACAAATGTCAGATCCGGGATTCCCAGTACGCTGGCCGTGCCACCCGCGCTCTCGGCGCTGACCCAGCTTTGGCCCGCGTTGTTTCCCGTACCGCTCAGGTATGCCAAGCCGAAGTTGACGCCCGTCACGCTCAATCCGATGGCGCCCGCCGCCGGACTCAGCGCCGTGCCACCACGGTTATTTACGCCCGCAAAAACGGCCACATTGGAGCCGCCAAAAGTCAGTTCATTGACCGTTGCCGTGGTGCCATCACTCAATGTGACTTGCTGATTCGACTGCGTCTGGACTGCAAACTGACCGCTCAGTTCCGCCACCGTGCCAAGATCGATATTCAGGGTGGCCGAGACCAAGGTGTAATACCCATGGCTGCCCGCCATGCTCAACGCCACCGGAGCCGCACCGGTACTCACATTCAAATGGTGCGTTGCGTAATCCACCACCGGAGCGTTCTGACCGACGGAGTTGATGTTGACATTCACCACCACATCCGTGGCGGAAATGGTGACATCCGGAATTCCCACCAAGCTGACCGCGCCCCCAGTGCTTTGCGCACTGGTCCAGGTCTTGCCCGCGTTATTGCCCGTGCCCGACAGGATGGCCAGGCCGAAATTCACGCCGGTAGCGCTCAAGCCGATGGCGCCAGCCGCCGGCGTGGCAGCCGTCCCAGCGCCGTTATTCACGCCGACAAACAGACTCACCGCAGTGCCACCCAAGGTCAGCTCATCAACCGAGACGGTGCTTGCGTCGCTCAAGGTCACCGTCTGCCCGGTCAGCGTGCTGAACGCCATCTCCCCAGAAACCTGCACCACGCCATCTAGCTCGAAGTCCAGCTCACCGCTGAGCAACAAATAACTGCCCAGCGCCCCGCTGGTATTGAGTATCACCGGCACCGTTCCGGTGCCAGTTTCAATGCTGAGTGCGTTCGAGGAACCATTGGTGCTGCCGGCGTAATTCACAACTGCATTGCTGCTGTTGGCACTGCCGGCCTTGTTCACATTCAGCACAACGCCACTGACCGTCGCCGTGGTGTTTGGAATGCCCAGCAGGCTCGCGGTGCCACCGCTGCTGTAAGCACTGACCCAGCGTTGGCCGGCATTGGCACCGGTGCCAGTCAGGAACGCCGCACCAAAATTCAAGCCGCTCACGCTCAGGCCAATGGCGTTCGCGAGGCCATTGCTGGCATTGACGCCAGCGAACAAGTTCACACCGTCGCCGCCAATCGTCAGCTCATTCACGCTGGCCCGATTGCCGTCACTCAACATCACGCTATCACCGGTGGTTGAACTCAGCGCAAAGTTGCCGTTCAACACCGCCAAACCATACACATTCAATGTCAAATTGCCGCTGGCTTGAAACTGTGTGCCGAGGGAGCCATCGACATTCAAGATTTCGGTTTGCCCGCCACTGCCGACTGGAACACTGATGCTGAGCGGATGCACCGAGAAGTCGGCCACAGTCTGACCAGCCGACGCCGCGTTGTATACCACCACCAATTCGGAGGCACTCAACTGCACGCCACCCAGGCCACTGGCGCTCAAGTTGGCCGCAGTTGCATTCAATGCGGTCCAGCTGCCATTGCCCGTAGTGGCCGCGAACAGGCCCATGGCGAAACTGACATTGCTGGCGCCAACGCCAATAAAGCTAGCCGTGCCGACGTTCACACCGATCTGCGCGTTCAGGTTGGCGCCACCCACCAAGAATTCATTCACGCTCTGCGTGCTACCCTGACCGTTACCCAAATGAATCGAAGCAGCCCCCCACTGCACGGACATATTGCCGGTGGCCTCGAAGAAACTGGCCAATTGCAAAGATCCGTTGGTGACCGATAACTCCTGCATGCCGGCAGTAAGACCCGCGACAAAGGTCGCGGCATCGGGGCCGGCCGTCAGGGTTTGATTCGAATAATCGGTCGCAGTCGTATTGATCAGCAGCTCGACGTTGGAAGCCGACAAACTGATAACCGTTCCCAGGGATGAACTCAATGTACCGCTGGCCTGCAACACGTAGCCACTCGCCGTGTAGTCCAAGGCCAGCGCAGCATTGCTGATACTGAGAGTAAAGCCGCCCTCGCTGACGGCAGCCGCGCCATTGGCAGCCAAAACACTCCAACTGCCATCACCATTGGAGGCCACGTCAAAATTGCCAGCGAAGTACAACGGGCCTAGCGCAACAGCCAGGCCATTCACGCTCACATAGTCGGCCGCCACCGGCACCGTACCGAAGGTGAAGCTCGATCCATTGATCCCAAGCACTTGCCCACTCTGATCAAGGCCGGTTGTGTTGTATACAAAAGTTACCGACTGCGCCGTCGCCGAACCGAGACTGCCACCTGACAAAGCCACCGTACCGCTCGCATCAAAAGAAACTCCGGTACTGTTGCTCATCAATCCGAATGAGCCATTCGAAATGGCGAATGACGCTTGCGCGTTGCCTGCACTGAAGTTGGCATTGCTGCCCAGCAGCGTCAGGTCACCATTGACGTCCGACAACGACACATTGGCACTGGCAGTGAAACCACCGAGCGAGCCACTCACCGTGCCCGAACCCTTAAAGTCGATATTTTGACCGGCTTGGCCAGTGCCGGTAAAGGTCGAGGTACCGACTTGCAAGGTCTGCTGGCCCAAGGCCAAAACCGAGGCATTGGCCTGGCCCGACGCCAGCGTGCCCAAATCCATACCTACCGTCAATTGCAAACTGGCGCTGCTGATTGCGAGCGCGCCGCCCGCCGACAACGAGGCGCTGCCCACTGTGCCCTGCGCCATCAGCCAGCCATAAGTCGGCAAACTTGCGGTCAGCACGGTATTGGGCGCTACAAACGCCAAATTCACGTTGACGTTAGCGAGAGACAGACCAACACTGCCATGACCTAAAAAGCCGGAGCCATTGGAGAGACTGACGCTCAGCGCATTCAACGTATTGCTGCCACCGGTGGGATCGGACACCCCGTTCATCTGGGTGTAGCCGAAGGTCAGCGTGCCGCTCAACGAGAGCACGTTATCCAAATTGAACGAGGCGCTGATGCTCGGGAAATAGGCACTGGGTTGTTGCGTACCACCGGCCGTGGAGCTCAGCCATTCCCCAATGGAATTGTCAAGACCGGAAGGCATTTGGCCTATCACCGCCTCCAGCGCCGGGTTCAAGGTTTGCGCGGTCAGGGTCAACGAAGTCGCCCCCTGCGTGACCTTGAAATACAGCCCATCGTGGAGATCCAGCAGGCCGGTGACACTGCTGAAGCTTCCCTGGGCGGTACCGTAGTTCAATACCGTAAAAACCTGCCCGGCCGTCGGCGTGAAACCATTGACCAGCGAAACCGCCAGAGTGCCGGCCAGCGTCGCCGAGGTGGCATTAATCTGGTCATAAGCGCCCGGCGTGCCGCCGCCCAGAGACACCGAAAGCACGCTGCTATTGCTTTGAGTCAACGCGCCAACAGTCTGAACGCTGGAGCGCTGTGTGGGCAACATCACCGCTTGGTGATTGACGGTCACGATGCTGGCATCTGCCGAAACCGAACCGCTCAGACTGGCAACTGGCTGCTGTGGTGTCACGGCAGCCTGCAAGACATCGGAATGCTGACTCAGGATGCTTGCGTCATAAAAGGCCTGACCGCGTTGCAGGCCACGCTGTACCGGTGAAAACTGATCCTGCGCCGTCTGCACCACCGGCTGGAATGTGTCGAACCGGTGAGAGACATTGTGTACCGCGTGATCCGGTGCAAAGGCGGTGTGCGAGTGCGCTGGAAGCAACGCCAACGCCAACGGCGTCAGCACTGGATCTGCCGACAATAAAACGCGCGGTTCAAGCGGCTCGACGCGGAACGAATCACCGCCCCGGGCCTTCAATGCCGTATTTTTAGCCTTCATGAACCCACCACCTTCAATCAAATAAATTTATATTCAAAAGCAACACGCCAAGGGCAAACCGCCCTCAACGCAACGTGCTGCCTGGCGCAGGCATATTGATACCCTCGTTGACGATCGATACGTTCAGGCCTTGCAGCGCCACAGGCAACGCTGTCATGACCCCAAACTGCACACCGCCAGCTCTCCCTTGCCCACTACCGGATGCAACGCTCGGTGCTGCCCCACCGGTCGTGCTAATGGTTGAAACCACACCTTCGTTGCTGGAAAACAAGAGCCCGGGGGCTACCGGCGCGTTGCTCACGGACGGTACCAGCGGAACCGATAGCAATGCCGCAGTTGGCATTTGCGCACTCGGAGTGATATTGGCAAATAGCCCGTTTGGCTCGATCAAGGCGTAGTTTGCAGCGGCACTGCCACTCAGACTGTCCGTTGCTAGCACCGGACTGCTATTGCGCGGCACGGCCGACACAAAATGGCCGCTCTGGTTGAGCACCACATTGTTGGTATCTGTCGGCAGTACCCCTTGCAAAACGCCACCACTCAAGTTGGCGCTGGTGTTGCCATCAAACGGTTTAGCTGCCACCACCGTGCCCGTCACGGTCACCCCCGCAGGCGTAATATTTCCGACCAGTCCCGTCGGCTGGCGCAAGACATAATTGCCCATTGCGCTGCCACTCAGGCTGTCGTTTGGCACTACCGCAATATTCTGACCCGTATTCGCGCTGGTATAGCTTCCCGACTGAATCAAGTTCACGGGGTCATTATTGAACACGCCGGCCAGCAAACCACCTTGCAGCGTGGTGGCTGTGGTGCCGTCATAAATCTTGTTTGCTACCAGTGTATTTAGCACCGTCAAAGGAGCTGAAGTAATGGTGCCCGGGGCGCTCTGGGTCACTACCCGATAGTTCGCACCACCATTGCCATCGTTGAAAACATAATTGCCATTTACGCTTAGGGTGCTGGCACCTGTACCCGCCACATTGGCCGATTGGTAACTTTCGCTCAAACCACTCACGCTGGTACCCGAAACCAGTCCGGCAATCGATGGAGTCGCAGCAGCGGTAGTCGTTCCATCATAGGTTTTGGTATTGCTTACTGCCGACAGGGTTACGGTCGCCGGCGTGATGATTCCGCTGAGGTTGCCGGACTGGACCAAAACGTAATTTCCCGCAGCCGATCCCGTCAGTGCCAGGGTGGACTGAGGCGTGACGCTCTGCGGCGTCGCGCTGGCATTGGCACTGGCAAAACTGCCGCTTTGGCTCAAACTGACGTTTGCCATATCGCTCGCCAAAACACCCGAGCTAGTGGCAATCGTGTTGCTGCTCAGCAGGCTTGCGGTGCTTACCGGCGCCAGGCTGCCACCAACCAGACTAGCCGTGGTCGTGCCATCGAATGGCCTGCTGGTCACACTGGCCCCAACCACCGTCAACGGTGCAGGGCTGATGACGGCGCTCAAGCCTGTTTGCTGCAGCAGCATATAATTTCCGCTGGCCGTGCCGCTCAAACTGTCCACCACGCTGACGGTCTGTGGATTGGTGCTGGCATTGGCGCTGGCAAAGCTACCGCTGGCCGCGAGTTGCAGGTTGACGTTGACCGCATCGGAAGCCAGTACACCATTACCCCCATTGGGGTTGCCTGCCGCTATCGCCAGCGTGCCGCCACTCAAACTGGCATTGGTGTTCCCGTTGTACGTTTTGTTGGCGGCGGTAGTGCCGATCACCGTCAGCGGCGCAGGTGCGATGGTCGCCGCAAGGCCTGTGGGTTGGACCAGCACATAGTTGGCGGCCGCCGAGCCGCCCAATGCATCACTGGCCGTCACCGCCTGCGGCAAAGTGCTGGCATTGGCGCTGGCGAAGCTGCCACTCTGATTCAAGTACAGATTGGAAGTGTCACCCGAAAAAATCCCGTTTCCGCCCATCGTGTTGCCATTGGCAGCGGCCAAGGACCCACCGGTCAAACTAGCCGCATTGCTACCGTTGTATGTTTTGCCCGCTACAGTGCTTCCCACCACGGTCAAGGGAGCCGGATTGATCATGCCGTTCAGTCCTGTGGGCTGCACCAGCACATAGTTGCTGGCATTGGCGCCGCCCAGACTATCCGTTACAGTCACCGCCTGCGGGTTGGCACTGGCGTTAACACTCGCAAAATTTCCACTTTGCGTCAGTGTCACCGTGTCGGCAATATAAATTCCGTTGCCGCCAATCGTATTGCCTGCCGCCGCCGCCAGCGCGCCGCCGCTCAAGGTAGCGACGCTGCTGCCGTTATAGGTCTTGCTGGCAACCGTGGCGCCTACCACGGTCAACGGTGCCGCATTGATATATCCACTCAAAGCCGGCTGCAGCAGCACATAGTTACCTTGCGCCGATCCGCTCAGAACCAAATTGTCATTCACGCTCACTGCTTGCGCGCTAGTGCTTGCATTCGGGCTGGCAAAGGTACCGACGTTCACCGTATTCAATGTGACATTGCCAGCGTCAGCACTCAACACGCCCGTGCCGCCAATGGTATTGCCCGCAGCTGCGACCAAACTTCCGCCGCTGACGTTGGCGACGGCGTTGCCGTTATAGGTCTTGGACAGCACCACGGTATTGGCCACAGTAAGCGGTGCCGCGCTGATCATTCCCTGCATGCCAAGCGGCTGTACCCATACATAATTTCCTGCGGCAGGGCCACTCAATGCATCATTGACCACAACCGCCTGCGCAGTAGGGCTTGCATTGGCACTTGCAAAATTGCCCGACTGCGTCAATACCAATTGTGTCTGGTCCGCTGTCAGGACACCATTGCCACCAATTGTGTTGGTGGTGCTTGCAATGCCAGTATTCACCGGTGCAAAATTTCCACCTGAAAGTGTGGCCAGGGTATTGCCGTTATAGGTCTTGTTCACCACGCTGCTGCCGGTCACCGTGATCGGCGCCTGGTTGATCAGGCCCGAGAAAGCGGGTTGCACCAATACATAGTTACCCGTCGCCGAGCCAGTCAAGTTCAAGCCATCGGTCACCTGCACCGTTTGCGGAGTGGCGCTCGCATTGGGCGTCACAAACGCCCCCGTCGTTGCCAACGTCAGACTCACATTCGCCGCGTCGCTAGCCAGCACACCGGTGCTGGTCTGAATGGTATTCCCACTTGCTGCAACCAGTGTTCCACCACTCAGATTAACCGAGGTGCTTCCGTTGTAGGTGCGTGCAAGCACCGTGGTACCGCTCACCGTCAACGGGGCCTGATTGATGATTCCGGTCAGGTTTGGCTGCACCAACACATAGTTGGCCGCAGACGAACCACTCAAGCTGTCTGTCACACTGACAGTCTGGGCATTTGGATTGGCATTGACGCTGGCAAAGGTACCCGTCTGGGCCAACACCAGATTCACGTTCGCCGCATCGTTGGAAAGCACGCCACTGGCCGTTGCAATCGTATTGCCGCTAGCGATGGCCAGGCTACCGCCCGACAGATTGGCAATGGCATTGCCGTTGTAGGTTTTGCTGGCAACAGTAGTACCCGTTACCGTGAGTGGTGCCGGGTTGATATAGCCACTCAAGACGGGCGGTACAAAGACATAGTTGCTCGCCGCAGAGCCAGAAAGCCCTTCATTAACGCTCACCGATTGCGCATTCGCACTTGCATTGATGGAGGCAAATTGCCCCGTGCCCGCGGCAGTAAAAATCACATTGCCGACATCTGCCGCCAGCACGCCCGTGCCGCCCATGGTATTGCCACTGGCGGCACTCAAGGTGCCTCCGGTCAAGACCGCGTTGCTGCTTCCATCGTAAGTCTTGTTCAGCACACCGGTACCCGTAGCGGTCAAGGGCGCCGGATTTATAAACGCCGTCAAAGTCGGCTGCACCAGTACATAGTTGGTCAATGCCGAACCACTCAATGCCAAACTATCGTTGACAGTCACCGCTTGCGCGCTGTTGCTGGCATTCGCGCTGGCAAACACGCCCGAGCTCGCAGTAACCAGGCTCACCTGCGCTGCATCCGCAGGCAACACGCCGTTGCCACCAATGGTGTTGCCACTGGCCGGCGCCAACGTACCGCCACTCACATTAGCCACCGTATTGCCGTTGTAGGTCTTGTTCAAAACCGTTGTACCAGTCACCGTCAAGGGCGCCGCAGAAATCGTTGCTGACAAACCGCTGGGCTGCGTCAACACATAGTTGGCCCAACCTGTGCCACTCAAGCTGTCGGCTGCCACGACCGCCTGAGCCGTCGTACTGGCGTTGGCAGTCGCAAAATTTCCAGCCTGCGTTAACACCACCGCATCACCACTGTAAACACCCGTGCCGCCCATGGTGTTGCCGCTGCCTGGCGCCAAGCTACCACCGCTCGGGCTCGCCGCTGCAGAACCGTTGTAGGTCTTATTGGCGACCGTCGTGCCGAGCACGACGAGTGGTGCTGGATTGATGTAAGCAGTCAATGCGGGAGGCTGCGTCAGCACGTAGTTTGCGCTTGCAGAACCGCCCAGAACCAAGCCATTGGAGACCGAAACCGCTTGTGCGCTGGAGCTGGCATTGGCGCTCGCAAATGTACCCGTCAACGTCCCCGTTCCCAACAAGGTCACTGAGGCCGCATCGGCAGACAAAATGCCGGAGCCGCCAATGGTGTTGCCAGACGCAGGTACCAGGGTCGCCGTACCATTCAGCGCGGCCACATTGCTGCCGTCATAGGTCTTAGTCACCGCACTCAAACCACTGAAAGTCAATGGTGCTGGACTGATGCTGCCCGTAAGCACGGGTTGCACCAACACATAATTTCCAAGCGCAGAACCTGACAGACTCAAGCCATCTGCCACCGCCACAGCCTGTGGGCTGGTGCTAGCGTTGGCACTGGCAAACGTGCCGCTACTGGCAGTGGTCAAAGTCACACCACTCGCGTCGGCACTGTACACGCCGGTACCTCCGATGGTGTTGCCAAGGCCTGGTGCCAAGGTCCCTCCGCTCAGCGTCGCCACATTGCTGCCGTTATAGGTCTTGGAAAGAACCGTCGTTCCGGTCACCGTCAGGTTGGCTGGCGAAATGACGGCCGACAGGCCGCTCGGTTGTAGCAGCACATAATTCGATACCCCTGGCCCGGAAATGCTGTCCGCTGCAACCACGCTCTGGGCAATGCCACTGGCATTGGCGCTCGCAAAATTACCCGATTGCGTCAGGGTGAGAGCCACACCGCCATAAAGGCCGGTGCCACCGATGGTGTTGCCACTTCCGGCGGCCAATGTTCCATTCGACAAAGTTGCCAGCGTCGTTCCGTCATAACTCTTGCTGGCCACGGTGCTTCCAATAACCTGCAAGGGCGCTTGGGTGATGACGCCAGTCAGACTGGTTGGAACCACAAAACGGTAGTTGGCTGCTGCGCTACCAGTCAGGGAATCACTGACCGTCACCGCTTGTGCACTCGTACTCGCATTGGCGCTGGCAAAGACACCACTGGTGAGAGGCGTCGTCAAACTGACATTGCCGACATCACCGCTGTAAATGCCGCCGCTGATGGCATTGCCACTAGCAGCAAGCAAAGTGGCGCTACCGGTCAGACTTGCCGCGTTCGTGCCGTCATAGGTCTTGGTAAGCACCGTCAAACCGCCCACGGTCAATGGCGCCTGGCTGATCGTTCCGGTCAGCGTCGTCGGTTGGACCAAGGTATAGTTGCCCGCTGCCGAGCCGCTAAGGCTATCAAGCACGGTCACGGCCTGCGGCGTGATGCTCGCATTGGCGCTGGCAAATGTACCAGCGGTAGCTGTATGCAGCGTCACGCCGCCCAAATCACCGGCTAAGACGCCTGACGTTGTATTGATCGAATTGCCGGCTCCAGGAACCAAATGACCGCCGGTTACCACCGCTGCCACCGTTCCGTCGTAGTTCTTGTTGCTTACCGACGTACCGGCGACGGTCAGCGCGGCCTGAGCGATGGTGCCGCTCACGGAAGGCAACACCAGCTGGTAATTCGCCGCAGCAGAGCCGCTCAGCGTGTCCACGTAGGTCACCGGCACATTGCTGCCGGCATTTTTGCTGGCGAATGTGCCGATGGCTGCCTGCACCAGCGTCACATTGGCAAGGTCGCTGGAATAAATGCCGTTACCGCTGATCGTGTTATTCGCCGCCGCTTGCAACGCGCTGTTGGTGCTCAGCGTGGCGGTGGCGGTTCCGTCATATGTCTTGTTGGTGACGGTCGGCGCACTAATCGTGACGGGCGCCTTGTTAACCGTCCATGCCATGCCACTGCCATAAGGCACCAGTACGAAACTGCCTACCAGTGCTTGGGCGGCGTTGCTGCCACCAGAGAAGCTTACGCCCCCGGGGTTGTAACTTACGGTATAGGTACCAGCCGCCGTCGTCAGGGAAGGCGTAACTGCTGAACCCGAGCTGGTCGGAGTCGCCAGATTGGAGCTGGCGGAAAAATTGGCGGTCACACCCGCAGGCAAAGAAAATACTGCGCCACTGGATTGAGCCGAGGTCAGATACGGCACCGTGCTTGAGTTGACGCCCGTGTTGGGAACTACGGTCTCTACATACACATTCAGCGCGCATCCGGCTGTCAACGCGCACAAATACGGCTGCGTGGAAGTTCCACTGGTCAGACCCCAAATTGCGCCAGGGGCCGTGAAAGAAAAACCGGCAAAGTTCGACGCAGTCGCCAACTGGGATGCACTGAGTGCACCAATCCCCGTCGAAGAACCACTGCCTACAGCGGCCTGGCTGCCCTGGGTCAGGTAATACACGTTGCTGTAGGTACCGTTCCCATCCTGCCCGATCGCCAATCCTTGCATGCTACCGCCGCCACCCACGGTACCCGTGGAAATACTCGTGGCGACGCTGGCCGTACTGCTTGCCGAGTTCGATGGGTTGCTATTCACGCCAATCAGTCCACCGGCGTGGGAACCCGAGCCCGATACGGCAGCCGTGGCATAGGTGTCGGTCACCGAAACGGCACCGCCCAGACTGCCACCCGCACCCGGGATATCAAAGGTGGAAACCGCAGTCCCGGAGCCAGCCACACCCAGGACGCCGCTGCTATTTCGTCCTATCAAGCCACCGACATCTGTAGCCCCGGTGACCGAGCCGCTGGCATAACTCTGGCTGATCTTGGCGGTGCCGCCAACGCCACCCATGCCGCCGGGCGCGCAATCCGTGCAGCCGTCAGCGCCGGCGCCGCCTGCACCGCCCGCATTCAAGCCCACCAAGCCACCCACCTGGCTGGTTCCGTTCACCGTAGCGCTGGAGTAACTGGTCGTGATGCTGGCGTTGCTCCCCACGGTCCCCAACGCGCCGGCGACAAAACTCAATGTGCCAGGACTGCTGCTGGACTGCGAACTGTTACCACAACCCGAAGGAAACGGCGACGTGGCACAAGTACCCTGCTTGCCCGTTCCACCCGCGCCACCCTGATTGGCGCCCACCAACCCGCCCACCGCCGTTGAGCCAGTTACCGATCCACTTGCATAACTGAGCGCGATAGTCCCCTGGTTCAGCCCAACCAGGCCACCCACGTCGGTCGTACCGGTCACCGTTGCGCTGGAAAAACTATAGCTATTACCCACACCCAAAGCGGTGGAGCCCGTGATGGCGCCACCATTGAAACCGACCAGCCCACCGACTTGCGAGCCCCCCCCTGTACTGCCAGCCCCGACCGTACCGCCCGACGAACTGCTGCTTACCGTGCCAGCGTTGTCACCCACCAAGCCGCCTACATATTGATATCCCGTCACCGTCCCGCTGGCGCTGCTGTTGGAAATGTTCCCGGCGTTGAACCCGACCAAGCCACCCACCAAGCCAGCCACCTGCGCGTTGCCATTGGAGTTCGTGGTACTTGTGTTGCTCGAAGAAGTCGCAATATTGGCGTAGCTATTGCTGATGTTGTAGATGTTTTCACCCACCAGGCCGCCCACATATACGCTGTAATTGGTGCTACTGCCGCTGCCGGTGTTGGCACCGGTCACTGCACCAGTGGTGGAAAGAACGTAGCTGTTATCAATCGTGCCCGAGTTGTATCCGACCAAGGCGCCCACTGCGGCCACCCCACTGACCGTGGGATTGCGCATCTCCACATTGGAAATCAGCGCCACCGTACCGGGTGGGGTGCTGCCAACGGTGACCAGGGTCTGACCACCCGTCACCCCGAACAACCCGGTTCCATTGGCGGCTGAGGAGCTGATCGTCAAATTGCTAATCGAATGGCCCAGTCCATTGAACACCCCGGTAAAGGTGTCGCTCTGCACCAGCGATGGCGGCCTCGGCGGTGACGAGCCGGCACTGGAATCCACATAGCTGCCAATCGGTGTGAAGTTGCCGGACCAGCCAGAGCCCGCAGCAGTGGCGTCCAGATCAACGCCCAACACATACTTTCCACCCAAATTACCGCTCGCGGCCAAGCTTTGCAAGGTGCCCGCAGTCGTGTCCGACGGCCCGGACCCCAGGCTATTGATGATGGTGTATGGCGTCCCATTGATGCTAAAGGAACCGCTTGTCTTGAGGTTGATTTGCCCCATGAAAGGTCCGCCACCGATGCCACCGGTCGGACTCGCTGCCGCTGCAATGACCAAGGCACCGCCAGCCACTGCGCTGTCACCGCCATTGGCAGTGGCAGCATAGAGCGCCAAGCCGCCACTGCCAGCGCTGGTAGGCGAAATCCAGCAATTCAAAAGTCCCTGCCGGGTGCTACTGCCAATATTGATGTTATTGGCTGCCTGCAAGGTCAGCGTATGGGCACCCCAGGTAACGTTGTCATACACATTGATATTGCCAGACCCCGCCACCGTACTACCTTGACTAGACAAAATAGTCACATTGGTACTGGCCAGCGCCGTTGTCAAGGTCGCGCCACTGATATCTCCGGAAGGTGTTCCAGACCCGTTGACAGAACCACCAGCGCTAGAAGAAATCGTGAAATCGGCTGGGTCGATCAACCAAAGGCCAGCCTGGCCTTGCGGTGCAACCGTGGTAACACGCATGCCTGGTGCCACCGTCACCTGCGCAGCACTGGTTTCAATGCTGCCGCCACTGCCACCGCTGGGCGCGCTGGCATCCAGCGTGCCACCGACTTTGACCGTGCCACTTTGCATGTCGCCGAGCAATTTGATCACGCCACCCTGGTTTTCGACCACCTGCGCCTGCACCAGGCCCGTGTTGTTGACCACGGTATTGAGCAACTGCCCGGCAGCCTGCGTGCTCATCAGCACCTGTCCGCCATCCGCAATGATCATTCCGCCGTTGTCAACCAAGGCATTCGCCACCCCTTGGTCCACCTGCACTTTAAGCAGGTTGTCGCCGGCAATATCGAGCGTGACACCCTGTCCACCAACCAAGGCCACGCTTCCCAATCGGGCGGAAATCGTGCCTTGATTGCTCACCTTGGCACCCAAGAGCGCGACATAACCACCATCGGACTGCAACACTCCCTGGTTTGTCACTGCCTGCAGGCTGTTACCGCTGAATTTGTAATTGCCAGCCAAAAAATCACTGTCAGTCAAATTTAGGGTGGAAGCAACCAAGCCCTGCACATTCACCGATGAGCCTTGTCCAAACAAAATGCCATTCGGATTGATTAGGAAGACCTGTCCATTGGCCTTCAGTGTTCCAAAAATATCGCTTGGCGCAGTGCTCACGACGCGGTTCAAGGCAACCGATGTTGAATTCGGCTGCACAAACACCACCGACTCGCCACTTCCTATGCCGAAGCTTTGCCAATTGATTGCCAGATTGGGGCTGGACTGCGTCACCGTCAGTGTGCTGCCGCTGGACGAAACAACTCCCTTTCCCGCCGACACCGTGGCGCCAGTGGGGTTCGCATACACCAGACTGCCGCAGGCGAGCAAGCCCGCCGCCGCTACGACCCGCAATGCAAATCCAACTCCGCAACGCTCGCCAGCGCCGGTTGAACAATTTGTCACGGTTGCACCTGAAACACCTCGACAAACAGCCAACTCTGACGTTGCCACCGTGGTTTGCGTGCGCTCGTTCCAGACTGATCGGTAAATGTGATTCATGGGGAGTTCCGGGATCTTGTACTTCAGTTGATCGCAACTTAAGGACGGGCCTGCGTCACAGGTATTTCACAAATTGCAGCCAGGTACGGCTGTTGGCATCCGAAGACGATGTCGCAGCACTCGACCCGGTCTTGCACGCCCAAAACAACTTCAACTGAAAATTGCGATCCGCGAGCAAATTCAACCCCAAGCCAAACGCCCCAAGGGAGCGGCTATTGGAGGCACTGGTCCAGTTGTTTCTGTTGATAGTTACATCCCCGGCATCGGCAAACACAATGAGTTGTGGGTCCTGCGCAAACAAGGACCAACGCGGCAAATTCCAGCGCAGTTCAATGCTAGCCACCGCACCCTGATCGCCGTAGGCCTCTCCTTCCGGATAGGAGCGCACGCCGTTAGCGCCACCCAACTCGATCTTTTCAGAAATATCCAGGTTTTTGTCGGCTAACTGGCCGTTAGCGCTAACAAACAAACCCAGAACTTCATTGATCCTTTGCAAGCGCGAAGCGCTGTACACCAGCTTGGCATAGTCGCCGTTGGTATTGGCCGTGCTGAAATCGGCAGCCTTTGACGCCGCACTGCGCAAATTCAAAGTGCCAGCCGAGCCGGTGACAGCAAAGCTGGATGTAGCACCCAAGCCCCAGTCGTCCTGCCAATCGCCACTCATCGTGAAGCCCACCACTTGAGTCGTCTTATCGCTGCTGGTAGCAGACGCGCTTTGCTGGTCACTAAAGTGCTTGTCATCCAGGCTCCACTGCGCATTGATATTGCTTTTGCGGGTACGCACCAGCGGGTACGTCCAGTACAGGGTCGCAATATCACCCACGCCGGAGGCCGCAAGATCCTGGTAAATCCCACCCAGGCTGTAGTTCATATGAGTAAGCGCGAGGCCCACCTTACCCTGGGACACTGGCTGGCGATAGTCGAACCGTGCGTACTGCAATAAACCGCTCTCAGACCCAAACGCACGCAGGCTCAACAAATCGCCGTGTCCCGCTGGGTTGTTGACGTTGAGAGTTGCACCCATGCGACTCGCACCGGTATACGTGTTGCCTTCATTGTCAGCGTCAATGCTGCCACTGAATGCACGACCAGGGCTCACCTCCACTTGCAGGTCCGACGTACCCACTTCAGCCCCCGGCATCAGGGTGGACTGCACCTGCACACCCGGCACATCCGACAGCAACAGAAGGCTTCGCTCCAGCGTTTGTGCCGAAACCACTTGTCCAGGCTTTGCCCCGCCTTCAAGCAAATTGAGAACCCATTTGTCACCCAAGCTGCTGGCATTGTTCAGCTTGATGGCACCAAATTGCCCCTCCAACACCAACAGCTTCACCGGGCCGCCGTTGGCATCGATTTCTTGCGCGGGCACCATCACTTGGGCGAGGACATAGCCATGCTGGTGGTAATAGGAAGCCACCGCCCCCGCCGCCGTACGCAAGTCCTTGAGCGTCAACAAACCCGGTTTGAAACCGCTGGCAGCTAGCAACTCCGACTCGCTCAGCACCGTATTGCCGACAAGTTGTAAAAAAGAGACGGGGATCTCGACCCTGGCACCATCCTTAGCAGATTCAAGCACCTCACCATGCTGTATTCTTAATTCAGGCACGCTCCAACGAGGTAGCGTAGGCAGTTGCGGCACCTCTTGAATCACTGATCCGGCGGTAGGTGGCACTGTCGCCGCCTGGACCCAGCCCCCAAAAAATGCAGAAAAAACCGCCAAAAGCATGTATCGTCGACAAAATTTTTGCCAACTCTGATAGTTATGACGTTCATACATACTATTACAACGCAAATTAATTGGAGTTCAAATACGGCACATCAAACTTGACGACCATCAACCTACTAGCATCTTATCTAAATTTATCTTTACATTGCAAATAACTTCCAAACGTTGCTTGGAAGGTGTGAGGCCAACCGGGGAATCGTCCGAGGGTTAACCCCAATCGCAGTAGAGACACCCGTTACTGAGCGCCCCCGCACAGTTCCGTACGGGCCCAGGGTTCTGTCGCGATAAGCGCTAGTGCATGACAATGCCTGGACGCATGATTTGACCTCCAACGTGATGATCCCTGAACTACGCAAGGTACTCAAGCGGCTGCACTATCCACTGGAGGTGAT
>Ga0316223_1001430_pt1 | contig 22475 bp, 24 predicted proteins | sample TBH18009metaG_FD_206007 | JGI IMG/M metagenome (GOLD analysis project Ga0316223, IMG submission 206007) | Freshwater microbial communities from Trout Bog Lake, Wisconsin, USA - TBH18009 | ecosystem: Environmental > Aquatic > Freshwater > Lake > Hypolimnion/Profundal zone | place: USA: Wisconsin...
AAAGACTGTTAGCGTCTTTTCGCCTTAAGTAGCGGCAGGCGGAGAATGCAAGTGCGGAAGAGCGACACGGTGATTGCCCGACCGGTGCGGCAGGCGCGGCACTTGGTGGCGTCGCTGTTGGCGGGGGTGCTGCTGGCGGGATGCGCGACCGGCGATGGCGAGCCGCCGCCCGTCACCTCGGTGGCCGCCACTGTCGATCACGGGCATCCCGATACTGGGCATCCCGATTTTGGCGGCATGCTTCATTCCGACCATGTGTTGACGGCGGCCCGCGTGCTCAATCCGCAGCTTCGGATCGAGACGGTCGGCGACGCCGATGGCAAGGCCAAGTGGATTCGCCTGGCCAGCGCGTCGCCCTGGCGGCCGGTGGTGACGGCGGCCGTGGTCACCGACGACGTGGGCACGCGGTCGGTGTTTTTTCTCAAAGCCGGAGCGGATGGAAGGTTATGCGTGGTGCCGTGGCCAACGGTGCCGACCTGTGATGGCGAAGTGCCGTGGACCGGCGATCGGGTGTTCCCGGCAAGTGGGAGCGGTTCCGGCGCCGAAGGCGGACCAGATGCGGCGGACGAGGCCTGTCCGTCGGCGGCGCCCCACGCGGCGACGACGACGTCCAGTTGTCTGGCGCCCGGAGGATCCGCGTCATGGTCTCGCCAACTTCGCTGACCTCTCTCCGAACGTCCGGTTGGGCAAATATTGGTTTGATTCTTCACGACCAAGGGGAATGCGGATCGTGAACATTATGACGGTATTCGACCACGGCACGGTCCAGTGTCCCGACGCGCGGGTGCTCGATGGCTTGCCGACCAACGTGGCGAATGGCGGAGCCGCCGGAATCAATCGGATGGACAGCCAATCGACCGGTTGCATCGGGCCGAGCTGCCGCTCGTGGGTTTGGCTGGATCCTCCGGGGCACGACGTCGTCATCAGCGTGCCCGCCGGGGAGACGATGCCGGACCTGCTGCATCTGACCGCGGCGGGTCTGTTCACCGTCCATCCGGTGGCGCTGCCGGATGGAACCACCGCCATGCATATGGTTGGCCCCAATCCGGTCCGCCGCGCCTGTTGCGCCGTTGCGCGCCCGACCGAGGCCGAGCTGGCGGCGCTGCCGGCATTCGAATTGATCAAGCCGGCGGCGCCGGTCGAGGGTGGCGGCCCCGAACCTGCCGCCTCGCATGGAAATGAAGATGGCGCTCAGACCGCGCCGATCCCGGGCAAGGCCGAGTGAGATGGGGCAGAACCTGGCAACCGTGGTGGCCTGGCTGCAATCCTTGTCCTGGCCGGCCTGGGCGGTGATCGCGGCGGCGGCGGGAAAATTGCTGTTCTGGCCGTTGTCGCAAGCCACCCGCTGGATCTCGGCCGGCTGCGCCCTGATGGCGCTGATCGTTTGGGCAAAACCGCAGGTTCCGCCGGCGGCGGAATTGGAGGCCGCGGCGCGGGAGGCGGCCCAGGCGGCGGTCGGTTTGGCTCAATCGACCGGATCGCAATTGGTGGGCTCGGCCGAAGCGACGATGCGCTCGGTCGTGCGGCATTAGGGGGGGGAAGGCGATGGCCGACGCGGCTCCAGGACTCGGCCCTCGGGACCAGGCCGCCATGACCACCCAAACCGGCCAGGACAACGGCCGCATCCGGTCCGGCGCGGAGTTCGGATCACTCGTTGAGCACTGGCGGCGGGAGGAAGGCTTGCTGCGCGCCGCCCAGAACCGCCTGCGGATGGCCAAAGACCGCTGTGCGGTCACGGCGACCGCCGATGGCGGGGCTGATCGGTCATGATCTATCAACCGGAGCGGATGAAGTGGACGCTATGGATGGCCGCCGGCGTGGTGGTCTTCCTGGCCACCGAGTTGCTGGCCATGGGGATGTTGTGGCCGGCCGCGCAGATCAACGAGCCGCTGTGGTACGATTCCGCCCGCCATGTCTGGATGCTGCCCAATCATCCTCGGACCGGCATAACGCCGGCTTGGCAGGCGGCGACGGTGCGCTATGTGCAGACCCTGGTCGGCTCGAACACCGGGTGGTGGGTCGATCAGATCTGGTGGCGGTTCTACACTCGGCCGGTCAAGGCCACCGGTGAGCCGGGTTTGGCGTTCATCGTCGCCCAGGGCATCTCCTTCCTGCTGACGGTTCTGTGGCTGGTGGCCAATCCGTTCGATTCCCGCCCGACGGCGTTGGGAGGCGCGCGGTGGGCGACCTGGCGCGATATCGTCAAGGACAACCTCAACGGGCCGACCGGATTCGTTCTCGGCCGCGCCCCGCTATTCGACACCGTCGGTCGCGAAAGCGGCGGGCTGTGGGACTGGTGGGACACGTTCCGCACCAAGCTGTTCGGGATGACCCTGGTGCGCTGGGGTGAAACCATTTCCGGCGTGATGCTGGCGCCGCCCGGGACCGGCAAGACGGTGCAGCTGAAGGGAATGATCCTGGCCGACTGGCCGGACCACATCCGCACTCGGTTCGGTTTCAAGACGCCGACGGCCTTCCCTGGTCCCAGCTTCCTGGTCAACGACCCCAAAGGCGAGATCTTCCGCGATACCGCGGCATGGCGAGCGACCATCGGTCCCGTCTTCAAGCTGTCCTGGGGCGATATGAGCGGCCATCGCTGGAACCCGATCGGCTGGGGCAGCCTGCCCGGCGGCAAGCGGCTGGTTGAGCTCAATCGGCGGATCATGGGCGAATTGTCGGCGATGTACGACACCGTCTATCGCGACGAACTGGGAATGGCGCACGATCTGCAGACGTCGGGCGAGGCCCTGCGCGGCATCCTCGACATGATCAAGGAATTCGACGATTGGCAGTCCCGCCTGTTGTCCGACCCTCTGGTGGCGATCAAGCCCCCCGATGACGACGTGCTGGCTGACACGCTGGAGCGGAATGTACGGACCAATGCCACCCCGGCGCGATTGTCGGCGCTGTTCGCCGATATCTATGAAAAGGCGGTGCTGCAGGCCAAGCTGGAGAAGCTGGTCGACCAGCAAATGGCGATCCTGGTGCCGGAGGGGGTCGAGCAGCACTGGAAGTCGACGGGGCGCGCCTGCGGCGCCGGCATGACGCTGTTCATCATCGAACGCTCGATCCATGATCCCGACACGTACGGCGAGCCCAGCTACGCCAAGCTGCTCAATTGGCTGTCGGGGGTGACCAAGAACGGGATCGGCTTCGCCGAGCGCCGACGTCGGCGCGCGACCGGCGAAACGGTCATCGACAGTCTGACCGGCGAGAGTCACGACGTTCACGAGGACGTGATCGACACTCCCGACAGCGACGAGGGCGACGGCGGCGACGCCGACGCCGATTTGACCGCAAGGCTGCTGGATGCGGCCATCGCCGAGGCCATCGCCAAGGGATTTTCGGCCAGGACCATCGGTGAACTGAAGGAAGTCCGGATGAAGCCGGACAAGGAACGCGGCAGCGTGGTGTCGACCTTCGCCGCCGGGATCTCGATCTTCAAGAATGCGGCGGTCGCGGCGCGGACCTCCACCTGTTCGTTCCATCTCCCCGACTTTCGCGGGATGAAATACCAAGGCCGCGATGGCCAGCCGATCACCGTCTACATCACCATCTCGCTGGAGGACGCCCAGTTCCTCGGCACCGTCACCGGTCTCTTGGTCGAGTGCCTGGCCAACTTCCTGCTGTCCCAGGACGACGAGGAGGTGAAGAACAAGCGCCAGCGGCCGGTCTTCTTCCTGCTCGACGAATTCTGGACGCTGCCGCCGGTGATTTCGATCAAGCAGATTCCGGCCCTCGGTCGCGGCCTGTGGGCGGCGGTGCTGGTGATCGGTCAAAGCTGGCGACAGATCGCCTCGAAATTCAAGAGCGATGGCCAGAACGTCATCAGCGAGATCAAGAGCGCGGCGCCGGTGCGCATCCAGCCGACCCAAACCGACGAGGAAACCGCCAAGGCGATCAGCGAATCGATCGGCAACCATACCGTGGTCCAAGCTAGCGTGTCGCGTACGCTGGGCCTCGGCAAGGGGGTCGAACCATTCCAGCGCAATGAAAACGAGCAATGGGTCAGTCTGCCGCTGGCGCGTCCGGAACAGGTCACCTCGATGGAGATGTTCAACCCTCGCCTCAAGAAGTGGGGCGTGCAAATCATCCTGGTGGTGGGCAAGATGAATCGACCGCTGCTGCTGCGGCCCACCGTGTTCTTCCTCGATCCGGTGATGGCGGCGCGCGCCGCCATGCGCAGCCGGTTCCCGGATCTCAACGACGTGCTCTACAAGACCCACACCACCCTCGACGGCGCCGCGACCCAACTGACCTCGGCCGGTGGCGCCCCGCGCTTGGCGGCGCCGGCCAGCGGTGGCAAGAAGCCGGGGATGGTCGGGCGATTGCTCCGCCGACGCCAGGCGCCGACATCCGCGCCGGCAAGCCTGGCCCGGCGGTTCGGCGGTCATCAAGTGGCGGCCTTTCGGGACGATGATGGAGGCGGAGAATGAGCGGCAAGGCGATCATGCTGGTATTAATCGGCGGCGCGATGGCGATCGGCCCGGCCCAGGCGCGGGACTTTCTCGGCGTTCCCGCGATCGGATCGTTTGGCGGCGCGGTTTCGCATTCGTTGACCGACGTCATGGGCGGGGCCGGACGGGCGTTGACCGATGTCGCCGGCGGGACCGGACGGGTGCTGGCGTTGAACACCGTGAACGAGGCGGCGGCTGGCGCTGGTGCGAATGGGGGAGGCGGTGTGGGCCCGGGTGTGCCGGCCGATTGCGGTTGGAGCATCGACCTGGCCACCGGTACCGCGACCCGCGCCGGCCGCACGGTGACGCATCTCCCCGATGGCCGCTCGTCGATCAGCGGCTGTCTCGCGGATGCGAGATTGGGGGTGCAAAAGCTGGTCCGCGAAACCTCGTGCCGGCCGCTGATCGACGAGGCCGCCGGGATCGCCCGGGAGCAATCGCGGCTGATCTACAAAGGCGAGGATGGCACCGTCTTCGAGGCGGCATCCTGCCAGCATCGCGACACCGACCGGGACTGGCCGTTGACGGCGACGGCCAAGGGATGCCCGATCCATCATCGTTGGGAGATCGGGCAGTCGCAGATTTGGCTACGGCGCGGCTATATCGACGAGCAGGGCCGGTTCCAGGAGACCATGGGCTGTGCCGATCGAGGCTTGCCGCCGGTACCGCACCAGGAAATCGCCTGTTCTCCGCTGCAAACCGCCGATGGCGGCGCCTCGCTGCCGCAGAATCGGGTGGAAATCACCCTGCCGGATAAGATTCCCGGCCTCGATGCGGCGGCGCAAGGCGGCCGCGGCCGCACCATCCTGGGCTGCCGGCCGATCGGCCCGACGCTGACCTACGATGCGGCCTGGTGCGATGGTTCTGCGCCGGAGCGCCGCAAGTACTTCCACGATCCCTCCGCCGGCCTGACGATGGGGGCGCATCGGGTGCTGGTCGGCGGACGGCCGCTGACCGCGTGTCTGCCCGATCCGGAAGCCATCTTCGCCCAGTCGGCGGTCCGAGTCGGCTGGCGGAACGACGATGACACCCGCTCCGCCTTGCCGGTCGAGCAGAAGCAGCTGGTCGGCGCCGTCGATCATTTCTCGATTGGCAAGCCCGCCACCGGCACCCGCCACTACCCCTATGTCATCCAGGGCACCAAAGAGGTCGATTCCGGGCGCTCGGTAACGCTCGGCTGCGCCACCTATCGTCTGAAGGTGGTGGTGACGGTATGGCGGCGTCCCGACGGCTCGACCCTGGAAACCCCGTTGCGCCCGGCGGAGCCGGCCCCAGGCGGAGTTTGCGGCAATTGATCGCCCACAGGGGCCTGCGCCCGGGGGTGCCGCCCGCCAGGGCAAACGACGCTGCTTGCCGCAGTTTCGCCTGCGGGATGGCCGGAGGCCACAGGGAACGGCAAGCAAACCAAGGAGCTTGGAATGGATGAGGGTGACGTCGCCGCGGATTTGGCGAGCATCTATCACGATGCGACGCTGAGGAGTGTTCTGGCCGCCGCCGCGGCCAGCCTCAAGGGATCATCGACGCGCTTGCAAACCGGAATTTGCCGGAAATGCAACGACGCGATCGAGCCGGCCCGGCTGGAGGCCAATCCGCAGGCGCGGGAATGCGTCTTTTGCGCCAGAGAAGCGGAAGAGCACGCCCGCCGCGCCCGCCGGCGTGGGGATTAGAGCGGCAGCGCAACGCATTTTGTCGGTGCCCCATTTGTCGGCGCCAAGGAGCGAGAAGATATGACCGAGCTTTGGGTGACGGAAAAGCCGTCGTCGCGGAACGCCCTGGCGAAGGTTCTGGGCGTCGTCAGGGACAACACCAATGGGCCATTCGGCCATTACGTCACCCGGCGCGGCATCGTCGTCAACAATATCGGTCACCTGCTCGACAAGGTCTCGCCGGCGAAGATCGATCCCAAATGGTCGAAATGGAGCTACGACACCCTGCCGATCGCGCCCGACGACATTCCGTTGGAACCCGATCCTGGCAAGATTCGACAGCTCAAGGAGATCGAGCGGCTGTTCCGCGAGGTCAAGCCGACCCGGGTCATTCTCGCCGGCGATGCCGGGCGGGAGGGCTCTCGCATCGGCCGCGAAACCGTCGTCGACTGGATTGGCTACAAGGGTCCGCTCGACCGCATGGGAATCGTCTCGTACGAAGAGGACGATATCCGCCAGGCGATCACGGCGATGGAGAAGGACCCCGGCGCCATTGATCGGGATTACCGCGCCGACCTCGAAGCCCAGGCGCGCGGGACGTGGGATTATTGGCTGGGCATGACCGCATCGGTCATCGCTTCGCTCCGGACCAAACCGCGCGAGCTCGGCTTCAAGGAGAAGTTCAACGCTGGCGGCGTGGTTTCGGCGCTGACCAAGCTGGTGGTCGACCGCGAGCGGGCGATCCGCAATCACGTGCCCCGCGATTTCCACCACGTCGCCATGGAGGTGGCGACCGGCGGGACGGGCACTCCCCATCTGACGCTGAAATACGCCCCCGGCGTGGTGCCGAAGACCGGGGAGGACCGTCGCCTGTACGATCCCGCCCTGGCCGGCCGATTGAAGGAGGTGGCCGCCGCCTGGTCGGGGCGGCTGGCGGTCGAGGCCAAGCCGGAACGCATCGGCCCGCCGCTGCTGCTTGACAAGGCGCGGCTGGCGGCGGCGGCGGCAAAATCCTTTGGTTGGGCGCCGACCAAGACCGCTAAGGTGGCGCAAGGGCTTTACGATGCCGGCTACATCTCCTATCCGCGCGGCGAATGCCTGTTCTTGCGCAACGAGCAGATGGGGCAAGCGCCGAAGATCCTGCGCAACCTCGCCTCGATCGAAGAGATCGGCAAGGTGGTGGGGCCGGCGCTCGACGGCGACCGCATCGTCGTCCGCAAGGGCAGCCGCTACAATTCCGCCAAGGTCGGTGAGCACTACGCCACGGTGCCGACGACGAAGTTTCCCAAGCTGTCGGATATGGATGGCGATCAGCGGGCGCTCTACCTGGTGATCGCCAAGAACTTCGCCGCCAACCATCTCCCCGACGCCGTCGACGAGGTCACCCGGATCAGCGCCGACATCTCCCTCGACAACAAGACCTATCCTTTCGCCATCACCGGCCGCGTGCCGAAGGAACCGGGATGGCGGGCGATCTACGGCGCCGGACTGGAGGCCGACGAATCTTTGGGCCGGACTGGCAAGGTGGGTGGCGCCACGGATGTCGCCGAGGAACAGGGACGGCTGCCGCCGGTGGCCGATGGCAGCGCGGCCAAGGCGGTCGACGCCACCGTGTTGACGCTACAGACCACGCCGCCGCCCCGCTACAAGTTGGGCGACCTCGAAAACGTGATGAAGCACCTGGCCGACCAGTTCGAAGATCCGGCGATCAAGACGCTGCTGAACAATCCCTATGATCCCGAAGAGGCCAAGGGATTGGGGACGGCGGCGACCCGCGACGACATGATCGACAAGGCGCTCAACGTCCTGGCCTATATCGAAGTGGTGCCGGGCAAGGGCGGCAAGGATGGCAAGGCGGTGCGCCCGACCGCCAAGGGCGAGGCCCATGCGCAGGGGTGGGAACAGCGGTATTGCTCGCTGCTCGATCCGGTTGGCCGCGCCCTGCTCGAAGGCGAATTGGCCGAAATCGGCCTGGCCGCGAGCAATGACGAAGCCCGGCGGCGGCACCAGGACTTCCTCGCCCGCGGCCGCGAGCGCATCCACCAGATGGTCGATGATTTCCGCGATGTGAGGCCGGTCACGCTGCCGCGAAGCGCCGATGCGGCCGAGGGGGAATCGGCGCACGGTGGGCCCGCAGCCCACGTTGGGCCGTCGCCCAAGGCGCTGCAATTCGCCCGCGACTTGCTGAAGAAGGATGGCGTCAAGCCGAAAGAGGCGGTGGCGCTCTACGGGGCGGACTGGTCGAGCGACCCGGCCGCGTGCAAGAAGATCATCGACGAACGGGCGCCGGCCAAGGCGAGCGAACGGCCGGCCTCCGAGAAGCAGGCGGAAACGGTGCGCAGCGTGGCGTCGCGAAACGGCATCGACGAGGCCGGCGTCGTGGCGGCCTTGAAAAACGCCGCGACCGCCGGTGCCTTCCTCGACACCCATCTCCGAAGCCGTTCGTCCTCATCGGGTCGCCCATCGGGAGGGGCGTCTGGTCCAGGAGCGCGGGGCGCGTCGTCGTCCAAAGGGGCTGGGGTGTCGAGGGGATCTGGGCGCGGGCGAAGCGGCGGGGGATGGGGGAGATAGGGCCGCGGCGCCCATTGTCGCCGCATTTCAAATGCGTGGTGCGTGCCGGTCAGCCGGATTTGAGCCGATATGAACTTGACTGTCGTCGCGCCTTCTGGTCATCTCGTACTATGACGAACACCATGTGCCTTCAGCACAGGTGCCAGCGAAGTGCGGAGCATGAAGCAAACATGGACATGACCAAATGGTGATGGTGAAGAGTCAAGCGCAGGGGGATCGCCGCATCATTGATCGGCAGTTGTTCGGGCGACGGGCGTCCGATCACGGTTCGCTCGACCAGCTGCTGCTGGGGACGGTGGACATCGTCTGCACCTGGCTCGGCGGCAACGCCATCGCCGCCGCCGACCTGCCCGACCTGGTCGCCCGCACCTATGCCGCATTGGCCACCCAGTCGGGGAATGCGGCGGATGCGCCGGCCGCCGCTCCGGTCGCGGCCGCGATCCCGCCGGTGGCCGACGACAAGGTGGTCTGCCTCGAATGCGGCCGCACCATGCGCTCGCTGCGCCACCACCTCAACATCGCGCACCAGCTCGACGTCAAGACCTACCGCGAGAAGTGGCATCTGCCCGCCGACCATCCCATGGTCGCCCCCGAATACGCCCGCTCCCGCGCCGTGATCGCCCGCGGCATCGGCCTCGGCCAGAAAAAGCCGGTGAGAAAGGGCTAAAGCGCGCCGACTTCCGGCTGGCACGCTTGGCCGCCGGCTTGGTTGATCCGCAGATGGCGCAGATTAGAGTGGGAGAATTTCCCGTCGAAGCTCCCCGCGACACCGGTTTGTCCCGCTGTCCCCGGCATGTGACCGGCTGGAGGGAGATGTCTCACGCGAAGGCGCGAAAATGGGCCGTCGCCTGGGACAGGCGTTCGGGGCGGGATGATTTCCCGCCCCCGCCTGCGCAGAGACAAAGCGGTCTCCCGCCTGAGTGAGGGCGAGTTGGTGCTCGCCACTTTCATCTGCTTTGTGCCGCTGACACCTCTCCGAAGTGATCCGCATTTCAAATCCGGCTGTCCTGAGGGATAATGCCGGCCGGAACCGGCGCGCGTCGGCGCCGGGGCGGGAAGGGGACGAGGATGGCCGCGACACAGGAATTCAACCCCGCCATCGAGTCGTTTCTCGATCCGATCCTCCCCCACTTGCGCACCCACGATCAGCGGATCGTCGACGTCATGATCCAGCGACCTGGCGAGGTCTGGCTGCAGGTGGCCGGGAAGGCCGGCTATCAGCGGGTGCCGAACGGCCGGATCAGCTTTGAATGGGGGATGCAGCTGTGCAAGGTGCTGGCGCGCACGGCGGGACTGCGTTTTGACGAGAACTATCCCCTGGTCATGCGCACGTTGCCGGGGGGCCATCGCTTCACCGGCCTGCTGGGCGATCGCTTTTCGACCCATGGCCTGGCCATCTCGGTCCGCGTGCGGCGCCATATCACCGTCGATTTGGAGAAGGACTACAATCTCTCCCACTGGGGTGCGCGGACGAGCCGGAACAACGCGCCGTCGGCCGAGGAATTGGCGATGTCGGCGCCAGACCGGCTGCGGCGCCTCATCGCCGGACACGGCAACATCTTGATTTCGGGCGGCACCGGCACCGGCAAGACGACGATGATGAACAGCCTCGGGATGGTCATCCCGTCCGAGACGCGGGTGATTACCGTCGAGGACGTCCAGGAAATCCTGCTGCCGCATTTGGGCAACCAGGTCAACCTGACGGTGTCGCGTCAATCGGGCGACGACGAGTTCGGCTATCGCCAGATCATTGACGTGATCACCCGCCTCAATCCCGATTCGATCCTGGTCCAGGAGTTGTCGGTGCACAATGCGGCGCCAGCGTTTCGCCTGCTGAATACCGGTCACCGCGGCTTCATGAGCACCGTGCACGCCAACACGCCGCTGGAGGCGCTGGAAGCCTGGCGGCGAAATTACGAGTTGTCGGAAAAACGCGGCGGCGAGACGGTGGTCCGGTTCCTCGCCCGCAATCTCGACGCTATCGTCCAGATCGACTTTGCCGAGGACGGCATTCACCGCCAGGCCGGCGTGGTCTTCCGTGGCGCCGACGGCGTGCTCGACCTGTCCTGGCGGGACTTGCTGGAAGCGGCGTAGCGGCGACAGTCAAGAGTGCTCCCCGGACGCATGGCTGGCCGGCGGGCTTCGCTCGCACTTGGGACCACATGCTGGCTGCGCCGGTCGGGCGCTGGTTTGGTTGATCCGCAGACAACGCAGATGACGCAGCCCGCCAGGCCCGTGTAGCCCGTCAGGGGCGTGCCGCCCGCCAAGGCCAAGCTGTCATTTCTGGGGCACCCTATTCAGGCAATTGAGATCAGGCAGCCGTGCGCCGGCTTCTCGTCTGATCACCTCGCCCGGCCAGCAATCCGGCAACGGAAATGTCTTCGTCCAGGTCGGGCCAATGAATGCCCTCACCGCGCCCGATCAGTTCCCATCGCGACCGTTGATCGGGCTTCCCGTGGAACAGCCGTGGAAACCAGGCCAATGGCACCGACAACTCCCGGCCGTCATCAAGCGCGACCCGGAAAGCGTTTTCTGAGAAGACCACATCCACGGCCAGCGGATCGTTCTCAAGTGCCAAAGTGCGCATTCCACGCCTCCAAAAAACTCACCCGATGCTCTTCGACAATGCCAATCAGTCCGCTAATTTCATCCGGGCGAAGCCGCTTGCTGTTTGCCAGTTCGACGGGATCAAGCCAGAACTTCGCCACCTTCTCACCGGATACGGCATGGATATGCGGTGGTTCGCGAGGATCACCCTCATCACTGTAGAAGAAAAATCGCCAGCCAGCGAGTCGAAGGAGAGTCGGCATCATCATCCTAGCTTTGCTGCCGGGTCTTCCGCCCAAAGGTGGGTGTATCGCGGCAACATAGCAAGCGCCTTATACCGGCGACCCCGTGATCTGACCCGTTCGCCGGTATTTTGCCGCCATTGCGGCGGCGGATTGGGATATATGCCAATCCGCCGGAGGGAGGGGCGCGGATGCGCCCGCCGGCGATGCAGCCGCGGATGGGCAGTGCCGCCGCCGCCGTCAATGGCATTGCAATGGGGCCGATTCATCGTCAAGTGCCGATCGAACGGCACTTGCGAATTTTGCGCCAACTGACTAGCATAACCAATGTTTGTAATGAGCCACGAACGGCGCTGGTAACGAAGGGAAGGGCGGAGAATGGAAGCGAAAGCGAACGGGCAGGGTGGTGCGGGCCGGCGGTCGGCGGAGGCGGTGAGGGGGCGGGTGGCCATATCGCGCCGCCAGGCGCGCGGCCGGATGCCGTCGGGGGCGGCCAACCCGATCGACGTCCATGTCGGCAATCGGGTGCGCCTGCGCCGCACCCTGCTGGGGATGAGCCAGGAAAAGCTGGGTGCGGCCCTGGGCCTGACCTTCCAGCAGGTGCAGAAGTACGAGCGCGGCGCCAATCGCATCGGCGCCTCTCGCCTGTTCGACCTGTCGCGGGTGCTGGACGTCAAGATCGGCTGGTTTTTCGAGGACATGTCCCCGGAGGTCGCGGCCGCCGGCCCCTCGGTCATGTCGCAGGCGTCCGAGGATCCGCTGCTGCCCGAACCTGAGGAGGGCACTCTGGCGCGGCGGGAAACCCTGGGTCTGATCCGCTTCCTGGAAATAATGTCGCCGGACAAACGCCAGGTGATCGAGGCGATGATTAACAACTTCGCCGCCTCCCGTCCCTAGAAGGCGTCAAGTGATACCGATAGAGCAACCTTCGCCGCCGCGAACAGCCGCCGGCCGCGCTCGTCCAGTTGCCTGATAACGCTGCTTGATCGCAGCCTTGTTCATCGTGCCCCCGCCAAATAGCATGGTGTGGGCGATTCTAGAACGTCATACCGTCAATGGCGAGTATTCGCGCTCAGCGTATGCTCGGCCGATTCGTTCGTTTCCGCGCGCCTCCCAAAAACGCCAGCAATATCCGTCAGGTGGTGGCTGCAACGTAATGCCGGGAATGGTAGATGCTTGGCGCTGAATGCGCAAGTCGGTGTTGACTGTGGCGCATCCCGCGCATTATATGTGCCGTATGAATGCCGATTGTATGTCGCTGGCCACGGGGGAAATGGCGATGGCGGTAACCCATCCGCATTATGGGCGTAACGCCTATAATCCGGTCACGACCTGGCGGCACTTGTCGATCGCGGCGCGCGATCGGGTCGGGCTGGCGGCCCTGCCCCTGCCGGCCGGAATGCTGGGATCGATGGCCAATCTCGGTCCGGGGAACGCCTTCGCCGCCGCCGAGACCGAGGCTCTGGGCGAATTGGCCGAAATCGCGGCGGACGGCTTGCCCGAGATATTCGGCCAAGGCGATGGATCGCTGCCGCAGATTGCCGAACTCGGATTTGTGCTGGATCTCGACGATCTTGGCGGTTCCTTTTTCGCCACCTGGACGATGTCGTTCGGTCGAATGGCGTCGTCCCCTGGGGTGATGACCGAGAGAAATCCGGGATCGGCCGGTAGGATGGCAGCGCGATGACCAAGCGACTGGGTGTCGATCCGGCGGATGACGACAGCTCGGTGCAAGCGGCGGTAACGCTCGCGCTGCATTTCGCGCGCTGGGTCGATTACACCGGGGCCGGCGCCCTTGATGCCTCCCCGGAGGGGGGTTCCGCCGCAGGCCAATCGCCCGCGTCGCGCCAGGCCATCACCGGGCTGTGCGCTCCTGAGATTCTGAAGCCATTTCAACGCATCGCCGATCATCTGGGCTTGAGGACCGGCGAGCAGCGGATGGCGCTGATCAACCTGCTGTGCGGCTTGGCCAACATGATCGGCGATCAGGGCGCCGATTTGGAGGGGGTGTTGTCGAGCATTCTGCATCCCGAGGATCCCGTGGTCGCGGTGGTGCTGGGCGGAGCCACCGCTCGCCAGCGAACGGCCGAGTTGAAGGATGCGCTGGTCGGGGCGCCGTGCCTGGCCTGTGGTGGTCTCGGCGACCTTCATCGACCGGGCTGCTCCAGTCTGATCAAACATTAGCGGGATGATGTCTCCTCCGCGTCGCCGTTGTCATCGCCGGACGTCCGCTCCTCCATCACCTCCTGGACGGCGGCCTGGAGCGCGAGCACCTCGTCATCCGTCAGTTCGCTGAACTCGGCGCGCTTCTTCTTTGACAGGGTGCCGTGGTTCTGGAGCAGGCCGCGGACAAGGAGCGATGCCCGCCGATCTGGCATGTCGATCCGTTCCCGCACTGCCTCGAGCGCGGCGTCGTAGACCGCGACGAAGTCCAGTTCCTCCTTGAGGTCCTTGCGGACCGTCTCGGCCACCTTGGCGTACAGGTACTCGGCCAACAGGGTGGCGTCGAAGTAGCGGTACAGGTCGGCGGTGTCGTTCTCGACCTCGATCTCTTTGGCGGGCGTCCACCTCCAATCGATGTGCGGCTGGATGGCTTTGGAGAACGTCTCCAGCGCGACGTCGTAGCCCCGGCGGTCGCGGATGATGGCGGCGCTGACGGGGAACAGCACGTCTGGCGGCGTGAAACCTTCCGAGGCCAGAACGTGGTGCATCAGGAAGCGGTGGATGCGGCCGTTGCCGTCCTCAAACGGGTGCAGGAAAACGAAGCCGAAGCTCACCAGAGCGGCCTCGACTACCGGGTCGACGGCGCCTTGGAGCCGCGTGGTTATCTCGGCCCAGCCCGACATCAGCGTGTGGATGTCCTGCGGGCGCGGACAAATGAAGTGGACGACCTCACGGTACCCGCCCTGGGTCTCGCCGACGAAGTTCTGGAAGTCCCTGTAGCCCTTGGCCGCGTACCGGGGATCGACGATGGCGTTCTGGAGCGCGACGAGGCTGGCCGGGTCGGTCGGCTCGAACGACTTGGTGGAGCGCAGCGCGGCGACGAAGCGCTCGGCCCGCTGGCCGGTGGCCACCTCGTTCTCGATCTGGAAGCTGCTCTTGGTCTCCTTGGTGTAGAGGTAGTTTACCGCCCTGGCCAGGACGTCGGGGTCGCACCCGGCAATCATGCTGCGGGCTTCGGCGTCGATGGCCTCGGCCTGGAATGCTTCCAGGCGGGGCGTGCGGCGGACGGTGGGGGCGAAGCCGGGGCGGCCAAGGATGTTGTCGGAGACCTTGTGGCGCCGGGACGTGATGCCCTTGGCGGTCGTGATGTGGAGCTTGCCGTCGAGCGCGTCCGTGTAGGTCACCACCCCGGCGTCGGGAAGATCCAAGGTGCGCCCGGTGAGCCACTCGTAGAAGAACCAGGCGCGTCGCGCGTAGGCTCCCGTCGGTTCCGCGCGCACCCACGCCTCGAGTTCGCGCGGGTCGGCCACCTTGAACGCCGCAGCCAGGATGCCCAGTTGCAGCGGCTCGTAGCGTAGCGCGAACTTGATGTGGCCAATGAGACTGTCCTCGGGCGCGTAGCTTTGGGGGTACTTCTCGACCGTACGGCTGTCTTCGACCGTCGTCCGACGGACACCGGGGCCAACCAGCGAGGTGACGGCTGGCGGCGGCACGCGCAGGCCGAACTTGGCGATTAAGGCCGCCTGGCCAACGGGGTTGTGCTCAGCCATGTCGAGCCTCCTTCAAAAAAGGTTCAGCGGCCTGTGAAACCTTTCAGGAAACTAGAGTATCCGGTGGAAATCTTCAAGGCGTGGCCGCGCTGATCTCCTCCAAAAGCGTTCAGGGAGCTGCGAAAGCCTTCAGCGGGCGGGTATGCCCTGCGAATCGGGTCAGATAGCCACAGAGCACCCTGACGTGGGCTGCCCGATTAGCCTCGGAGACACGTGGGTCTGCGGAACGGGCGGCCTATCGAGGGCCGCCTGCTTCGTTTCTGGGGTGGCGGCGCGCACGGCCCTCTCTCAGCAGGTGCATCCGGATTGTCGCGCCTGTCTCAATCCTGTTTGTCGCGCGGCAACGCGCATCACGCGCCCGCTGAGGCCTGCCCCGTATCTACCCTGAGATAGTCCCGTTTCCGCCATTGCGCCAGCCGACGAACCATCCCCCGCCCACGGCGGCGCCGATCACCACAAGCCCGGTGCGCTTGCCGCGATATGCCCCGCGCGCGAACCCGCCGGAGCCTTCGGCCGCCCACGCCTGTCCGGGATATGCCGTCGCTCCCATGTGCTTCGCCGCCAGCCTCAGCGCCGTCGTCTTGGCGGCGGCGACCGTGCTCGCCTTGAACGTCACTTTCTCCCCCACGTCGGCGACGGAAACGGGCGCAGGGACGGGAGGCGGAGCCGGGGCGGCGGCAGGCGGCGCATCGGCGGCGATCTCGGTCTTCGCGTGGAGCTGGAGCATTGATGCCGTTGCCGGCTCGACCTCGGCCTCGACCGCCCATCGCCCGTCGCCCAGAGGCTCCGCCGAAAACCCCTTGCCCGCCGACACCAGGATGGTCGCGGCCACCCCGGCGGACAGGGCGCCGGGGACGATCAGGCGGATGCGACTGGCAGTCATTGGATGAGGACTCCGGGCAAGGCAAGGCAGCGGGACGCGGCAGGAACAGGTAGCATCATTCCAGGATACGGTAAATCCGGGTGTCGACGGTGGCGCTATCCGCCCGACGCTTTGACTGTTTTGTCGATCTCGAGCGGTGCGTGGCGACATGGGCTCGCACTGGCTGCCCATGCCGTCGTCTGCGGCGCGCTCGGCCCTCTCTCGACAGGTGCGGTCGGACGGCGCCGCTGGCGCCTTGTCGGCCTCAAATTAGGTTGACCACCTTTCGTTGGGCGTCGTCGTCGCCCTCGATGTAGCTTTGGGTGCTGGCCATGTCGGCGTGGCCGAGAAGCTGCTGGACGTCTTTTAGGGTCCCGCCTGCTTTCTTGATCGCCTTGGCCGCCCTGGTTCCGAACGTCCGCCGACCGCTGTGCGACCTAGCACCGACGATGCCGACCTTGAGGAAGAGCTGCCCGAACAATCGCACGATCGAGCGGGGTAGCATCGGTGCGAGCAACCCGCTTTTGATCGGCACGACCTCGGCGCGCTCGGATAGCACCAGCGGATCGTCGTGGCTACCGGGGCAGACCTTCCAGTGCGCGATGATCGCCGACCGCAGCTCGGCCGAGATTGGCACGGTCCGCGGGCGGGGGGAGGCCATCTTGTCCAGGGCGATGGTGTCGGCGAGGTCACCGCCCGCCGTCATCACATGCCAGCGGCGGAGTCTGGTGATTTCCCCTGCCCGCAGTCCAGCCTTGAACGCCAGCAAGACCACCACGCGATTCCGCTCTGCATAGCGTGTGGCCAGGCAGGCGCGGAGCACGGCTCGCAGCTCGGCGTCGTTCAGGGGCTTGGCCTCGGACATCGGGTTACCTCTGGCACGGAGATTGAAGCCCCACCTTGCCGAGCTTTTCGGCTGTGGGGCGGGGCGCGGCGTTGATTGTAGCTGATGTCGCCTACATCGGCCACTGGCGATTATAGCCGACTATGATCGCCAGTCTTCGGTAGATTATTCAGTCACAGCAGGCGGTGGCGAAGCGCGCGGACACGCCCCCTGCTCGGCAAAGCGGGGGCTCAATTCCGGGCGCCTCGGTTAGCATGGCCCCAGATTGCCTCCGCCCGAATCGGCGGCAACCTCACTGGTGACGGGGCGCGGGGCATTCGTCGGGCAATGGTCGCCAGTGGAAATCTCTGAAACCGCCTCTAAATTGGGATAGCCCGCACGAATGAACGGCACCATCCTCGCGCCGAAATCAGGGGCGGTTAGTCGGCGATGGATGATACGAAACGGAAGATGGTCACCGAAGCGTACGACGAAACAGTGTCGGAAGCTCTGGCGCGCGGCGTGGACACCGATACCGCCCACAAAGAAGGGGTGACGGCGGTAGCAATGTTCTTCGCATCCCTGGCAGGTATCGATGACGCGGCGGCGAGAGAGGACGTCGATTTACTCGGCCTGAAGCCTGAGTGAACGGCAGGTTGCAGTGGTGATTAACAGCGTAATATGAGGGAGTGGGCGAATGGCTGTCGATAGGAACATGCGCATACTGATAATCGATGACTATCAGACTATGCTCAGAATCATCCGCAACCTCCTGAAGCAGATAGGCTTCTCGAACGTGAACGAAGCCACAGATGGATCCATGGCGCTCCAAATGCTGCGCGTCGAGAGCTACGACCTGATTATCTCCGACTGGAACATGGAGCCGATGACTGGCCTCCAGCTCCTGCGCGAGGTGCGCGCCGATGCCATGTTGAAGACTGTTCCCTTCATCATGATTACGGCCGAGTCCAAGTCGGAAAACGTCATTGCCGCCAAGGAGGCGGGGGTTTCCAACTACATCGTTAAGCCGTTCAACGCTGAGACCCTACGGACGAAGATGGTCAGCGTGCTGGGCGACTTCTAGGTGAAGTAGCCCGCAATCATCGGCGACCTGACCCGATTTCATCGCCGAACCCGGCCCAGCGGATTGAGCCCGGCGACGGCGAAGGTCGGCGCCGGGCAGATGCCGGACAGGCCCCAGCCGAAGACGCCGGCGCCGGCGATCAGCGCGGGGTCGATGCGCTGGGATGGCGGCTTCGGCGTCTCGTCACTCAGTAGCGAGCGGGACCGCCGCCGCGCCACTTCATCTACGGCAAGGGCGAACAGGCCGATCTATCGCCCGACCAGCTCAAGGCGGTGGCCGGCTTCGCGGCAGGCATCAAGGCGACGGCAAAGGCACGGAGGACAGAATGAGCGGCAGGAAAGATGTCAGCGACGAACTGGTAGCGGCCATGGGCGAGGCCCTGGCGATTGCCAAGGGCGAGGCGGCACCGGCCGCTGTCCATCATGTCGAGGTGCTGCGGGATGTGGATGTACGCGCTCTCCGCACCCGGCTGGGCATGTCCCGCGAGCAGTTCGCCCAGCGGTTCCGGTTCCCCACCCGCACGGTTCAGGAATGGGAGCAAGGCCGCCGCCGGCCCGATCAGTCCGCCAGGGCCTACCTTACCGTCATCGAGCGGAACCCCAAGGCCGTCGAGGATGCCCTGTCCGCGTCGTGATGGCGACGGCGCCACCTGGTCGTCGCCGGCCTCGACGATTTCCCCTTGTTGCCGATCTGATGGGGCCTACTTCGACGCCATCACCAACCAGGGGAGCATAACGACGATGGACGTCCAGAGGGCATTGACCGCCGCGCAGTTGGGCGAGGCCGTCGTGAAAAAGGCTCTTTCGGAGGTGATGTGATGTCACGGATCATTGATAACGCGTGCGGCGACGCCAAGGCCCTGCATCGGGCGGGATTGATGGATGATGTTACGTTGCGGGAAATTGAGACGCTCGGCCTCCCGCCGGTGAAGCGCTATAGCGCGGAGGAAATTCAGGCGATTCGCGGCAAAAGCCGCGTCAGCCAATCCGTGTTTGCGCGCGTCCTGAACGTCGGGGTCGTGACGGTGCAGAAATGGGAAAGGGCACGAAGCGGCCGGGCGGGGCATCGCTGCGCCTGCTGCAGGTGATCGATGACAAAGGGATGGGCGCGATTATCGGCTAACCGACGCCGTCATCGCCAATCGTCGGCACCACCGTCGGCGACGAGGTTGAGCCTGGTGACGGCCATGCGGGAAGGCCCGCTTGCTCGTGGTTACCCTGCGGTGGGTAAGGCCGGGCCTTCATCGCACATGATCATTGCGGCGCGAGTTCCCGGTGGGCTAACGTCCTCCGAGTCATAGCAGGGGTTTTGTGCTTTGATGATGATGCGGCTTGCGCCGTCGGCGCGGGCGGGGATGAGGGGCGTCAGTCCTTTGAAAGAAGCGAGGGGCGACGTGGACGGAGATTGGAATTCCGGCGCCGCAGCGATTGGGGACGGCAGAACGGCGGCGCAAGCGGCCATGGTGATCGACGCCCATTCCGGCGGTCGCCTGTCGGTGGTGCTGGGCTTTGTCAGATTGTCATGACCGCGCCGACGCGTTGCATTAAGATCCTTGAATATGTCGGGCTCGACGTTCGTCGAGTCAGGCGCGAGTATGACCGTGTGGTCGACGCCATCGGCCGCGGTGATTTCCGCGCGGCACAGGTCAAGAAGCTGTCCAAGCTTTCGCACGGACGGTTCTACCGCGCCAAGCTCGGCGACAGCGACCGGTTGCTCTTCTCCCTATGGCGCTACGGAGAAGACACTTGCGCCCTGATGCTGGAAGTGATCGAGAACCACCAGTACGAGAAAAGCCGATTCCTCCGTGGCGCGGTGATCGACGAAGCCCAGATCACTGATGCCGATCCCATTGTGGCCACCGAGGAGGCGACACAGCTTCGCTACCTGAACCCGCGGCGCGCCACGATCCACGTGCTCGATAAGCCGATCTCCTTCGACGATGCGCAGGAAGCGCTGCTGCAGCTGCCGCCACCGGCCATCGTCGTCGGATCCGCCGGCAGCGGCAAGACGGCATTGACGCTGGAGAAACTCAAGCATGCCGAGGGCGAGGCGCTCTATGTGACGCTCTCGGCCTATCTCGCGCGCAGCGCCCGGGATCTCTATTACGCCAACGGCTTTGAGCATTCTGGCCAGGAGGTGCATTTCCTCTCCTTCCGCGAATTCGTCGAGACTCTTCGCGTGCCCAGAGGACGCGAGGCGCAGTGGCGGGATTTCGCCGCCTGGTTTGCCCGCAGGGGCCGAACCTTCCGGGGCATCGAGAGCCATCAGGCGTTCGAGGAAATCCGTGGCGTCATTGCTGCCGGAGCCGAAGGGCCGTTGAGCCGCGAGGCCTATCTGGACCTCGGAATCCGCCAGTCGATCGTCGCGGCCGAGCAGCGCGGCCTAGTCTACGACCTGTTCGAGACCTATCGCGCCTGGCTGGCCGAGGCCAGCCTCTACGATCTCAATCTGGTGGCCGGGGAGTGGCGGGCTCTGGCCCAGCCGCGCTTCGACTTCGCAGTGATCGACGAGGTCCAGGATCTAACCCCGGTGCAATTGGCACTGGTGCTGGGAACCTTGAAGGCCCGCGACCGCTTCCTTCTTTGCGGCGATTCGAACCAGATCGTACACCCCAATTTCTTTTCCTGGACGCAGGTCAAGACCCTGTTCTGGCGGGACCCAATCCTCGCCGAACGCCAGTCGCTGCAGGTGCTGACGGCCAACTATCGGAACGGCCTGGCGATCACGCGCGTCGCCAACACATTGCTCAAAATCAAGCATGCCCGTTTCGGTTCGATCGACAGGGAGAGCAATTTCCTGGTCGAGGCGGTGGGTGGGATGGAGGGAACCGTCGCCTTGATGGCGGACCGCGAGGCGATCAAACGCGACCTGGACGCCAAGACCGCACTGTCCAACCAGGTCGCTGTCCTGGTCATGCGGGACGAGGACAAGGTTGAGGCGCGAAAATACTTCAGTACGCCGCTGCTGTTCTCGATCCATGAAGCAAAGGGGCTCGAATATGACAACATCGTCCTATTCCGCTTCGTTTCGGACCACCGCAGGGAATTTCTTGAGATAGTCGATGGTGTCGCGGAGGCGGCCCTGTCTGCCGATACCCTCGACTATCGCCGCGCCCGCGACAAGACCGACAAATCTCTGGAAATCTATAAGTTCTTCGTCAACGCCCTCTACGTGGCGCTGACTCGCGCCGTGAGCCGTGTCTATCTGGTCGAGTCCGACACAGGCCACCCCTTGTTCGGCCTGCTCCGCCTCGCCGAAGGCGCCTCCCTTGCCGTAGAGGCCCGTCGGGCGAGCCGAGAGGAGTGGCAGAACGAGGCCCGCAAGCTGGAACTGCAGGGCAAGCAGGAACAGGCCGAAGCCATCCGCAACACGCTTCTGAAGCAGGCGGCCCCCCCCTGGCAGGTCTTCGATGAAGCGACGACGCGCGAGCTTCTGACCAAGGTCTTCAGCGGAGCGGTCAGCGGCCGCAAGACTCGTCAGCAGCTTCAGGCCGTGATCCAATGCCAAGACGAACCCGTCCTGACGCGCCGGCTGCAGCAGCAGACAGGCAGCGCCACGTCAGCCCCCGCTTCGGTTCCCCCGGCCGGTCTCGACCGTAAGCTGAATTCAGGCTATTTTTCCGCAAATTTCAGGGATGTTCTGACCGATTGCGACCGCTACGGGATCGACCACCGGCTGCCGATGAATGTGACGCCGCTGATGGCCGCGGCCGCGACCGGCAACATCCCGCTGATCGAGGCGCTGTTGCGTCGCGGCGCCGATCCCGAGGCCGTCGACCATTTCGGACGCAATGCCCTGCATTGGGCCATGCTCCAGGCATTCAGCAACACGGAGATGGCGCGCCGCTCCTTCGCCGGGATCTACGAGTTGCTGGCGCCAGCCTCGGTCGACGTCAATACCGGTGACAGGCTCGTGCGCATCGACCGCCATCTCTCGGAATATTTCCTGTTCCAGACCCTGTGGGTCCTGTTCAAGTCGCGTTTCACCCGCGCCACGCGCACACTCGAAGCTGCCTTCGATACCCAGGCGATCCTCGACGCCTGGGAGAACATGCCGGCAAACGCCGTGCGGCCCGACCGGAAGCGACGCCAATTCCTATCGGGCCTGTTGTCCCGCAACGAAATCGACCGTGACTACGCCTACAACCGAAAGCTATTCAGGCGACTTCGGCAAGGCTGGTACCAATTCAGCCCGCAGCTTTCGGTGCGCCGTCACCGGGGTGGTGAAGAGGTGTGGGTCCCGATCCTTGTGGCGCTCAACCTGCCTTTCGTCAAGGAAGGTGCCATCCAATATCTCTGGCGGAGCGCTGACGAGCTTTTGGCGGCCTCTGGCCTGCCGCCGGCGCCGAATCCGATCGCCGGACCGGATCTGGGCGGATGGGGGGAATATTTCTGAGCGGGGTAAGGCTCACGCCATTGCCATTCGCCGCCCCTCCAGTTCGACAAGGCGAAAAGATATCGAGAAAACCGGACAAGCGGCAGTTATCCGTGGCTCGGAAGCGAGCGTTCTTGCCACTTTTGTCCACCCGCT
>Ga0316223_1001433_pt1 | contig 22437 bp, 17 predicted proteins | sample TBH18009metaG_FD_206007 | JGI IMG/M metagenome (GOLD analysis project Ga0316223, IMG submission 206007) | Freshwater microbial communities from Trout Bog Lake, Wisconsin, USA - TBH18009 | ecosystem: Environmental > Aquatic > Freshwater > Lake > Hypolimnion/Profundal zone | place: USA: Wisconsin...
ACCATCAGATTAAATCTACCTAACAGTAAAGCCGCAGCCTCGAGTTAGAGGAAAACAACGCCTGGCCGGCCTGAAATGATCATAAGCCGCCGGCCACCAATACAGTCGCCACCAAACTCGCAAGCGGAGCATCCATGAAAAAAGGACTGAAGAGACCCCTCCCCCGCAAGCCGGCGGGCTCCGCCGCTGCTTCCGCTCCCAGCCACTATGTCGGCATCGGAGCGTCCGCCGGCGGTCTGGAGGCGATCGAGTCCTTTTTCACCAACATCCAACCGGTGACCGGCCTGGCGTTCATCGTGGTGCAGCACCTCTCCCCCGATTACAAGAGCCTGATGGTGGAGCTGCTCTCCAAGAAAACCTTCATGCCGGTGCAGCGCGCCGAGGAAGGGATGCTGGTGCTGCCGGACAACGTCTACCTGATCCCCCCCAAGAAGAACCTCACCATCTTCCACGGCAAGCTGCTGCTTTCCGACCAGGACCACAGCCGGGGGATCAACCTCCCGATCGACGTCTTCCTCCGCTCGCTGGCCGAGGACCAGGCCGAGAAGGCAGTCGCCATCATCCTCTCGGGGACCGGCAGCGACGGGATGCGCGGGGTGCGCACCGTCAAGGAGTGCGGCGGCATCGTCATGGTGCAGGACGAGGAGTCGGCCAAGTTCGACGGCATGCCGCGCTCGGCCATCTCGACGGGGCTGGCGGACTTCATCCTGCCGCCGGCCAAGATGCCGGGCCAGCTGCTCGCCTTCGCCAAACACCCCTACGTCACCAACACGGAGCGCTCCGAGACCCTGCTCAGCAACGAGGACGGCCTGACCCGCATCTTCGCCCTGCTGCGGGAGAAGTGCAAGGTCGACTTCACCTACTACAAGCCGAGCACGGTCACCCGACGCATCGAGCGGCGCATGACCATCAACCAGACCGAAACCATCACCCAGTACCTCGACTTCATGCTGAGCTACCCGGGCGAGGTGGTGGCCCTGTACCGCGAGCTTTTGATCGGCGTGACCTGCTTTTTCCGCGACCAGGGGGCCTACGACTACCTCGCCGAGAGCATCCTTCCGGAGATCTTCAAAAACGCCGGCAAGCGGGAGGTCCGCTTCTGGGTCTCTGCCTGCTCCACCGGCGAGGAGGCCTACTCGCTGGCCATCCTCGCCAAGGAGTGCATGGAGAAGCTCGGACGGCACCACGACGTCAAGATCTTCGCCACCGACATCGACCGGGACGCCATCCACATCGCGGCGGCCGGCTCCTACCCGGAAAGCATCGCGGCCGACATCCCCCCCCGCCTGCTCTCCAAGTATTTCCACAAGCGGGCCGACAACTTCCATATCGTGCGCCCCATCCGCGAGATGGTCGTCTTCGCCCAGCACAACCTGATCAAGGACCCTCCCTTCACCAACATCGACCATCTCTCCTGCCGCAACATCCTCATCTACCTGCAGCCGGTACTGCAGCGCAAGATCATGGAATTCTTCAACTTCTCCCTCGCGCCGGGCGGGGTGCTGTTCCTCGGGGGGAGCGAGACCACCGGCGAGATGAGCGACTATTTCGAGCCGCTGGAGCACAAGCACAAGTTCTACCGCTGCCGCGGGCGGGTGCACCTGGCCGGGGACGCCCTGCATCACCCCGCCGTGTCCGAGGGGCACTTCAGGGAGCCGAGGGGGCTCTTCGCCACGGAGCGCCGCGCCCCGCGCGTCAACGATGAGGATCAGCGGCTGGAGCGCCTGCTGGCGGCGGCAACCGGGGACTACCTCCCCTTTTCCCTCGTCGTCAACGAGCAGATGGAGGTGCTGCAGATCATCGGAGACGCCGACGGCTACCTGAGGCTTCCCTCCGGCAAGGTGGTGAACGACATCGCCAAGATGGCGGCCAAGGAATTTTCCATTCCCCTGGCCACCGGAATCCAGAAGGTGTTTCGTCAACACCAGGAGCTGCGCTTCTCGAACATTCGCATCACCCGCCACGGCGTCCCCCAGCTGATCAACCTGTGCATCAAGCCGTTGCCGCACCGAAAACAGCAGGAGCCCCTGGTGGCGGTGTTCATTGAGGAAATCAAGCGGGAGGTCGTCGACGCGGGGCAGGTCGCAGAATCGTACGACCTCTCGAAAGAGGCGGAGGAGCACCTGCGCGACCTGGAACAGGAGCTCCAGTTCACCCGGGAGAACCTGCAGGCGACCATCGAGGAACTGGAAACCAGCAACGAGGAGTTGCAGGCGACCAACGAGGAGCTGCTCTCCAGCAACGAGGAGCTGCAGTCCACCAACGAGGAGCTGCAGTCCACCAACGAGGAACTCTTCACCGTCAATGCCGAGTACCAGAGCAAGATCATCGAGCTGACCGAGTTGCACAACGACGTGGACAACCTCCTTTCCTCAGCCCAGATCGGCAAGCTGATCCTGGACGAGAACCTGGAGGTGCGTCGCTTCTCCAAGAGGATAACCGAGATATTCAAGCTGCTCGACTCCGACGTGGGCCGGCCGATCACCCACATCTCGCACCTGCTGGTGGGCTGCGACCCGATCAAGGTCGTCCGGGAGGTACAACTGACCGGACGCAAGCTCGAACTCGAGGTGACCAGCGAGACGGGACAGTGTTTCTTGCTGCGGGTGGTTCCCTATTCGGTCGGACCCAAGGCGTTTTCCGGCACGGTGCTCTCGTTTGTGGACATTTCCAGCGTCAAGCAGGCCGAAAAGGAACTGGCCCGCACCCGGCAACTGTTCTCCGACGTGGCGAACTCGACCCCGGAAATGGTCTGGATGTCCGGCACCGACCTGCATTGCGACTGGTTCAACCAGACCTGGCTCACCTTCACCGGGCGGTCTCCGGAACTCGAGTCGGATGACGGCTGGATCGCGGGGATCCACCGGGACGACCGCGAGCGCCGTTTGGCGGCCCACCAGGCCGCCCTGGAAAAGCGGCTGCCATTTTCCGTCGAATACCGCCTGCGGCGCTTCGACGGCGAGTTCCGCACCATCGCCGACGAGGGGAGGCCCCGCTTCGACCAGGATAACGGGTTCATCGGCTACATCGGCTTTTGCCACGACATAACGGAGCGCAGGGAGATCGAGCGCCAGATACTGGAGCGGGAAAGCCGGTGCCGCGAGCATCTGGAAAGACTGCAGGCGGCGGGGGTGACACTGTGAGCCCGGCGCAGGGGAGCTACCGGCAGCTGCGCGACCGGGCCGAGGCGCTCCTGGAGCAGTCCGCCGACCTCGAGGAGGCGCTTTCCCACCGGACGGTCCATGCCCTGGTACACGACCTGTCGGTGCATCAGATCGAGCTGGAGCTGCAAAACGAGGAGCTGCAGCTGGCGCAGGCGGAGATGCAAAAGGCGCGGGACGAGTACCTCAAGCTCTACAATCACGCGCCCAACGGATACCTTTCCCTGGACCACCAGGGCACCATCCTCAGGCACAACCAGACCTTCGCCGCCATGGCGGGGGACCCGGACCTGACGGCAGTCGGCGTGCCCCTCGGCGAGTTCCTGTTCCCCGAGGACCGGTCGGTGTTCCTCGCCCGCTACAAGGCATTTTTCAAGAGTCCCGGGGACAAGCATATCGAGGTGCGCCTCAGGCGGCCCGGCGGCTCCCTGCAGTGGGTGCGGCTCTCCGGACGCCGCGACAGCTATCTGCCGATTTACGGCGCGGCCAAGGATATGCTGCTGCTGACCCTGTCCGACATCGACCGCGAAAAGCTGGCGCAAGACGAGCTCCTGCAGACCCGCGATGCGGCCCAAGCCGCCAACCGGGAGAAGAGCCAGTTTCTCTCCAACATGAGCCACGAGATACGCACCCCGATGAACGGGATACTCGGCCTGGTGCAACTGATCGGGATGACCCCGCTCACCCCCCAGCAGAGGGAATACCTCGACCTCCTCGCGATCTCCGGCAAGAACATGCTGACCCTGATCAACTCGATCCTGGACCTTTCCAAGATCGAAGCCGGCATGATAGCCCTGGAGGCCATCGAGTTCGAGCTGGCCGAGGCGTTCCGCAGCCAGATATCGGCGCAGAGCGCCACGGCCACCCTGAAACGGCTGGCGGTGACACTCGATTTGGCCCCGGACCTCCCGCGGCTGGTCTCCGGCGACCAGTTGCGGCTGGATCAGATCGTCTCGAACCTGCTGTCAAACGCCCTCAAGTTCACCGAAAATGGTGGCGTGACCATCCGGGTTTCGCTCGCCGAGCGGGCCGGGACGACCGCGGTCATCGCAGTGGAGCTGACGGATACCGGCATCGGCATCGCGCCAGAGGGGCGCGAGCGGCTCTTCGCCCCCTTTGTTCAGGCCGACATGACAACGACGCGCAAATATGGCGGAACGGGGCTCGGCCTCGCCATCTGCCGCAAACTGCTCGAGCTGATGGGGGGGACCATCGAGCTGGAGAGCGAGCCCGGCGAGGGCACGACCTTCCGGCTGCGGATACCGCTGGAGGTCGCTTCCGGCGCTGACCCGAAGCCCGGGCCCCGCTCGCAGGAGCGTGCCGGGTCGGCCGGCCTGCCGGGCCCCCTCGACATACTGATAGCCGAGGACAACCAGATAAACCAGCGCCTGCTGAGCGGGCTCCTCGAGATGCTGGGGCATCGCGTCCAGATCGCCGGCAACGGGACGGAGGCGGTGGAGTTCTGGAGGCGCGGGCCGGTTGATTGCGTCTTTATGGACATCCAGATGCCGGTCATGGGGGGAGATGACGCGACCCGCATGATACGCCGCGAGGAGGCTGAGACCGGAGGACACACGTCGATTCTGGCGGTCACCGCCTTCGCCATGAAGGAGGATTGCCGCAGGTTCATGGACGCCGGTTTCGACTCCTATCTGACCAAGCCCATCTCCATAGACGAATTGCAGGAGGAGCTGCGCAAAGTCATGGAGACCCGAGCCGCACTGACGCCACGAAGCCCCGTCCGGCAAAATCTCCGGTCCGCTCCCCGGACTTCACTTGAATCGTAAAGGTGGAGGGAATCCTCCAGATCGAGAAGGGAGCCAAGAGATGAACGACACATCCCGAGACTGCACAGCGGTGAAACGGCGCCTGAGTGCCGAGCGGAGGATCGCCTCGGAGCCGGCTGACGCCGAGGACCGTGACCTGCCGAAGGAAAGCCTGCTGCACGAGCTACGGGTCCACCAGATCGAGCTGGAGATGCAGAACGCCGAACTCCTGGCGGTACGGGACCAGTTGGAGCAGGCGCTCGGCCAGTACTCCGAGCTCTACGACTTCGCCCCGGTCGGCTACCTCACCGTGAGCCGAGGCGGGATCATAAGCACCATCAACCTGCGCGGTGCCATCCTATTGGGGAGCGAACGCTCGCGCCTGGTCGGCCGCCCCTTCGGCCGGTATCTGACCGCGGCCACCCGCCACATCCTGAGCGCATCCCTGGAGGACGCCTGGGCCGGGCCGGGCATAATAGCGTGCGAAGTGGAGCTGAACCGCGTGGGGACTCTTCCCCTCGCGGTACAGATCCAGGCGGTCGCCGACCACCCCGGGGATGGCTGCCGCGTCGTCATGATGGACATCTCCGAGAGTAGGCAGACGCTGGAGGCGCTGCGCACCAGCGAGGAGCGCCTGCGCCGCGTCGCCCGTGCCGGCCGGATCGGTCTCTACGAGTGGAACGCCAGCAGCGAGACCCCCTTCTGGAGTCCGGAAGCCTACGAGCTGTTCGGACATGCCCCGGGTGCCCCGGTAAGCTATGCCGCTTGGCTTGCCTGCGTCCACCCCGATGACCGTCAACGTGTCACAGGCAATCTGGCCGAGGCGCTCGAGCGGACCCGCAACCGCAAGCAGGCCGACGTCCGCCTGGACGAGTACCGCGTCAGGCACCGTGACGGGACCGTGCTCCACCTGGAAGCCACGACGACGATCAATCTGGAAGGGGGCGACCTGATGGTGCGGGGTGTCGTGCGCGACGTCAGCGAGCGCAAGCGCGGCGAGGAGTCACTCAGGCAAAGCGAAGAGCGCTATCGGCGCCTGTTTGAGATGGAGTCGGACACGGTGCAGATGGTCGACAGCGAGACCTGTCGCTTCATCGATTTCAACGGCGCGGCGCTCAGGATGTACGGCTACTCCATGGAAGAATACATGCGGCTGCGGCTGAGCGACCTGTCGGCTGAGCCGGAGAAGACCTTTCAATCGCTGCAGGATGAGGAAACGCTGGTGCCGCTGCGCTGGCACCGGAAAAAGGACGGCACGGTGTTCCCCGTCGAGATAGCCGGCAGTTTTTTCGAATACCACGGGCGCAAGGTCCACGTGTCGGCCATCAGGGACATCAGCGAACGGGTGCGGAGCGAAGAGCGCCTCTGCGAGTTGAACCGGCAGCTGCGCACCCTGGGCGAACACCTGCAAAACGTCCAGGAGCAGGAGCGCATGGCCCTGGCCCGCGACTTTCACGACGACATCGGCCAGGGGCTCACCTTGCTGAAGTTCGACCTGGAGTGGATCGCGCGCCGTCTCCCCGCGGACTGCGGGGAGACGGCCGAACGGCTGCGGGAGATGCGGGCCTGCATCGGCCAGTTGACCGCCAGCGTGCAGCGGATCGCCGCCGACCTGCGCCCCCCGATGCTCGACAACATCGGGCTTCCGGCCGCCCTCGAATGGCAGGTGAACGAATTCGGCAAGCGCACCGGCCTTGAGTGCTTCGTGATCCTGAACGACGACATCGTCCTGGCCGACCGCAACGCGGCAAGCGCGGTCATGCGCATCGTCCAGGAGGCGCTGACCAACGTGGCCCGCCACGCCCGTGCCACCGAAATCTGCGTCTCGCTGTGCCGGGACGGCGGCAACCTGCAGCTGGAGATATCGGACAACGGCTGCGGGATCACGGCGGAGCAGGCCGCCTCCCACAAGGCCTACGGCATGATGAGCATGCAGGAGCGCGCCAGGCTCTGCCGGGGGACGCTGGCCATAAGCAGCAGCCCGGGCGGCGGCACCACGCTGAATCTGACCGTCCCGCTGCAGACGGGGGAGGGAGCGGCATGAAGAGAGTCCTCATCGTCGACGACCACGCGATTCTCAGGCAGGGGCTGCTCCGGACCCTGCGGGAGCTCACCGAAGGGACGCTGGATTTCCAGGAAGCCTCCAGCGGGGCGGAGGCCATCGGCATGGTCCACGACAGCGCCTGCGACCTGGTGGTGCTGGACATCTCGCTCCCCGACCAGAACGGGTTGGAGGTGCTCAGGCAGCTGAAGCTGGTGCATCCGGAGCTGCCCGTCATCATGCTGAGCAGCCATTCGGACGAACTGTACGCGGTCCGCTCCTTTCGAGCGGGAGCGTCCGGATACATCAACAAGGGGAGTGATTCGGATCTGCTGAAAGAAGCGATCGAGAGGGTCCTGACCGGGAAGAACTACGTTTCCCCGGCCCAGGCCGATCTGCTGGTGGAGTCGATAGGCAGAAAGAGCGAATGCCAGCCGACCCCCGAAATCCTTTCAGACCGCGAATACCAGCTGGTCTACCTGATAGCTGCGGGGAAGACCCTGATCCAGATCGCCGGGCTTCTCTCGGTGAGTCCCAAGACGGTCAGCACCTACCGGGCGCGCGTTCTAGAGAAGCTCAACCTGAAGACCACCGCCGACATCGTCAAATACGGAGTTCAGCACAACCTGGTGGGAAAAGAGTAGCCAGCCCGACCGGTTCCAGGCGCACCTGATCGTCAGGACCGGCCGGAACCCTCGCTGCCCCGCATGGGCAGGTGCCAGTCGCGACAAAGACGGTAACAGCCTACACGGCGCGTCAGGTTCCCCTACAGAGAATTTAGTCCTCATCTGACTAACATATTTTCCCCTACCGTGTTCGGATGATAGCGGGCGGCAGTCGCCGGCGCGTCGGCAGACAGTCATCGTCGCTGAGCACCTTGGTGCACCCGGACGGCCCCCCTCCCCCGGCGCCTGCGGGGCGGGGTGCCGCGGCGGGCGCGGTGCGGAGAGGCCAGGGAGAGCTAACGATGACCACATCGGCAAAAGGAGGTCCCCCCGCCATCGAAGCGCCGAGCACATGCGCCACTTCCGACCGACGCGCGCCCACGCGGGGCGAGGCGATGAAGGCGGGCCAACCTCCCGCCCCGACCCCGGCGGTCGGGGAATCCGGCGCGGACCAGGTTTGCGGGCGCTCGCTCCTGGAAACGGGGGGGCAGCAGTTCCTGCTGCGCCTCTATGTCTGCGGCATGGCACCCAACTCGCTGCGGGCCATCGAGAATGTCCGCAACATCTGCCGGGAGCATCTCGAGGGACGACATTTCCTGGAGATAATCGACATCTACCGGCAGCCGGGCCTGGCCCGGGAGGGGCAGGTCGTCGCCGTCCCGGCCCTGGTCAAGGTCTTGCCGCTGCCACTGCGCCGACTCATCGGGGACTTTTCCCGGCCGGAGCAGGTTCTGCGCGGACTGGGGCTTGGCACAAAGGGGTGACTCCATGATCAGCAAGAAGAGCTCCCGCGCAGACCTGCTGGCCGAAAACGAGCGGCTTCGCCTGGCTTTGGAGGAGGCCCAGGAGTGCCTAGGCGGCATCGGCCGGGGGGAAGTGGACGCCTTCGTGGTCTGCGGAGCCGACGGGAATCGTGTCATTTCCCTGGAGGGGGCTGAAGAGCCCTACCGCATGCTGGTGGAATCGATGAACGAAGGGGCCGCAACCCTCGCCGGGGACGGGAGTATCCTCTACTGCAACAACAACCTTGCTGCCCTGCTGGGGACCAGGCCAGAGCTTCTCATCGGCGTACCGCTTAGCCAGTATCTCGTCTTCAGCGATCACGACCTGTTCAGGGCCCTCCTGAAAACGGACGGGCCGAAATGCGCCCGCAAGGAGGTCACCATGACGAGTGCGTCCGGCGGCCCCCTACCGGTGCTCATTTCCACCTGCGCCCTCGAGCTGGCCGAACGCCGCATCCTGAGCGTCATCGTGACCGACCTGACCCGGCAAAAGCAGACCGAGGGGATCGTCGCCTCGGAGCAGCTGGCCAGATCCATCATAGACCAGGTCGCAGAAGCGATCGTAGTCTGCAACGAAGAGGGGGTGGTCATCCGGGCCAGCCAGCTCGCCCAGAAACTTTGCGGCGTGAACCCTCTCTGGAAGCCGTTCGACCAACTGTTCCGGCTTCGGATCATCGCGTCGCAAGCTTATTTCTCCGTATCCGCCCCCCTGGGAGGCGCCCGCCTCACCAATACCGAGGCCCGGCTGGTCCGGCCGGACGCCGTGACAGCCTGCCTTCTCCTTAATGCCGCTCCCCTTACCGCTGGGGACCGGATCATCGGCTGCGTGGTGGCCCTTTCCGACATCACAGGACTCAGGCGGACCGAGCAGGCGCTCCTGGATAGCGTAAAGCTGTATCGCTCCCTGTTCGAGAACCTGCTGAACGGCTTCGCCTACTGCCGCATGCTGATCGAAAACGGCATACCGCAGGATTTCACCTACCTGGCAACCAACGCCGCCTTCGAGTCCCAGACGGGGCTTCGGGGAGTGGACGGCAAAAAGGCCAGCGAGGTCATCCCGGGGATCAGGGAATCCGACCCGCAAATCTTCGAGATCTACCACCGGGTGGCCGTGACCGGACAGCCCGAGCGGTTCGAACGGTACGTGGAAGCCTTGCAGATGTGGGTCTCGGTTTCAGTCTACAGTCCGGCTCCGGAGCATTTTGTGGCCCTGTTCGACGTCATCACCGAAAGAAAGCGTCTGGAGGCCTTCCGGGAGATGAGCCGGGAGGTGCTGCAGCTGTTGAACGAGCCGGGCGACCTCCAGTACGTCATCCCGCGCATACTGGGTGTCCTGAAGTCACGTACCGGATTTGATGCAATCGGGGTCCGTCTGCAGAACGGGGAGGACTATCCCTATTTCGCGCAGGAGGGGTTCCCGCCGGAGTTTTTGCAGACGGAAAACACGCTCTTGGACCACGCGGAGGACGGCGAGTTATGCCGTGAGGCCGATGGCTCCTTCTCCTTGGCCTGCGGCTGCGGCATGGTACTGTCGGGAAAGGGGTCCGACGACACTCATGCCCTCACCCCGGGCGGAAGCATCTGGACCAACGATTCCTTACCGAACCTGGAAGTCCCACCGGAAGAGGACCAGCGGAACCGTCCGCGGAACCGCTGCATCCATGACGGATATGCTTCCGTGGCCCTGGTCCCCATTCGGAGCAGCGGCCGGATCGTCGGGCTGATCCAGTTCAACGACCGGCGCAAGGAGCGCTTCACCCTTGACACCATCGAAATCCTGGAAGGGGTCGCCTCCCACATCGGCGGGGCGCTGATGCGCAAGCGCGCGGAGGACGAAAAGGCGAAGCTCGAAACCCAACTGCAGCAGGCGCAGAAGATGGAATCCGTCGGGCTATTGGCCGGCGGGGTGGCCCACGATTTCAACAACATGCTCTCAGTAATCCTCGGCCATGTGAATCTGGCCCTGATCGACATCTGCCCGACTGAGCCGCTCCATGTCAATATGGAGGAGATCCGCAAGGCAGCCGAACGCTCCGCCGATCTCACCCGGCAGTTGCTCGCCTTTGCACGTAAGCAGACCGTGGTACCCAGGGTGCTGGACCTGAACCAGACCGTGTCCGGGACACTGCAGATGCTGAAGCGGCTCATCGGGGAGGAGGTCGTCCTCAAGTGGCGGCCCGGTGATGATCTTTGGCAGGTCAAGATGGACCCGTCCCAGATCGACCAGATGCTGGCGAACCTCTGCGTCAACGCCCGGGACTCCATCGCCGGCGTGGGAAGCATCGTCATAGAAACCGGAAATTTCTCCCTTTCCGACGCGTACTGCACGGTCCACGGCGGGTTTGTGCCGGGCGAGTACGTGAGGCTCACGGTCAGCGACGACGGCTGCGGGATGAACGAGGAAACCGTGCCCCGCATCTTTGAACCGTTCTTCACCACCAAGGGGGTCGGAGAGGGGACCGGACTCGGTCTCTCCACGGTGTACGGAGCCGTCCGGCAGAACAGCGGGTTCATCAACGTGTACAGCGAACCCGGGCTCGGCACGACCTTCAGCATCTATCTGCCGAAGCACCTGGACCCGGCGGGGAGGGAACCGGCGGGAAGCCCCTCGGCCTGGGTCCCCAGGGGAAGCGAGACCATTCTCCTGGTGGAGGACGAGCCGGCCATCCTGGAAATAACCACGATGATCCTGATCCGCCAGGGGTACACCGTGCTGCCGGCGGGTACCCCGGGTAAAGCGTTGACCCTGGCGATGGAGCACTCGGGGATAATCGATTTGCTGGTGACCGACGTCGTGCTCCCCGAGATGAACGGCCTGGAACTCGCCAAAAAGCTAGTTGGTAGCATTCCGCAGCTGAAATACCTCTTCATGTCGGGGTATCCGGCCGACGTCATCGCCCACCGCGGCCTGGTGGACGAAGGGCTGCACTTCATCCAAAAACCGTTCTCCCTGCCAAACTTCGCCGTCAAGGTGAGGGATGCTCTTGACAGCGGAGTGAATTTTATCAGTTCTTGAGAAAGACAGGGGCCACCCGGCACGGATGGAATCCCGGGCCTCCAGAGGCAGGACCGGCTGGGGATCCTTTTGCGTCGCAGGGACTGGAAGGCGTATTATCCCTTTATCATTGCTAGTTGTCCTGAAAAGAGTTGATTGTCGGACACCCCGGAGCATTCCGCGTTCTCGGACTGCCCAGCTGCCCGGTGAAATTTTGAATGTCAGTGTCGGAATTTAGGTCCACGTACACTCCTGTCGGTTCCGCCGTTTGCTATTCAGACTCCATCGAACGACTTCTTGATATTGTCGATAGCAATCTGTTAAGGTCGTCCCCCTTATAAGGCTTGGCAATTGAAGCGCAGAAACCGTATTTCGCAAATTGTGCCATAACCGGATCATTCGAATAGCCGCTGGAAACGATCAACCGGGCCAGTGGGTCCAGGTCTAAAATCTTCCGTGCCGCTTCGACTCCCCCCATCGCGCCGGGGATGGTTAAATCCATTATCGCCACCAGAAACGGCTCGCCCGATTCCTTGGACGTACGATACAGCGTTATTGCCTCCTCCCCATTGCAGCATGTCGTGACGTGGTAGCCAAGATGACGTAGGGCCCGCTCGGCGAGTTCGAGGATCATTGTCTCATCGTCCATGACCAATACCTTTTTCCCGAATTGGCCGACCGAGGTCGGTGAGGTAGGGCGGTGATCCTGAGCCACAGGAGAGGCTGTCAGCGCGGGGAGGAGGAAGCTAATTACGGTTCCGTTCATGGGGCCCGAAATGACCTCGGTTCGACCGCCATGCTTGATTGCTATCGAGTGGGCTGAGGTGAGCCCCAATCCTGTCCCTCCAGGCTTAGTGGTGAAGTAGGGGTCGAAGATTTTCTGCTGGATTTCACTAGGAATGCCGTCCCCTTCGTCCGCGAAACTCACCTTGACGTAATCGCCAGCAAGAAGCCCCTCTTTGTTCCCGGGTCGAAGGGACACGTTATCGGCACTAACCGTTAGGGTTCCTCCATTGGGCATAGCCTGCACCGCGTTGACGATAACGTTATGAAAAGCCTGACAGATCTGTCCTTCGTCCGCTTCGATGGCAAACAAATCGCCGGGAATGTTGAGCACCCTATTGACGTTTGATCCGGTCAGCGCCAGCGACACGGTTTCCTCAATGAGGGTGAAGAGTGACAAGAGCTTTTTGATCGGCGCCCCGCCCTTGGCAAAGGTCAACAACTGGGCAGCAAGTCCGGCTGCACGTAGCGAAGCTTTTTCCGCATTTGCTAGCGGAAGAAATGACTTGTGCGATTCGTCAAGGAACATCCTGGCAAAGGAAATATTACCCAGAACACCAGTTAGAATATTATTGAAATCGTGTGCAATCCCTCCGGCGAGGACGCCGAGGGACTCAAGTTTCTGGATCTTCAGGAGTTCATTTTGCCGTGAGTCGCGCTCAGTGATGTCGGTATGAATGGCAATTTTGGTATCGCCAGCGAGTTGCCTGTTTAGAATGACATGGCGAATTGAACCGTCCTTGCAGGTGACGTTGACATCCACCGGCGTCAGAGGTTTTCCGCTAATCCGAGCCTCTTTGAGAGAGGATTCCAGGTTATCGACAAGCTTTTGACGATAGTCTGGGTCCGGATAGGCGTTGGATCCCCACTCCCTTGTCGTCGGTATCTCAGCATGAGAGTAGCCAAAGGTCTCTTCAAAGCAGCGGTTAATGTACTCGATCGAACCGTCGATACCCATCAAAGCGACCCCGACGGGCATGACGTCCAATAACTTTCGTATGGTTTCTTCATTTTCCTTGAGCAACTGTTTTGCCTGATTGCGCGCTGATATGTCCAGCATGATGACTTGGTTGGCAGGCAGACCCTGGTAAATAACAGGAGTTTCGACGACTTCCACGTCGATCCGGAATCCATTGAGGCAGATCACCTTTTCTTCCAAGCGAGTATTGATTTGACCGGTCATCAACATGGTTTTCTCTATCCGCTCGCATATCAACGCCCGGAATTCCGGAGGAACCACTGACAGAACCGGTATCCCTATTAGCTGATCCGGATGCAGTGCACCGAAAAGCCGGCATGCGGCCTCATTGGCATACACAAAAAGGCCGTCTCTATGTAGCCACACCGCAGCGGGGGAGAACTGCATTATGTCTCGATAATTATCATCGTCCATATGGACCTCACAATAAATTCCGTATAGTTTGAGTTGATAACACTTTCGGCTATTTCTTCAGAATTCCGGTGAATTCCGTGTGAATTCCGGGGACATCCATGATAAGTTTTGTCAAGGGGAAAACGGAGATTTCCCTCAACCTTCCTGGGCTCTGGACTCCCGGTGGCGTTCTTCGGGTACCGCAACAAAATGGACATGGTATGAGGTGGCACACCATGCCAGGCTTTCAACACCGCATGCCTTTGCGTGGGTCCCGGCAAGGCGGGGTACTCACGTCGATCATCGCCGTGGTCGAAGATGTCCAGTGAACGAACGCCCCTATGGGTCAGATGATGAGGATATCCCGGTACCACTACCCTTGGAATTCGCGCCATTGCCGAAGAATACATGAATGTTTTAATGCGTCAAGCATTACATGGATGTCCCCGGAATGAGCCGTGTTCCCGGAATAAGTCCGGCAGGAAACATACCGCCAGGTACGGAGCCGAGATCCGTCTGATGCGGCTTCGAAGATTGCCCCATTTCGGTGTCTAACTTTGCCCCACTTGTACCTATTGAATATGGGCATGTTACAAAGCGCCAGGTGATCAAGCACTGCGCGAATTAGGGACAATATTGGAATCTGATTCACAGCCTGCGCCCCGCAGAATTCAGGGTTTGACAACGGAGTACTACGAGTTGGTGAGAGCCGACGAGCAGTCAGTCTCCGCAATTAAGGAACGGAGGAGTTCAAATACTCTGGTGATCACCGCTATGAAGGAAGGAGCAGAGTTTAATACCGAGGTTGCCTCCGCTATCGAGGAAATGGTCGAGTGTAATAACCGGGTGGTCTCGACTATTAATGAAGGGGTGGAGTGTAATGTCCGGGTGCTCTCCGCTAATAAGGAAGTGGTGGAGTCTAATAACCGGGCGGTCTTCGCTATTAATGAAGGGGTAGAGTATAATATCCGGGTGCTATCCGCTAGTAAGGAAGGGGTGGAGTCTAATAACCGGGTGGTCTTCGCTATTAATGAAGGGGTAGAGTATAATATCCGGGTGCTCTCCGCTAGTAAGGAAGGGGTGGAGTCTAATAACCGGGTGGTCTCGGCTATTAAGGAAGTGGTGGAGTCCAATAACCGGGAGGTCTTCGCTATTAAGAGGGGAGTGGAGGTTAATAACGGGGTGGTTTCGCCATCCAGGCGGGATGGGTCCATAAATTCCCGGTGATCCTCCACTATTACGGAAGGCGCTGATTCTGATATCCTGGTGGGCTACCCTGTAACGGAAGTAGTGGACTTTAAAACACCTGTGGTATCTGCTGCAACCGTGGAGAGCGGGATTGCAAGGGGGTGTGGCCTCCGTTGCATGGGAGGCGACGACGGGCCCCACGTAGTGGGGCCCATGGTGACTATTCGCTCAGGTGACCGATATGGTGACGGGTTTGGACCACGGGCCAGGCCCTTCGTCCCAAATCCCTCTTCCCCTGAAGGAATATCTGTTGAGGGGATCGAGACCTTGGATCACGATCTTCTTGCACCCCCTATGAGGACCAGGAGCGTCATCGGCCCAATTCTCCTCAACGGCCGGGTCCAGTTTGGTGAATTGGAAGTTGTATCCAAAGGCACCGTCCAGGCTGTCGGCATTGAGCATGACCCCACCCGGAGCATCGAGGTTTATCGCCTCGAGCCCCGTAAGGAACGCGACGGGTGCTCGGGGAGCCCTGCGGACCCTGGTGCGGCGCTCGGCGAGTGGAAGTCCAGAGGTATGCAGCTGGCTTTCCTCGTCTATTGCCTGCAATTGAACGCGGAAGGCAACCCTGGTGAGTTCCTTGATGACGAGGGCAAGATGCGTGCTGCGGTCCGGGATTTTGGAGTGGTCTCCTGAACCCGTAAGCCTGACGCTTTCCTCAAGGTTCGTCCCCGCCGCGGCCAACGGGTCCAGCGGGATGTCCTTGAAGAAGGGGTGGTCGGTGAGCGCTCTGATGGCACTGTCTTTCATGACGATGGCCTCCGCGGGGCCGAGCGAGGCCAGGGCGTTCAGGCCGAGCAGCATGGGAACGGGAACCTGCGTAGTCATAGGTACCTCCAAAAGGTTGTTCGTGCCGGAATTTGGTTAGAATATTCTTATACACGGTTCTTTCCGCCTTTCAAGTGCATTTTTTTGCCGACCCCGGCGTACGGTGGGTGGATTTGAGATGTTTGCCACCTGGAAGGGTGTGATTGGATGGAGGATGGGGCTTACCGCGGCCTGCAACTGCGGCTTTGCCAGAGGGACCTCGCTGCTCCTTTCCGGGGTAGCCGGCGCCCTCAGCGGCGCGATATCGCTCTTTTCCTTCATCTTGGCCGTCCCCTGCGCCGACGGGGAAAAAGCCACCCGAACGAGGGTCCCCGGTGTCGTGAAGGTAAGGCGCGCACCGGGTTTCAAAATGATAAGGTGCCTGTAGTAAAGCGGACTATCCGCGCCGAAGCGCCGATTCGACCACTCAATCGCAATCGTTCTGACCGGCAAACTGCTGCAAATGGCCCAAGCTGGCAGAAGGGTTACTGAAGCGCAGCCATTGGCTGTTGAGTTCGGAGGCACGGATTGCGGTGAGAATAAGGTGCGCAGGCTCCTTTGGTTCAACCTCCGAGGGAACCGTGCGGGCGCATTGATCAATGAGGATTCAGCGTTGTGAAACTAGTAGACGTTTACGCACTGGCAATTAGTGCTAAAACTAAGCAGAAATCAATACGGAGATCCGCGGTGCGTGACGTCCTGGTCTATCACTCCGTAGAAATACTTCGGGATATTTCGGGATTACCAGCCGGGTGCTAGCCCGAGCGCATTGACAAGACCATATATTGCGCAACACTAACAGAACCTTCGGTCTGTGGTATGGGGTATCGCTAAATCGAATAGCGAAATCGCCCAGGTGAAATATACATCTTGCTCAATGCATGCTGAATGCCTGACTGGGGCCCAACAGTCTGGACAAGGCGAACGTGGCAGGTGCAGATCATAGGGAATAGCATCAGGGCATTTGGTGTCTGAAAAGGGAGCTCATGAGCATACCAAACAACGACCGCGGCACGATACTAATCGCTGAAGATGACCGCACAACCTCTTCCCTGGTCGCAGCATATCTGGAGCGTGAGGGCTTTTCGACGGTTATCGCCTACGATGGCCCGCATTGCCTGGCCTCCTTTCAGGAGTGCACCCCGGTATTCGTAATTCTGGACATCATGCTGCCCGGGATCGATGGGTGGGATATTTGTCGAACATTGCGAAAGGTTTCGGATGTCCCGATTCTCATGCTTACCGCTCGGGAGGAGGAAATCGACCGAGTCATGGGGCTGGCATTGGGGGCTGACGATTACGTTGTCAAGCCGTTTAGCATCAGGGAATTGGTTGAACGCGTGAAGGCGATCCTGAGGCGAGCCAGGACGGCTGTTTCCCCGCCTGGGGGGGGGATTTCGTCGTTCGGCGACCTGGTGCTTGATCCCGTCAAGCACACCGTAACCTTAAACGGCCGTCGCCTTACCTTGACGTCATTTGAATACCAGCTGCTGCAGGCCCTGATGAACTCCCCTGGAAGGCTGTTTTCCCGAGATGAACTCCTGGATATCTGCTATAAGGACGGCATCGAAGTCGTCGACAGGGTCATCGACGTCCACATCGGGAAGCTGCGCCAAAAGATCGAGGCTGACCCATCCAGGCCCCGGTACATTCTCACGGTGAGGGGGTACGGTTACCGCTTCAATGACGGCAGTGAAGCGTAGGAGGAACCGTGAGAAAGCATCTGCTCTGGAAATTGCTGGTCGGCAACGTTTTACCGGTAATAGTCGTCATCGTCCTACTGGTCTGGTTCGCTATTGACCACCTCGCGGCCGGCTATTTCTCGGTGCTTATGAAGCAGTACCACATCGATCCGGTCGATTCACACCGGATGTTCCTGACGGCCATTCATCACTACTTGATCTGGGCCTCGCTCGCAGCGTTGGCTGTTGCCCTGGTCCTCAACTACCTCTGGACCCGCAGAATTTTGAGGCCGCTGTTCCAGATGACCACCATTACCCGACTGGTTGCCAAAGGCAACTACACCGAGCGTGTGGATGTGGTTTCCTCCGACGAGGTCGGACAGCTTGCCCAGTCGTTCAACCAGATGGCTGACAGCCTGGAAAAGATCGAGCGGTTGCGCAAGAACATGGTTGCAGACCTGGCCCACGAGCTGCGCACCCCGCTCACCAACCTGCGCGGCTGCATGGAGGCCATGGGCGATGGCGTCATACCCGCCTCGCGGGAAACCTTCGCCACCGTCGAAAACGAGTTCATTCGCCTGACCCGCCTGGTCGAGGACCTGCAGCAACTGGCCAGAGCGGATGCCGCCAAAGTTTTTTTAGACCGCAAGGAGGTGTCCCTGCACCTGCTACTTTCCCAGATCGTCGGCCTTTACAGCCACAACTTTGAAGAGAAGGGAATAGCGGTTATTTGGCATCTGGAGCCGGGAACCGAGATGGTCAGTGCCGATGGCGACAAGCTCCTCCAGGCCATCCGCAACCTGGTGGATAACGCCTGGAAATACTCCCCGGCCGGGGGAGCCGTCACCATTTCGACCTCAAGGACGGCCGCCGGCATCAAAACCGTTGTTGCCAACCGTGGTGCAAGAATCGACGAACAGAGCCTTCCCTTCATATTCGAGCGTTTTTTCAGGGCAGACCGTTCCCGTTCCCGCGCAGTCGGGGGCGCCGGCATCGGCCTCGCCATCGTGAAGGAACTTGTAGAAGCACATGGCGGCCAGGTTGGCGCCGAAAGTGACGACACCTCGACCCGAGTCTGGTTCACCCTTCCCGCCTGACTACCCTCTTTACGCTAACTTTACACAGCCAATATCTTACCTTTAACTTCTGCTGCTATGGTTGACTCACCAAGGGCGCAACGGACCGTCGCCAGGGGGTACGGTTCCCGGAACGCGGGCCGGATGCAACCCTCGATACAAGGAGTAGTCGCCATGGAAACCAGAAAGTTTGCGGTGCTGTTGCTTGCGCTTGGTAGCGTCTCGGGGGCCTGCGCGACGGAGCATGAAGGTGAGGCGGCAGTCACGTTCACGGTTGGCTGCTATGATGTTGGTGCTTCGGCGCTACGGGGCAGGCCAGGCGTCCTGTCGGTACAGAAGGGGTGGCGCGACGGCAAGGAGGTGAACCGGGTCGTTTTCGACCCTCGAAAGGTCAGCGTCCCGTCCATGGAGGAGTGGCTCAAAAGCGCCGGCACATTTATCGGCTCCGAAAAGGAAATGAACAGGAGTCATTGAAGGGGAATACCATGAAAAAAATATTTCTGGTAGTTGGAGCGGTCATCATCCTGGCCCTAACGGTTTCCACGCAGCACGTGAATTCATCCGGTGCTGGCAAAGCCCCCCAACCCATGACGGGCAGGTTGGAGAAGGCGACCTTTGCCGGCGGCTGTTTCTGGTGCATGGAGCACCCGTTTGACGAACTGCCCGGTGTTATTTCGGTCACCTCCGGATACACCGGCGGGCAAAAGAAAAATCCGACCTACGAGGAGGTCTCCTCGGGGGGGACCGGCCACGCCGAGTCGGTCCAGGTGGTCTACGACCCGGCGAAAATAGGCTACGAGAAGTTGCTGGCAGTCTACTGGCACAATATTGACCCGACCGTGAAGGACCGCCAGTTCTGCGATTCGGGGCACCAGTACCGCAGCGCAATCTTTTACCACAGCGAGGCGCAGCATCGGCTGGCACAGCAATCGAAGGAGGCTCTGGAAAAGGACAAGCCCTTCAAGGAGGCAATTGTCACCGAGATAGCCCGGGCCAGCGAATTCTATCCGGCGGAAGAATACCACCAGCATTACTACAAGAAGAACCCGATCAGATACAAGTACTACCGCACTGCCTGCGGCCGCGACACCAGGCTCCAGGCGCTCTGGCGCAAAGAGACCGGGTATTGACGGTCAAAAGGGGGAAGTCATGGTATCACGCAGATTGTTTGTAATCGGTGGACTATTCAGCATCGTTGCCGCCTGCGGCAGGAAGTCACCTGGCTCGAACGCGACTGTCACATCCGTGCATTCCGTGCGGATTCCGCCCGGCAAAATCAGACTGTATTCAGCAGCCCAAAGGGAATATACAATGACTGACAAGGTTATCAAGACCGATGCCGAGTGGCGCCGGCAGCTGACGCCGGAACAGTACCATGTCACTCGCGAACAGGGGACTGAGCGCCCCTTCACCGGAGCCACCTGGAACAACCATGAAACCGGGACCTATCAGTGCGTGTGCTGCGGCAACGACCTGTACAGCTCGCAGCACAAGTACGAATCCGGTACCGGCTGGCCCAGTTTCTGGCAGCCGATATCCGCGGAGAACGTCACGACCCGTGTGGATAGCAGCCTGTTTGCCACACGCACCGAGGTTATCTGCACCCGCTGCGACGCCCACTTGGGCCATGTATTTGAAGACGGTCCCCCGCCCACGGGGTTGCGCTATTGCATGAATTCGGCCGCCATGAGGTTTGTGAAATAGACCGGTCGTCAAGGAGATCGGGGTTCCGGGGACGGGGGGGTCCGGGGACATCCATGACAAGTTTTGTCGAGGGGAAAACGGAGATTTCCCTTAACCTTCCTGGGCTCTGGACTCCCGGTGGCGTTCTTGAAACCACCTACCGTGTGAATCGGCGTGGAACTTTGACCCAGCATCGGCGCCCAACATTGACCCATCTCAGTGTCAGAATCGCAAAATTAGTGAGTTAGAGATTGAGGTGGGTCTTGGTTCGACGCCGATAGCGGGTCAATCTTCGAAGCCAATTCACAGTCATGGACTTGCTAGACGATGGCAATGTGCGAATGAGCGCGAAACATGAAAAGATGCTTGCGGCTTCCGCTGCCTTTGTTCCTGGGGGCGAGCGCCATGATTGCTAAGAAAGATGAAAAGCTATCAGCCTATTTCCCCGGCCTTGTTGATGTATGCATAGATGAAGATGGGAAATGCCTGTTTCTGGTTAACCATCAAGGGGAGTTGTCCCTTCACGAATCTGCCATGATTGAATCAGGTGAAGTGGTGCCGCCTGAAAAGGAACAGCTCCCTTTCACCCTGCCCCGAGCCTCCCAGGTGCTGAGGTACGCCGAGCATGAGGACGAGACCCTTTACTGTGACGTCCTGGCTTACCTTATGCTTTTTTCTGCCATGGAGGATCATCAATGGGCGATGGTTGCCCATTACGTCTTTTTGACATATCTGCATGACCATGGTGACATCGGCTACTGTCCTACTCTCCTTTTTGACGCTGATCCAGAACGAGGCAAAAGCCGGACGGGAAAATCAATATCAAATCTTGCATATAGGGGAATTCATGTTAGTGAACTAAGAGAAGCCAACATTTTTCGCTATAGTCAAAATCTGCATGGCACCTTGTTCTTGGACCTCATGGACATCTGGAAAAAAGCCGAACGAAATGGTTGTGAAGACTTACTTCTGGGGCGCTACGAGAAAGGACAAAGATGCTCGCGGATTCTTTACCCAGAAAGAGGACCGTTCAATGATACGGTTTATTATGAAATCACTACTGTCCGGTTAATTTCGGTTGTACCGCTGTAACTGTCTGATTACTTATGTTCTTTGGCCCAATTGTGCTTTTTTCGATTTGAATTTGCATGGCTTTCGGGGTGATACTCTCCTGACAATTCAGGAGGATGCCCATGAACTCTGGCCAGACAGTCTTTCGGCAGTTGCTTCAGTATCTCCCAAGGCATGAGTTTAACGTCTGTGTGAGTCGATATCACGGAGAGTACTGGGCCAAGAGCTTTTCCACGTTCGACCAGTTCCTGTGCCTGGGGTATGCCCAATTGTCAGGTCGCGACAGTCTGCGGGACATCGAAACATGCCTGAATTCACACAGAGACAAGCTCTACCATGTTGGTTTTCGCGGCACCGTTTCCCGGACAACGCTTGCCGACAGCAATGAGCGCCGCGATTGGCGAATATTTCAGGATTTCGGTCATGTACTGATCGAAATCGCACAACGGCTTTACAGGGACGAACCACTTGCCATTGAACTGAAACAGCCGCTGTTTGCGTTCGACTCAACGACTATTGATCTCTGTCTCACCTTGTTTCCGTGGGCCGAGTTCCGCAAGACCAAGGCAGCGGTCAAGATGCATACTCTAATTGACCTGCGCGGTTCGATTCCGACCTTCGTGGCCGTGACCGTTGGCAAGATGCATGACGTTAGAATGCTTGACGAAATGCCTGTAACAGAAGATGCCATTTACACGATGGATCGTGGTTATGTTGACTACGCCCGACTGTTCGCCATTCACAAGCAGGGCGCCTTCTTCGTTGTGCGGGCAAAGGTCAACCTGCGATACCAACGCCTGTACTCCTCACCGAAGGACAAGGACGCTGGCATCCGGGCCGACCAGGTCATTACCCTTGCAACACAGAAGGCGAAGAAAGGGTATCCCGAGAAGTTACGTAGGGTCAGTTATTTTGACAAAGAACGGGACAAGCGGCTGGTGTTTCTTACCAATCACTTTGATATTACGGCAAAAACTGTTGCCGATATCTATAAACAGCGCTGGCAGGTAGAGCTGTTCTTCAAATGGATCAAGCAGCACCTACGGATAAAATCGTTCTATGGGACGTCAATCAATGCTGTAAAAAGCCAGATCTGGATTGCCTTGTGCGTCTACCTGCTGGTGGCAATTACCAAGAAGCGCCTGGGGATTGAGTGTTCCCTCTACACTTTTCTCCAGATCGTCGAAGTGAACTTATTTGAGAAAAAACCTATTTCAGCCATGGTTGCTGAAGCTCTTAAGCGAAATCCAGATCCCCTCGGCGGGGACCAGCTGAAATTATTCGAGAATTAACCGGACAGTAGTG
>Ga0316223_1001461_pt1 | contig 22148 bp, 20 predicted proteins | sample TBH18009metaG_FD_206007 | JGI IMG/M metagenome (GOLD analysis project Ga0316223, IMG submission 206007) | Freshwater microbial communities from Trout Bog Lake, Wisconsin, USA - TBH18009 | ecosystem: Environmental > Aquatic > Freshwater > Lake > Hypolimnion/Profundal zone | place: USA: Wisconsin...
CATGGAGCTTCTTTATTTTTCGGTTTCTGTTGCATTACAAATGGTAATTTCCCGTTACCCATTTTAATATAACACTTTAACCGTGAATATGGAGGCTTTTTTTATGGCAGATCGATCAACTTAGGATAATACTTATTGTCGTAAGCCGCTGTTGACCATCAATGATATCAAACCGCTTGTTATCGGATGACTGCAATACCAGATAACCCATGTAGTGAGCCAATTCACCGTCCTCTTCGAACAAGCCGTGAATGTCTTGCCAAAAATCATCCCACTCGTCATCAGTCCAAGAATAATCACGTTGAAAAGGAGGAACATGGTAGCTCAAGCCGTTACCGAGCAACTGGCGGAAAGTAGAATTGGTCGTATTGAAATTCATTATTGCCATTGATCACTCCTCTTTTGCATCCAGGCCGGGAATCTTCCTGAGAGCCGGGCCGAATTTTTTATAGTTCACTTTCAACGAGTCAGTCTCCAAAAAGATAGCGGATAGTTGTCCAGAACTCTCCGTACATACCGCGACTATCCAGTTGAAGATATCCCGAAACAAAACGAGTCGCTTCATCCTGACTCAAAGATTCATCCAAAAAGGGTTCAATCGCACTCTTTCTCAAGCTTCTGAGTTTTGGAATATCAAGACCAAGCCTTAATACTGTTTCGGTTGCAGCTCTATCAGCCGATTGAGCAGAACTGATGTATCCGTCTCCGGTAAAAGTAAACCTCTTCTCACTTCCTGAATCAAATGGAGATACCAACAGTTGCTCATCAAACCAGTCATCTTTACGATTGCCACAATGGCGTGGATCTCCTTTTTTCAATCTCTGCTGACAAGAACAAAGCATGTTCTTAAAATCCAGCGGGTCTGTTGATTTATTCTCCTGAGGCCTGAAATGCTCGATATGAGAATCGTTATCAGTTAATCTGCGTTCACAATAACAACAAATATAACCTTGTTCAGTCATCAGTGTCTGTTTAACAGCGATTTTAACAACTCCACTCAGCTTGTCATAAGTGGGCGTCCACTCTTCATTCTTGAGAGCTTTCCACTTGGTAAAATCCTCTGGTTCATTCTGTTTGACGATGTACTTCATTTACCGATAATCTCCTTACGCCTGATGAGAATTTCAGCTTTCATCAGTTCAGGATCTTCGCCAATTTCCTCTTTCATTACGGCAATTGACCGACGAGCTTCTTCTATGTGGTTTTGATCAATGGAAGAATAAATATCATGAAGTTTTACACTGACTTCATCTGGTCGGGTCGTCTCAAGTCCCATCAAGTCCTCGAGAATCCTCTCTACACTCTTTCCATAAGACTCAATGGGTTGTTCAGCAACTATGCCTGAATCGGTTTGCTTGAGAAGGAACAGACTCTCCGGCTGCACTTGAGTAATAACATGCGGAGAATGAGTAGAGATGATAAACTGAGCATTCGGAAACACCTCAAGAAGCTTTGGTATAATCATCCTTTGCCACTTTGGATGAAGGTGCAGGTCAATTTCATCAATCAGTATAACTCCTTCTCCTTCCAGAGGATTTGCTCGCAAAGGGTTGGCGATTGCCATTCGTCGTGCAAGATCTCCAACCAAAGCCATCAGGCACTTTTCGCCATCTGAAAGCTGGTTAACCTTTAAGGTCTTGCCATTTTTCTCGACCTCCATGCGAAGCGGATTACGACGAACCGTGAGGTTGGTAAACTCAGGCATGAAGAACAGTAAAGCTGCTCGAACAGCTTCAAGTTGCAAATCAGGAAACTGGAATCCTTCTGGCTTTATAAGTTGTTCAGCATATTTTCTGTTTTCGTTTTCAAGATCTTCGCGCTCCCTGAACCACTCAAAAAAAGCCCGAAAATTGGCACCACCCGTTAACGAATCACTATAAGCTGAAAGAAGATCAAAACTGTGCCGTTCTTTTATGCGAAGAGGAATATCGAGAACTGCCCGATTAACAGGATAATAGGCAAACAGTGGCAGATTTGTCAAGCCATTGCTTTCCGAAATCTTTGACTGTATTTGTCTTGCTATATAAGTTGTCGAAATCAGAATCGAAGCAACATCCCTCTTGCTATACCCTTTACGAGTTTTTGCCAAAGTCCAGCGTAAAGGGTGGCCTTTGAAATTAAAAGAGATATCAAGGTTAGCTGACGATTCCCCATTAAAAATATCTGGCTCCTGAATAGGGCGACCTGAAGAACTTTCATACTTGATACGATTAACAAGCCATGAAAGCATTATAGCTGTTGCATCCAAAATGCTCGTCTTTCCTGAGCCATTCACTCCAAAAAATACATTTAATCGACTATGTAAATCCAGCGGCAGCAACTTAGCTCCACGAAAACAGGTCATTACCAGTTTGTCAACATGCATGGTTCACTCCTCTTTTGTATCAAGGCCGGGAATCTTCCTGAGAGCCGGGCCGAATTTTTGATAGTTCACTTTTACGCCGTCATCGAGGTCTATTTCAAGCTGTTCAGTGGCAAGCGGGTAAAGGATTTCTCGTTCATAATTGTCGAGCTCTTCGATCATTTTTCTGAGACTCTCGATCTCTTTCAGTGCCTTGGTTTTCTCCCCCGGTGAAGCGCTGGCGCTGATACTTACCGCTTCGAGATGGTTCTTCTGGGTGGTCAGCTTTATGCGAAACTCGCGCAGGTAGTTGAGTACAACGCTCACCGTATCCGAACGGTAACGGTGCATGTAGATGAGCGCATTAAAACTTCCCTTGGTACTGCTGAAAAGCCAGTAGATAGGGCGCTTCTTATATCGACGCACATGATCGTTATAAAAATCTTTCAGGAAATACTTACGAATATCCTTACCAAGCGCACCCTCAATAAACTTCAGGTTCTCCTCATAATGCTCCTCGCCAAAGGTGATGCGCAGGAACTTGCGGAACCGCTCGGAGACATCGTCAGTGAACCAGTCTCCATCGAGGATGGGGATGACGTTGTCAGCATCAGGAGGGAAGATGGAATCAGTTGGCAGTGGGCAGTTGGCAGTTGGCAGGTTTTGGTAGGCCCTGATATTTTTCCAGTAGTCCTCGATAGTTTCGCCTTGATTGGCAAGGATCAATCCAGGTTTATCGAGCGAGTAACGACCAAACATGCAACCAACAGCATAGGAGACAAACTCCTTCATAGTGTCAGCCAACAGCAGCACTTCAAGCTCATCCGCGTTTTTGCTATTGCTGTAACGATAGTGCGGGTTGCAGGTTAAGGTGATTTCATTCAGCGGCACTTCGGGCGTCAGTTCATCCTGCAATCCGTATGCATCGATAAAAATGCGGTTGTTCTCCTCTTCAAGACGCTGCATCTCCGTTGTCATTTTATACCAATGTGCTCGCAGCTCTTGGTAAGTAGCCTTAATAGTTGGTTGGCGGGATCCGTGGTGCATCAATGGAAGACTGGTGAAGTCCCATGAGGTTTCGAAGGAGTCCCAGTCTATTTGAGCAAGTTTTACTTGAGGAAATTGATTAATTGTACCCACTGCCGACAATTTAACGATATCTGGGAATAGGCCGGGTACAGAAGAAATATCTCCTATCTGAAATGCCATTGTCGGGTTCAGTATTTTCAGAATTGCATTGGCAACTTTTGAATTGAGTAAAGAAAGTATCTTTGATGTATCATTGACTTTAAATGGAAACAAGGACATTCCATTAATATCGAAGACAAAACCTTTTGGTCTATGCCTACATCCAAATGAACCTGAAGACGTCAAACTCCAAGTTATGGCAGGCTTAAAATAGTAACTTGAAGCCCTAAACCTTGATCGTTCATTTCCATTCTCATCCTTAAATGCCCTAATTTTTTTTCCTCCATCTATCCATTCCACTATGTAGTCATTATTGCCATACCATTTTCGATATGCACCACCTTTACTATAAGGTACCCATGTAAGAGTAGAGACTTCAGAAACGTGAATATTTTCGTTTGTAAAATTTAAATTAGAAGCTTCTACTTCATACCAGAAACGCAAAAACTGTTCATTATCTCCCGTCGCCAAGCCTTGCTTTGCCACTGATATATCACCTAACCGACTTGACAAAAAAGCATTCCTCAAAATATCACTCACCCAATAAGCAATAGGACTACCCGGAATTTTCTTGAAATCGGCGGCAGAGGCACTGAAGAAAAAGCGTTTGGACTTTTTAGTAGAAAGAATATGCTCTTCGTTACTCATGATTATTTCCTTAGGCTCTGCTTTAAACAAGTCTTATTCGCAATTTTTCACATTTGCATCCATTCTCACCTTCATGCTTGGTTCCCCTTACCCTTGCATACCGAAGTTAGCAAAGCCCTGCCTTTTCCGCTCAACCGGTACTTCTGCAAACGGCTGTTTGGCTTATCCGGAATGGTGTATTCAAGCAAATCTGATTCCCTTAGTCGAGGAAGTGCTTTGCGCAGGTTGCCACTCAATTGTTTATGCCCCAATGCTGCTGCAATTTCTGCCGACGACTGCGGAGCTGCCAGACATGCTGAAAGAATTAGCATATCGACTTGTGCCTCGACTTGTGCCTCGACTTGCTCATTAACCTGTCCAAGATGGGTCGATTCGGATTTCCGCGACTGTTCGCGGGAGAGTGGCAAAATTTCCGAAAGAGGCACAGTGAAACGTACTCGCCCAGCAAGCTCTTCTATGGTCGGCTCAGGCAGATTGCTGGCTCTGGCTTCGCGGAAGATGCCGGGGATGCCGCTCCCCCACTGTTCAATCAGATCCAGCTCACGGAACACCCTGGCGATGACCGGATTGCGGATTTGTGAAATACCTGTTTTCATCTCCTCAACAGTGAGGCCTGGTAGAAGAAGCCCGGGGCTCTCAACCTCAATGCGGTTATCGTAAAAAGCGATGCGAATTGGGGTGCCACGGTGGGAGTAATCGGCATGAACCAGCGCATTAATAACAACTTCACGTAGAATGTTGATTGGAATACTCCAGCGATCCTTGCGCCGAATCTCAGAAAAATCGGCACCCCGCATGGCGTGTTTCTTGAGAAACAGCATGATGCTCTCCACCGCCTTGGGCAGCGGGTCGTGAATATCAATATGGTCGAAGATGTCGCTCTTGTCGTTGCCGATAAAACGGCCACATTGAATCCATGCATCATCAAAATAGAAGCGCCGATCATGACCGTAAAGCAGTATGCCGCCCTTGCTGGGAACCAGTCGATCCTGATCGCGTACCAAAATCTTGAGGCTTTGCAGCATCCGTTCATCCGGGGTTCTATCAGCAAAGTCAGACCGAATGGCGGGCAGGTCAAGCGCTTCCATAGCCAGGTCAGGCATGGGTAAGGCATCAAAACTAATCCCCGCCACACCTCGCTGCAATTCAGCAATCAACTGGGCATCGGCTTGACGGTTGGTGGAACCAAGGCGTACATAGACACCGGCCTCCAGACCTTCAGCTTTGAGATAATGGGGGCGCGTGCCGCTAAGAAAAACCTCAACCATCAGCAGCGTCTTTCCTTCAACAGTAACCATCTCGACATTGGGAACCAGACGGGGAGCAATGGAATCAGCTATCAAGCTGCAAAGCCGTTCCTCCTCGTCGAGAGGCGACTGTACGCCGATAATCTGCCTCTGGTCAGTTACTCCAAAGATTAACCGCCCACCAGCCGAATTGGCAAACGCTACAAGAGTTTTCAAGAACGGTTTTGTCGAAGAGCTATCCCGTTTGAACTCCAGTGTTTTCCCTTCTGGTTGGGCAAGGAGGTTATTCACGAAATCGCTCATTGTATGGCCTCCTTCAACATACGATCTTTTTCAGCTTCACTTTTACCATCAACAAGGCGAACAAACGCACCTTTATAGTCGGGAATATAGCCGCTGTCCAGAACAAACGCCGTCGTCGAAACCACTTCACCTCCAATACTGTCAAAGCCACGGGCACCCAAGTGAGCCATCGAGAGAATAGTCGCATGGTCAAGCAGTTTCGCCCGTAGTTTCTCAAAGCTTGACAGAAACATCCAGCTCTGCATGGTGATCATCGCTACAGCCCCATGCTTTAGAGCCAAATCAAGATTTCGCTCAATAAACATAGCGAAGAGGTCTGACTTGCTGTCAGGGTAGTTATCTTTTACCCATGCGGCAAGGCTTGGATTCATTCCCTTTCCACCCATATACGGTGGATTGGCAACAACTACATGGTATTTCTGACTGAGGTAATCGACCTGCTGCAGAGCTTGCAACACCTTTTGATGGGTTGTACTCAAGAACATTTGTCCTGAAACGTTTTTCGCCTCCAGTATCTTCAGTATAGCCGCAACATCTGACACTGCAGGTCGAATCAGAGAACCAAGCTTGTCGGCCTCTTCAAATTGAGTAAGAGTGACATGCAGTGGTGCGGTGAACAGGTCTCGCCCGATGAAATCAATATAGTCTTTGATCTCGCTCTCATTGAAGTGGACATTCTCGAGCACGCAGATATTCGGCTTGACGCCTTTATTGAAAAACCGACGCTGCCTGGCACGGGCCTTCATGGTCAACGCAAATGCAGCAAGCTCCCCTGCCCGTTCGTCAATTTCGATGCCGTAGAGGTTGTGCGTCAGTATCTTTTCCGGTATTTCAGACGGGTCGTACCCCTCTTCTTCATAGATGGCGTAAAGCAGATCAAAGGTATAGGTGAGAATATGGCCCGAACCACAGGCCGGGTCACACATTTTGATATCCTCCGGCTTGCCGATATGCAAAAAGTCACTCTCTACCTGCTCGGGTTTGATGTAGTACTCCATCTGCTCAACCAGCTTCGAATTCGGGCGGTTGAGCATCCAGAGACGACCCAGTGAGTTCTCTACCAGGTAGCGGACAATCCAGTGCGGTGTAAAAAGCTGAGTAGCTGCAGGAATGTTCTCAGGAGTAATCTTCTTGTTCTTCTTTAAATCATCAAATACCTTGTCCTTTTTCTCAGATATATAGAACTGGTAGAGCCAGCCAATAACCTCAACATCCTGGCAGACGTCCGGTGTCATTGCTTCGCGAGTATAGGCAAGAATGGAGTTGCCCGAAAGAAGGTCATCGGGCATCAACAGCTCTGTGTAATCAGCAATTTTTTCAAACAGGTATGGCATCGACTTGTTGAAGTCGTTGCACGCGGCCACCACTAACAAGCGATAGGACTCGGACTGTGGATCACGGCTTGGCGACAAACCGCCGAGTAAAGCGAATATCTGTTCGCGGGTTTTCTCCGCCACCATCTCTTCATCGATATGCCCCATCTTGGCCTCAGCCAGAATTTCAGGCTGGAACTGTCCTTCGGCTGGCGATATGATGCCAATGCGAGTGTAACGGTTGACATCCATAAAGCGCAGGGCACAGAACCGGTTGAACCAGATATATGCGATCCGCTCGATTACCTGTTCTCTGCCATGCTCACGAATCTGCTTTTCAAGCTCAGCTATCGCTTTTGCCTCTTCACGCCGGGCACCACTTCCTTCCGTCAACACCAGGTTGAGTTTGGAAGAAACTTGCTCAATCAGACTACGACGGGCAAACTGTGCGAATTTTTTAAGTTTAGATGTTTCCATCAATTTTATAGTATGATCGTATTTATTCTTCATAAAAATTCAAACCCGAGGCCTGCGGTGGAAACTGAGTCAAATGATAACCTCCCATATCTTGACTTTACGAGGGGTTCCACCTTGCATCGCTACCTGTTAATTGCCAACTCTACCGCAAGATTGCAATTAGGCGCAATTGAGCAGAACAGCTTACAAATTTGGCAACGGCCTGTTGCCAAATTGAATCATCACAGTAGCATCGGAAAATCGCCCAGTATTACCCGTTACTCTGTTTACTTCTTTTAATTCATGTTCATTTGAGTTCATTCCCGGCTCCTCTTATCCTTGCTTTTGATGCTCAATTGTTTATACCCCAACGCTTCGGCAATTTCTACCGACGACTCCGGCGCAGACAGACATGCTCACCAACTTGTGCCTCGACTTGTGCCTCGACTTGTGCCTCGAGTAATGTGGTAACAACAAAAATGAGGCATCTTAACTCGATAAAATCGGCAATACACTCGATTACCTGTTCTCTGCCGTGACCATCTACTTTTCAAGCTCAGCTATCGCTTTTACATCTTCACGCCAGGCAGTATTGCTCTCGACCAGCACAAGGTTTAGTTCGGAAGAGACTTGATCAATCAGACTTAAACAGGCAAATTGAGCAAATTTTTTAAGTTTTGCGGTTTCCATAAAAATCTTTCCAAATCCTTGCTATGTTATAGGTTCAATTGGTTATATGCGCCTGACGCATAAACGGGCGTATATATTTGCGCCTGACGCATAAATTAACGCTTTCGCTCATAGAAAGCCCCCTTTCTTTCCCCTATTTGTTCGATTTCACCACGTTGTTTTAGTCTTAACAACAGCTTATACGCTTGATCCGGGCTAAGACGACAGAGTTCGACTGCTTCGGCCCTTTTTATACTGCCATGCTTGCCAATATAATTGAGCACCATCTGCTCCTGCTGGATGGAATCAAACCCTGCCTGACGGATATATTCTGCACGCTGGCCTGCCTTCTGGTACATCCGTGCACTCAGGATGTAGGATCTACCTCGACCGGTTCCGTGTGGCTCAAGAAACCCGGTTTCGACCAGTTTTTCCAGTGTAGCCCGCACATTGGCTTCCGGCTTTTGCACTGATGGAGCAAGATCAGTCGTTGTCAAACGACGTTCTTCTCGAAGACGAGAAAGGATGATCAATGAATCGATCGGCATGGTTCCAAGCTTATCCTCCTGTTCCACGACCATCTTGAGAAAATCGAGATCGGCGGAAGCATTTGAAAGAAAAAGACTGACGGTGTAGGCATTGGAGAGAAAATAATCTGGTGCCGGGCGACCATAGCGTAACATACCTTCGTAAATGCGGTCAATGCCTCGACCGGTTCGTTCAGCAAGACCGATCCGCTTGATAATGTCGGCCAATAACGGATTACGCGAGCGCGGAGGCGCCACGAGCAGATTATTGAGATTCACGCCCTCGATAAATCCGCCAGGGCTGCTGATGCTCAAACCATCATCGTCGAGTTTGATGTGAACCGCCCCAAGTGTACTGAAATCACGGTGAACCAACGCATTCACAAAGGCTTCACGGAAGGCCCTGCGATCATAGTTCGGAACTGGTACACGAAACAATCCTACTTGAATTTCCTCTTCAACAATCCACGGCTTGAACTGCAATTCAACCTCCTCAAAAGCCTCCAGCAGGGGCTTTCGGTAAAACTCGTTAACACGAACATCGGTGCCTCGCAGTACCTGAAATGCAACTTCATAAGCAGGCAAGTATCGGCGCAATAGAGTTTCACTTCCCAAAATAAGCACGCCTGCAACCGTGGGGCATTTTTTCCCTTGATGGTCCATGACCAACCCCAGGGCACCATCCAGCTCTTCGTCCGCCAGCGAAAACAGGGATTGTTCGCCCCCGTATTTTTTGATGGCATTTCGAAGACGAAGACGTTGAAGTGGGTCCAATTGCTCAACCGAAATCTGTTCCATCAACATGGCAGAGGGATCGACCAATCCCAGAGAGGACTGGCGTTGTAGAAACTCATGAGGATAGAAAGGAACAGCCTCCGGTGTTCCGTCGAGCTTGAGACGACGACGGACCAGAAGACCCTCAGAGGTTGAGACCAGTTGCCTCGACTTCGGCACACTGATCCGAGCTATTGATTTGCCATGCAACTCAAAACGCTCCACTCTTATGGAGATCGCAGGATTTGTCTTGTTTGCAACCAGAGAAGGAATCCCAGAAACATTGAGATGATTTGCATGTAAACCAGTGATCTGTCCATCGTCCTCAACGCCGAGCAGCAGTAAACCGCCATCGGTATTAGCCAGTGAAACCACTGCAGCCAACAAATCGCGATCCGGCAGAATTTTCAGATCGCTCTTGAATTCCACTGTCAGAGTTTCCCCCTGGCTGATCAGCTTACTAAGTTCTTGATCTGTCTCGCTCATTGGCAATACCTATATTTGGATTCTTTTCCCATTTCTGATCTCTGTCAGCAAAGCCTCACGCATGGATTCCAGATACCGATCCACATCCGATTCATCAGCCAGCCACGCTTTATTGAAAGGTATTTTGATTGAACGACCTGGAACGTACTCTACTTTTGGTTCAGCTACAGCAGGATATGAGGTTGGCGCTTGCTTTGACGTCTCATCTCTCTTTGCTGGAGTCGCCTCTTGCTGTTTTGGCTGCGACAGGACAGTCAATTGGGATAACAGCGCCTGGTACTCCGTTTCCTCAAATCGCCGCTGCATGTCGTGAATAACGGCGATAAGCTTTTGATCTCGCACGGATTGTGCGAATTTACTGAATGGCTGAATGATCTCTTCCTGCTGTTTTGGGGAGAGTGCAGAATATTCGGCCATGCTGCAAAGGCGCTCCTGATGTTGCATTGATGTATCTATGGCATGGGAAATTTCTCTTTCGATTTCCGTATTTATTTTTTCCTCTATGGTAGCTACAAGGGTTTTAATCTGCTGCATGCGATTACCCTTGTAGCATTCCGAATCAAGCAACGCATCCTTAAGTTTCACGGATTCATCTCCATAGATGTATGAAAAATTGGGCTCCTGAGTCTGAACCATTTTACTGGCACTGTCGAAAATGCTTTTTTGCGACCCGCTCATAAACTTGCGTATCGGGTCGATAACCGTTTCCTTGAGGTCAAGCAGAACGTCCGACTCTTTCAAAAAGTCAGTAAGGTACCATGTGTATGGTTTTCCACTCTCTGCCTTCAGCTTTTCAAGAACCGGATGCAACGCAGCAAGAAATGGGTAGAGGGATGCCTGTGCGGCCAAAGGAGCCAGTTCATCTCTTGATTTCTGTAAAGCTTCACCTGTTTCCTTTCCAAGAGCCCTTGCTTCACTGGCGAGTGGAGTTGAGTCGAAAAACTCTTCATAAAATTCTTTAAGGCTGCGAACCTGCGATGCGGTAAAATCGGCTTGAGGCACCAGAATCACATTGCCATGGCCATGGGTATTGCGCAAAGCACGCTCGAGTTCATCGTCTTCAAGGGTATTGCTGTCGGAACGAACCTCCACCTTACCTCGGGCACACAATTTGGCAAGGGTACATAGGATAGCGGCATAGTACCAGCCATTGGGTTTGTGCTCAAATTTTTCCAGCAGCAGCTTCAGCGTTGTTCGAACGCCACTCCGGTTATTGCTCTGGATGAAAGCCAGCACCTCCTGCTCGGATTCCGCCAGTGAGGCAACATCAGTTTTGAACAATCCCTCTTGAGTCTGCTTGAGACAGGTCGCAATATCGTTTTCGGTATAGGCAATTCCGCGAAGCATGCGAAGGTTGGGATAAGCCTGTATAACAAGCTGATGAAAACCCTGAATGATTCTACTCTGAGCCTCTTCGCCACCTATCTCAATTTCACTGCCGCCAACAAAAAGTTTTGCTCGACCAAGAAGGGTTTGTACTCGCAACTGCAATGCCCGGTATCGATCCCGATTCTGATCACCTTTGTTGGTCAGGATGTGGTTAACGGCCTCTTGCTGGGCTGTCGTGCTATTCTGGCGAATATACTTTTCGGTCTGTTTATATAAAATGATATCGCGCATGAGCCGAGCGTCAGGAGGCATGAGTACCAGCAGCTCGTCACGTCCCATACTCTGCATGCGAAGTATGGTTTCATTTTCAGCATTTTCGTGGAACGGAGTTACGACGTGAATAGCAAGCTCGTATTCACGACCGTGCAGGCGGTCATCAAGCTTTCGGGAATAGGGGTAATCCTGACCGTTATTGTCGAAGCGGATTTTCCTCGTTTTGATGACAAGATCGAAAACAATTTTCTCCAGCTCAGCCGCGACTTCGGTTGCGTCAACCTCAGTGTTTTTGATCTCCTTTTCGATATCCTTTTCCTCATCGGTGAGGTATTCATACAGTTCACCATTGCGCTTGATGTATATCTGCTGTTCAAGGTAATTCAGAGCCTCTTCAACCTTCTTACGCAACTCAGGCAGATCCTGATTGAACGCATCAAGCATCAAAACACAGAGATTTCTGTGAGAGGGCTTGAACTCTTTGACGTATTTAACAAGGAAGAGAGCTTTCAACACTTTAATTGCGAAGTCATTGCCCAATTGCCGCTCGGCTGCAAGTACGGCTTTCTGCGTCTGGGCCTTTAATGCCGTTTGAATTCCTTCAAACATCAGGTCAAATGATGCCAGTTGACCAATTTCATAACCACTGATCTGCATGGCCACTTGTTGGAACACGCCGAGCATTGAGCGCTCGCCGACAGAGCTATGCTTCCCTTCAAAGGCATTGTGCCGTGAGAGATTCTCTATAGCTGACTGAAACAGTTCAAATTGATAGGGAACAAAGGGATAGCTCTGAATGAACTCCTCTCTGTCCTTAAAGTTCTTGTAATCGCGGGATCCATCGGTGAAACTGAAAAGTGTTCCGAAGTTATTTGACTCCCTGTGATAGAGATCAGACACAAGTTCCGCACTATCTTCCGTTTTGGCTAACAGCCTCTTTTGAATGACAATTGCTACATTGGTGCTGGTCAACGGCATTTTTGTGGCAAAGCGGCCCATGATTTTCGAAAAGTCATTGCTCTGCTGGCGGTTCATTTCGCCGAGAACTGTACTCATGTCGTTCTGGGAGGTAACAATAATCCATGCACGGCCCCGACTCTTGGTGGCGAGACTCTCTGCAATGGTTTGAAGGTTGGTCATCAGCTTCACATTTTCGGCGATATACTGACCTACCTCATCAACAAAAAAGTTCAGACGGAACTCTTTTGATTGCTTATTGATATAGGTATTGACCTGGTCGGCAAAATCCTCTATCGAGACTCTGTACTGGCTTCTGTATTTATCAAGAATCCCGATCGCTGCGGAGTCACTTTCTCCGGTAGCCTCGGCATACGCTTTGGCGATATTCTGCGATTCAAGCAGTGCCTGCTCACGACCTTTTTGCCACTCCTTTCCGGCCTGAGAATGGTAGGCTGCTGTGAACTTGTTGTAGAGTCCCCGGCTATCAAGATCCCGTTCAAACTGGGCAATGTGACCCTGCTTTCCATAGTAACCGCACATCTCGTCAAAAACCTTGACAAATACCGCGAGAAGAGCATCGAACTGCGATTTGCTGATAACGTCAGCTTTCTGGTCGATATTGAAAAGAATACTCTTGGAGGGTATGCTTACAGCGCGCTTGAGATCTGCTCGAAGAATCTCGTTATCGATACATTTAGGCAGAAAGAGATCAAGTGAACGAACACCATCAATTTCCCGGTCTTCAAGAAGTATTGCGAGTATCTTCAGCAGGTGTGATTTTCCTGAACCAAAGAAACCGGAGATCCAGACTCCATTAGCTCCTTCATAGTTGTTATAGGCATCAAGAAATGCTTCCAATCGTTTTTCGACCTCATTTGTCAGAACATACTCTTCAACTTCCAGCCGAAGACTTGCTTCATCATCAGCTTTGATAACCCCTTCAATAGGGCGGTCAACCGGCTTTTTGAAAATAGTCTTGAGTATCATGCCGTTATTTTCGTTTATGCTTCGCAGTGAAAAATGTCGAATGCCCTGTAGTACTTGTCGTCATGCAACCTTCCGAATAAATCAAGTGAAGCACCCGATTCCTGGCAATGCTCGTATGTGCCAGGAAAAAACATGACTGTTGGTTTTTCTTTTGCCGTGCTTTGCAGGTTGTTCAAAACATTATGGGAACGGATGTAAGGAAAGACCGCTCCAACCCCTGAAAGAAAAAGCACATCAAACTCGCTGTCAGAAAACTTGTTTGCAATGGCTGGGACAAGATGTGCTTCAGGATCCAAGACTCCTTGAAGTAACTCTTTGAGCTGCTCCTTGGATACAGAGGTTTCCATTTCAAGGATTTGCTCCCAGATACCACGCTTTTTGAGGATTTCAATTGAAAGGTCGTAGAGGTTAATGTCCAGAACTCTCACGCCACTATGCTCAAGGCGATTGATAAGCTGACGTTGAACCCGCTCCATTTCAACTGACTCCTCGGGAGGGTAAGCGCAGACATAAAATGGGATCTCGCCATTCAATGCTGTTTTTTCTAAAAAACGCCTCCCTGAAATCACGCAGAATAAATGCTGCAAACGCTCTTCAGGCCTTTTTTTAATCTCTGCGCTCATTCTGCGACCCCGGTTTTACAGGATTCAAAAGCAGGAAAAAAAAAGACATCTTGACGTCGTTCCTGAGGTATGGCATCAAGAAACCGCTTACTCAACATTGATCCGTTGATAGAGCGATCTGTTGCCAAAAGCTCTGCTTCCCGTAATATTTTGAACAATACCTGACGCAGCTTATTTCTGGTTGTTGGCTTTATGTCTTCAAGCTCAGGATGCCACTCTGACTTTTTGTTGAAAAAGCAATCAAACTCTTCGTATGGAAGGTCGAACTTCAGGCCGATATACCGCTCTCGAATAACCTCTTTCGCAAAATCAGCAATAAAGCGGTAACGACGGCAAACAGCGAGCCAGAGCAGATATTTCTGCTCCTGCGTAGAACCTGAAATCAGTAAATCCAACTCATCGGCTTCAAGCGTTTTCAATCTTGAGATAATTTCACGGGATACACGTGTTAACGAATTGAGAGTTCTTGACTGTAAAAGATTTTCCGAAAAAACCTTATCTCGAACACTTTCCCAGTCCATGAGATCCAGATACAACACTCCCAGCTTCACCGAATCCCGGTGAAAAAGACCGCCTGTAGTAAAAGCCATGCTGTATCTTTTGCTGTTCATTCCTGATCTGAATTCTTTTTTATGTATTCTATTTCGCTTCTTCTCTCATTTGAAAACCTTATCCTTTCTGAACTTGTTGACTGTCTAAGGAAAACATGTATAAATATACAAATCTATTGCGCCTGTAGAAGCGATTTTGCCTGATATAAGGCGATATTATATCACAGCTTATATCAGTATTTTGATGGATATAAACATCATCCTTTGCACCTCTTGGTAAAGTGGTATCTACCCATATTTCTACCTGCACGAAGTCAAAGGTAAAAATCAAAATCCTTAAGAGCTGATGTGTTAGCGATAAACGTCATGTTTTTTTCCTTAACATGAAATACCGTATAATAGGAACAATCCGTAGCAAAGTTTTTATACCATAGTTGCATCTTAACCTCCGGAAATCCAGTGTTTGCGGCAGCATAGTGATTACGCCAATAATTACTGGCGGATAGCTCCTCTGGGCATTTTTCCTGTCAACTCATTTTCTCATAAAAACATGGTAAAGAGTCACGATAGTTCAGGAACGGACGAATCGCGTCACTGGTATGAAACGTGGTTTAATCACCCGCTTTATCTTGAGGTCTACAGTCACAGGGATCAGGAAGAAGCAGCTCGCTGCATTCGTACTATTCTATCCGTATCAGGCCTTGAGCTGAAAGATCCCGCTTCGATATCAGTACTCGATATTGCCTGTGGAGCTGGAAGGCACGCGCTTGAACTTGCCCGGCTCGGCTACTGTGTTACAGGAAACGACCTTTCGCCCTTTCTGCTTGAAGAGGCCAGAAAAGAAGCGGTGAACTGCAGGCTGCAGCTTGAACTGACCTGCTGCGACATGAGGCATATCCAGGGAAATGAACTTTTTGATCTGGTCGTGCAGCTTTTTACAAGCTTCGGCTATTTCGACTTGAAAGAGGATGACCGGATGGTGCTCAGCAAGGTATACAGTGCGCTGAAAAACGGAGGATGGTATGTGCTTGATCTCATTAATCCCGTTCATCTGGCCGGAAACCTAGCCCCGGAGACTCGACGAACCGTCGGAAACCTTAAACTGCTTGAACAACGGGCGTTTCACGAGGATAAGATTACCAAAACCATTACCATCACCCCCCCTGTGGGCGAAAAACTCACCTTCAGTGAGACAGTAAGGTTATACATGAGGGAGGAAATATATGCACTGTTGCAGGATGAGGGCTTTTCTGTGACCGGAATAATGGGCAGCTATCATGGCGACCCTTTTACAGATAATGATTCACCTCGAATGTTGATCTTCTGCCGGAAACCTCATTTTTTCAACTAAGCATGTTACGATCCCGATACCACTCGTAAGCATTTCGAATACTCTTTGCATGGGGTTCTGAGCGCAGGTTCAATTCACGTATTGCTTTGGATGAATCATAATAGAGAAACTCGGACGCAACTCTGAACATTGAAAGATTAAAAAGTTTAGATACCCGGTTCTTGTTCTTATAACGATCCAATAATGCCCTGAGTATCTTTGCCATCCAGAACGGCAGAGGAAACCGTACTTTCGGTGCCCCGGTTATCTGTGAAATCGTATCGGCAAGCTGCTTGTATGATACATTTTCGCCACCGATAATGTAACGCTCCCCTGTTTTTCCTTTTTCCATCGCGGTCATGACGGCATCGGCAACATTTTCAACATCGACAACACAGACCCCGCCAAGTGGATAAAACGGTAACTTTCTGTTGTATATATCCTTGATAATCCGTCCTGCATTGAAGTTGATATCCCCGGCTCCGAAAACAAATGCCGGATTGACGATAACGCAGTCCAGTCCTTTTTTTACTGCTGCTGCAACTTCGACTTCGGAAAGATGCTTTGTTCTGGCATATTCAAGGTTTATAGCATGAAAATTCCACTCGCAGGATTCAGTGAGGGGTTTTTTATCGAAGGCAATTCCGACCGCTGTGATGGAGCTTACATGTACAACCCTTGCAACACCTGCGGCAAGAGAGGCTTGTAAAACATTACGGGCACCTTCAACATTTATTTTGTAGAGGAGCTCGTTTTTTTTGTCACCCATGTAAGTCAGACCTGCAGAGTGATAGACAAGATCAATACCCCGCAGTGCAGCATCAAGAGAAGCCCGGTCAGTAATATCGCCATACACAAGCCTGACCTTGTCAAGAACATCCGAAAGAGAGGTTAAATCAGAAGTTTTCCGGACAAGGATATAAACTTCATCAGTAGTAAAAGCAAGTTTTCTTACAAGAACCGAACCAATAAAACCGGTTGCACCGGTTACAAGGATTTTTTTATTCACCAGTAATATACTTCAATCGATTAAAAATCACTTCAATTTTCCGCTCACCGCAAAACCTGTCGTAGTGGTTCATGATCGGCAATACAACCATTATTGTCCAACGGCGGTCTCATCGACAACAATGTTCCCTTCAATAATTTTGTTCCGAATCTCCTCAACATGCTCATAATTTTGCGTACCGATCAGCGAAGCGTTTTTGTTGTTGTACACATAATCGGTATAGCGGTCGGCAAGACCGAAAACAGAAACACCCCCACCCTTAAAACTTCCATCCAGAACATTTTCCACAGTTTTCAGAACGGCCCTGTCGACCGCCTTGATCATACTGGATAACACAAATCCCGGCGCTTCTGATTCCTGGTCACGATCAGTGCATATCACCAGCCGTCTGCTTTCCCTGGCTGCCTCAATGACCCCGAGACCACTCGCTCCTGCTGCCTGATAGACTATATCAGCTCCCCTGCCATATTGACCAAGCGCAAGTTCCTTGCCTTTGGCGGGATTGGCAAACGCAGCACCAGTCATCCCTATATAGCCTGAAATCACTCTGACGGAAGGATTGACAGAGTGAACACCTTCAATGAAGCCAGTTTCAAATTTTTTAATGATGTTAGATTCCATACCCCCTATAAACCCGACCGTTTTTGTTTTAGTAACCAGCCCGGCTAATGCACCAGCCAGATAAGAACCTTTTTTCTCTTCAAAAACAATTCCCTGGAGGTTGTCTGGTACAGGAACTCCGGGCTTGCGGATATAGTCGATACATGCAAACTTTTTATCGGGGAATTCTGCAGCAATTGCAGTAATATCATCGCTGAAGAGGAGACCAACGCCGATAATCAAGCCAATATCAGGATCTGTGGCCATCTGGCGCAACGCTGCTTCCCGATCTACTCCCTCTCCCTGCGGTTCAACGTAGAGAAAGGTTATCCCATGCTTTTTCTTGGCAAGTTCCAGGCCGTTAAACGCTGAATCATTAAATGACTTATCCCCTCTTCCGCCGACGTCAAAAACCAGACCAATCTTTAATTGGCGGTTCAGAGCGTGCTCTTTCCCTGTCTTTTCGCCGCTCTTTCCGGAACAACCCACAAAAAGGAAGAACAATAATAAAAGAATAGAGCTCGGATGCTTCATCAGTTGTTTAAAAAGAAATTGAGCGTAGCTTCAGATTCCCCGTATATTTATCAGTTTCGTAATTTATGAAAACTCCAGCAGAAAATGAAAGCTAATTTGCTCCATGGCGCTGATTGCAATGTCACAGATCTACTGTTGACCCCCGATAACAGCCTGGAATTCCGGTTAATGCCCTGAGAAGCGTCATCACCATGGGCTGATACCTGAGAGTGCGATTGCAACCGGTAATCGATCGTATTTTCGGCACAAGAGTATCAGCAACCTTTTCCGGGCTTTCCGCAACGATGCTGAAAAACCTCCTCGCTTCTGGCGAAGCATCTTGAAGAAGAAGTTCAGTCAACACAAGACCCGGACTGAGTTCATGAACTCCTATGCTTGTTTTTCCGGAACTCTTCAATTCTCCGGAAAGAAAATGCGTCAATTCCGCCACCCCCCTTTTCGATGCCTTATGATGAACTGCAGAGCGCGAAAAGGCCGCTCCCATGAATGAAAAACCCATGTTGAAAATATGGTAGATCGCTTTGGGTGACGGTGGTTGACTCATCATGAGTTTGACGGCTTCCGAACACATCGCTATGGTTCCGGAAAGGTTGGTCGTACAGGTTTCCAGAATATCGTCTGAATCAAGCTCCCATAAAGGTCGTTTCAACTTCCCCGCGGTACCGGCATTATTAATCCATCTGTCAACTCTTCCGAGTCGATGCGCGGCAAAACCTGCAAGTGCTTTTCCTCCATCAGGATCGCCAACATCACACACTACTCCATGCACCTCTCCCAGCGGAACCGCCTGACTGAGCGAATCTAATGCCGTCTGAAGCCGCTGCTGATTTCGCCCGCAAATAACAACACGATCGCCAGCCGAAAGAAACGCTGCAGCAAGAGCATACCCAAGCCCGGCACTTCCTCCAGTGATCACAACTCCCAGAGATAGTTCAGGCTTCATCTTTTTCATGCGTCGGGTTCTATTTATCTTATAAAAAGCATTGCCACCTGTTAAGCAGGAAAAACTCTTTTTTATCCGTAAAACTTTGGGATATTTCCTGATATCTGCTTATACTTTAAAGATAAATTTTTTATTGTAAGACAAAGCCCTGAACAATCATAAAACACAGAGCCTATGCCTTCTCATCAATTTCTGCCCTCATCCTTTCGTGTGAATATTTTGCGGAAAACAAAACTCAGACCATTTCGTTTTCTTGCTCTCTTCTTTACCTTATCATCGCTGCATTTTTCTCAACCGGCAACCGCTCTTTGTGACACTCCAGCAGAAACATCATTAAAACCGCCCCATCAGACCTTCGGCCATATGGGAACGTTTTTTAATGATGTCATCCATTATTTTGGAACCCGATACAGATCCGGCGGCCAAACCCCTGCCGGATTTGACTGTTCTGGTTTTGTACAGTTCATGTACAGCAAGGCATTCAACATACATCTTCCCCGTTCATCAAGAGAAATGTCGGCTATCGGCAATAAAGTTGCCAAGGATGAACTTCAACCGGGAGATCTCGTATTTTTTCAGACACATGGCCAGCAAATCAACCATGTCGGAATATTTATCGGCAACGATACCTTCATTCATTCATCACTCTCAAAAGGGATTACTGAAGATAAACTGAAGCAAAGCTATTTCGACAAGAGTTTTGCCGGGGCAGTGAGGCTTCTTAACATCCCTGCAGATAAATTGCCATCTACTTCAGTCCAGCCAGAGGCAACCGCTGAGATCACCGAACCTTCCTGAGAACGCTACAGGTTATTAGCAGATGGAAAATCAACATGATAATCCGTCTGCTAATAACCGCTTTCCGAATACCGCACCTCTTTTTTTCAAATATTAACCCGTTGTTTTTTTTGGATTAGCCTGCAATTTTCATAACCATTTCGGATATTACCACATTTAATTATTCCCCGGCAAAATTATACATCCCCTTTTTTTGTTTATGAAAGTCTTTATAAAACTGACGGTGATTTTTCTTCTGTCGGTATGTTCCGCAGTCATTCTCTTTTGTTTAAGCCTTGGTTTTATCGTTTCACAACACGCTCAAAATCCTGAAAAATCAGATGTCATTATTGTGCTGGGGGGCGATAACGGGCTCAGGGTACGCAAAGGAGCCGAATTGTACAAGGCCGGATATGCCTCCCATGTTATTTTAACAGGGATTGACGAACGATTCTACCATCCTGATCATCCAAACTGGCGGGAACGCCGCATGATAGCACTCGGAGTCCCGAAAAATGCAATTCAGGTCGATGCCAAATCCACAACGACCTGGGAGGAAGCTGAGAACACTTCTGACACTATGGAAGAACAAGGATGGAAACGTGCAATGGTCGTCAGCGACCCGCCACACATGCTCCGTCTTTACCTGACATGGAGCAAGGCACTGGAAGGATCATCACAAAAATTCATCCTTGTGCCCACAAACCCGATATGGTGGAACCCGCTGTTCTGGTGGAACAACGAGAAAAGTTTTCAGTTTGTTATGAATGAGATCAAAAAAAACCTCTTCTACGCTATCATATACTAATGATCGTTAATAATTTTTATTAATAATTTCCATAGAGACCTCTATTTTTCTTCATAGACTGAAAGATCTGAATTGTTGCTTGACACCCAGTACATTTGATTCAAGATTTCACCGTAAGATCCCCCATCTGAAAAAGAGTGGTAACCCTATCATAACCCAACCTAAAAGATCAGGCTGAAAAAATGGCATTCGAACTGGACCCTGGATTGTTTGACAACGCGGAATGCAAAGGAATAACCATAAGAATCGTCGGAGTCGGCGGTTGTGGGTGCAATGCGTTGAACACTATGATTGAGAATGAAATCAACGGGGTTGAATATATCGCCTTCAATAATGAGCCTCAGGAACTGCTGAATTCGAAAGCTCCTGTCAGGGTGAGAATCGGTAAAAACACGTCGAATGTAATTGATCCTGGCGCTTTTTTTGCCAAAGGCCCTTTGAACAACCCTTTCTTTTCTGAAGAAGACCGCGAGCATATTGCCGCTCATCTGCACGGTGCAGATATTGTCATTATTGCTGCAGGTATGGGCAAAGATACCGGAACCATGGCAGCCCCTCTGATTGCCCTTATTGCAAGAAATATGGGCATCCTCACCCTGGGGCTCGTAACGAAGCCGTTCCATTGCGAAGGGAAAATGAAGGCAAAAACAGCCGAGGCTGGCATTGCTGAGCTGCGTAACTACATAGACACGATTATTCTTGTCGAAAACGAGAAGATTATGAGTGGGGCAAAGGAGAACACAACCGTCAAAGAAGCCTTTAATCTGGCAAACGATGTCATGTTCAGGACCGCAAAAGGGATTGCGGACATTCTCAACAGCCGAGGCCATATTAATGTCAATTTTGGTGACCTTTGCGGACTCTTGTCGGGAGCGGGCGACGCTGTTATCGGCACAGCTGCTGCATCAGGCGATCGACGTGCCTTGAGGGCGGCAACTGATGCTTTCAACAATCTTCAGCTTGACGGAATATTAGTGAAGGGCGCCAAAGGGGTTCTGGTCAACATTACAGGTGAAGTCACCATGAGAGATATGTCTGAAGCCATGACCTATATCGAGGAGCAGGTTGGCAATGAGAGCACCATTATCAACGGATACATTGACAAGGCAAGCATATCGGGAGAAACAAGGGTAACGGTCATTGTCACCGGTTTCAAAAGAAAACCGATTGAAGAGCTATGGAAGGAGACTCCAGCAACAGGAAATCATCCTGAATCAAGCACTATAGGTTATGGTGCAGCGGCATCACCGACAATTGATTACTCCATTCCGGCCTATATCCGAAGGCAGAAAACAACTGATGAAGAAGACTCTCTCCAGCAAAATCCATTGTTTGCAGGCAATAAAGACCTAAGTTGATCGATCTGCCATAAAAAAAGCCTCCATATTCACGGTTAAAGTGTTATATTAAAATGGGTAACGGGAAATTACCATTTGTAATGCAACAGAAACCGAAAAATAAAGAAGCTCCAT